>Ga0181568_10000996_pt1 | contig 25971 bp, 8 predicted proteins | sample 101ome_20_FD_133758 | JGI IMG/M metagenome (GOLD analysis project Ga0181568, IMG submission 133758) | Coastal salt marsh microbial communities from the Groves Creek Marsh, Skidaway Island, Georgia - 101404AT metaG (megahit assembly) | ecosystem: Environmental > Aquatic > Marine > Intertidal zone...
CTACATCAGCAACGTGGATGTTGATTCCTATGCAAATTCAGGAATCAACGCCATGAGCAGTCTGAAGATGATGGACGTTGACTTGGGCTCCGCAGACCTGTGGATCATCCCCGGTGGCTGGTCTCAGACCGGAAACGGTCCGTCTGGCTCCGACTCCGTGATGAACACGGTGACCGCAGGTGACATCACCATTCAGCGATCTCACCCAAGCGAGTTCACCGACATCACCGCTGGTGACATTTCCATCACCGCTAACGCAATTGTGAACAGCCGATTGACGATGGACAACTTTGACATCGGCTCCTTCACAATCGCAGGTTGTGGATGGACCATGATCATGGACAGTCCTTCGTTGGAATCGTTCAAGAGCTCCTGCTCCAGTTCGTCCTCCAAGAACACGGCTACCATTGCTAGCGCTGATTTCCAGCACGGATCGAGCAGTGACCACGTTATCGACGGAAGGAACTCGTTCATCTCCGTCGGTGAGTCAACCATCACCAGTTCATCCGTCAGTGCTTCTGGCGCACAAGTCGCCAAGGCCCGCACGGGTACCGATGTTATCCTTGCTGAAGTGAGCATCAACGGTAATGACTGTGCTGACTCGAGCGGTTCCACCGGCAACTGTGACATTGATGTCTCATCATCGACGTCCAACCCCTCCATGGTGTACTATGGTGGATTGGGCAATGTCTCCGTTTACCGTGAAGCCGCTGGTGCACGCGTATACAAGTCAGGCCACACGGTCACGGCAACGCTGTTGGACAGTTCCTTGACGGAAATGTTCCAGATCGGAAGCCACACGACCGACGCTAACGGCAACACCAGCATTTGGGTCATCGTTGAGGACAGTGACGGTACGACTTATTCCGACCACATCGTCCGTGCCTTCGGTACGGCAGGTCAGAACGAGACCTACCCCGACAACTACCCCGACACATCGTTGGCAAGTGACTGGTACCCAAGCGGTGGCGTCACGGTGGGAACCCACCTTGACCTCTTGCTTGAGCCAGCGCCAGTCGTGTTCAACGACCCAACCTTGGACTGTTACAAGTTGATCAACGACCCGTTCTACACGGGCCAATCGTTGTCCAGTGGTGGATACGACCTCACTGGTAACTACGACAGCGGTACGAACACGTTCACGTTTGACGACACCTCCATCACCGTCAAAGACGACTTGATGTTGGACACCTGTGGATTTGAGCTTCAGGGCGGTTCGCTCCGTGTCTTGAGCACGGCCACGCAGTCGCCTGTGATCACCATCAAGGACGATGGATTCATCACGGCCAACAACGACGGAACGTCAACGAATCCTGCATCCATTCGTGCAGTTTCATCGACCTACGGCCTCCACCTTGACATCCAAGATGGCGGTGTGTTGACCCTTGACAACGCCGTTCTCCGCGACGTGGCATGGGACACGACCACGAAGTCTGCCTTGTACATCGGCATGGGCGCAACGCTCAACATGATGGACTCCGCATCCATCTTCGGGTCATCTGCCAGCGCAGACGACATGGCGACCGTCAAGATCAACGGTGGTTCTGCTGACATCCAAGCCTCAAGCATCGTGAACACCGGGCAAACTGGAACGGCCATTTGGGTCGAGAACTCCGGTGCAACGTTGACTGACATTATTGTCCGCAACGCTGCAGTTGGTATCCAGAGCTACAACGGTGCTCCACAAGTTGACGGATTCACCTCCAACGGAAACACCGTTGGTGTCGATGTCTACGGTGGTATGTCGTTGCCAACCCTCTACCGAAGTTCATCCCTTTCAGGCATGAGCGCAGGATGGCACACCTACAAGATTGACCTGTCCACCTTCTTGGGTTCGGGTGACTACTTGCAGGTTGGAGCCAACTCCATCTTCGGTGGCGGTAACGCCCACCCATCGTACAACTACGCTACGAGCAAGTACTACTGGGTCTCCGACCGATACAACATCATGTTCGAGGACGATCAAGGAAACTCTTGGAACATTACCGATTCCGGTCAGGAAGGTTACTACCCCTACGGTAGCAACGATCCAGCCGTGACAGCGGGTAGCCACACCTACAGCGGTGGTGAGGGAGGTGCACCTTCGTGGCACTGCAACTACTACGGCTACGACTACGGTCCTAACTACCAGAACTACGACGGCTACTACTACTATCTCTTCCGCTACTGGCTCGGACAGTCGGTGAGCTGGCCTAACTACTACGAAGCACCCGACGAATTCGGATTCCGCTGGGGCAACATCCCAGGCGTTTCCCCATCGGGCTCTTACGCTTACTACCCGTACCACTACTGGGGTTACTATTCCCCGTCCTTCTACTTCAACGGCGTTTATTCGCCACCTGAAGGAAGCAACGGACAACCCTCGAGTGGACCAGGTCAACCCGGTAACGTTGGTAACCCACCAAGCTACGCAAGCGGTGGATACCCCAACAACTACGGTGTCTGTTTGGACTATGCCTACACCTACTACATGAGCGCTGGACAAGGTGCCCGTTTGACCTACCCAATCGTTGACATCTCCAACGCTGTCGCCAACGGAGGAAACATCTCCAAGGTCTACCTTTGGATGGACGTGATCCACCGTGGTAGCGACAACTACCAAGACCGCTACGACTTCGTTGCCCGTGTTGGAAACAACCCAAGCGACTTGGGTGACTATGTCCGTGAATCCGGAACACCATCGTTCACTGAAGGAACCATCCTTAACGCCGACTACGGTATTGAGATTGGTGGCGCTTTCGCCGCAGGTAACTTCGAAGATATTGATGTCGTGAACCCAACTCAGGCTGGTGTGAACGTCGTAGGTCAAACCTCGGCAACCTCGGATCGCATCAACGTTTCCGGTGGTAACTACGGTATTCTTATCGACAGCACGGCCTCTGGTTCAATGGACTTTGAGAACGTGGATTTGGAAAACCAAGTGAACGCTGGTGTGTACTACCAAAGCGACCTCTCTGGGGCCATGACGGGTCTCGTCACCGGCTCTGCAGGCTCTGCGTTCAAGTACGGCTCGGGAACCTCCACCGATATTGACATGACCAGCATCTCGATCTCTGGCAACGCCATTGGTATGGAGTTGGGTGGTTCGGGTGACTTTACACTAACCGATGTTACCATGTCCAACACCAAGGACATGGTGATCACAGGATCCAGCGATGTCTCCTACATCGAAGGTGGCATTGACACCTCGACGATTGAAGTGACGGGAACGGGTGTCTTCACACGTATGCGCTTGCTTGATATGACCGTTCAGGCCAACGTCTCGGGAACGACCGAAGACGTTGCTGGAACATCGGTTGTGTTGAAGGACGCTGACGGAAGCATCACCGGACAGGCTACCTCAGATGCCAACGGAGTCGCATCGGACTTGACGTTCTCAACCCAACAGGTTGACAGCGGTTCTTGTTCAAGCGTGTGCAACCTCAACTTGAATGGTTACACGGCCTTGACTGTGGCAACAATCGACTACTACTGGAACAGTGGCAGTGATAACGCTGCTGACTTCCGGTACGAATTCCATGCGTTGTCCCTGAGCGATACCTCTGGCAACTCCGACACGATGTACCTCGAAGACGAGTTCACAGCACGTATCTGTTACAGCTCAACGGCCTACATCAAGCAAGACCGATGTGCGAGCGGTATCAGTTCATCTGGCAGCCGAACGTTCAGCAACGGATTGGTGGAGTACGGCTACCTGCGCAGTCACAGCGGCAACGACCTTGCCGGCGAGACAGTAATGATGGACGCCCCGTTCATGTACTTGGCAACAGGTAAGCACAACTGGAACGGCAGTACTTTCATCGCCACCGCATCGTACGACTTTGACGGCGCCAGCCGAATGTATCCTTACTACAACGGTGAGAGTTCCCTCTACATGCACGACGCAGAATGGACGGGCGTTGCCCTCTCCTCTGGCGGCGACCCACAGGGTTACACCCTCGGTTACCGGTACTACTCGTTGAACATGGACATCGACAACACGTCGTTCTCCGGAATTGCATCGTTGATCGGCGGTATGGGCTACGGTTACTACAGCCAGTACGAGTTGGACTTCTTCAAGGTGACCAACAGTTCGTTAACGCACTACAAGGGATACTCCACGTTGAACAACGCCATCTACATGAACGACATGTGTCTGATCATGAACGGCGGTGACGGAAACATCGTTGACAGCAACACGTTCAACGACTGTGGTGTCGGTGTGTTTGCAGAGCGATCCCCATACTACTGGTCCCACAAGGCCAATGAAGTCGGTGTTGACAACTTGACGGTTTCCAACAACGTCTTCAATGATGGTGGTGAAATCGCAGATATTTGGCTCTACAACACCAACGAGGCTCAAGTCGTTGACATCATCGACAACGAGATGAACCCAAGCAACGGACACGCTATCGCTGTCTACCCAGGTAACACCGAGGATTTGACCGTTGAAGGAAACACCATTGTCGGTGGCGACGACGCTATCTACCTCAACCGTGTTGACAACTTCGAAGTTGACAACAACGATATTGGTGGAATTAGCGACGAAACCTCCACAGGTATCTACGTCTTCCGTGGAAGCGGTAACATCACCGACAACACGTTGACCGACGCTGACGGTGGAATGTACCTTGACAGCATGGAAGCACCTCCTCAGCCAACGACCTCTCTCTGTTCCATCCGCAGCAACGATTACCGACGAACGACCAGCTGTTCTTGGACGCTCGCCTCCGGTAAGGCCGCAAATGTGAACCTCGGTACAGACAGCTGGGGATACGAAATCAGCATTGAGATCACCAAGCCAGACGGCACGAAGGACTCATGGCCAACGTATTCGTTTAGCAGCAACGCCAACTACGCACCACTCCGACAATACACGGATGCAGGAAACTACACCCTCGTTGTGAGTGACTCGTGGGGCGACGGTGGTGCAACCATCAACGTTCTTGAGGCTACAAGCGGTTCGTCTGCCTACGCTGGACCAATCGTCAGTGGAAACACCATTGGCTTGTCCGCCGGACGCACCGCTCCAAACGCTATCGGAATGAGTGCAGTGGACTGTGACGCAGTGACCATCCAATCTTCGTTGAACACCATCAACCTCGGCGACAACGCCATCGTGATTGAGGACTGTGACTTCTCCGACCAAGGTTCAACCTTGACCGGTGACGATCTCTCCTCGACCGTTGGTATCCTCGGTGATGACACCAACAGCGCTCTGGCGCTCAACGGAACGATCATCTCTGGCTACGCCACGGGTGTTCACAAGGAGAACGGTGACCTGAACATGTTCGGAAATGCCGACATTGAAGGAATCGACTACGCTGTCTTCGCTGACTCTACCTCGGTCATCGCCGTTGACGCAGCCGTCGACGGTGGTTCCACTGGAACGGGTCTCCACGTTGAGAACAGCCCCGATGTGTGGGTCTACCCAATGGATGCATCCGGCAACATCGGTATGTATGTCGAGAACTCGCCGTTCCGCTGGGACGGTGGTGTCTCCGACGCAACCACCACGTTGTCCGTTGTGGACGCCACTGGTAGCGTTGAGAACATGACCTGGTCTACTTCCTCGATGCAAATCAACGCTGGTGCAAACGCCCACGTGACCTCCATTGGTAACACGTTGGACCCCAGCAAGATTACCGTGGCCTCCTCGGCTGTGATCGACGAAGCGAACCTCATGAGCATTGACTCCACCCACTTGGGTGTGGCACCAACCAGCGATGTTGCATTGCTGTTGACCTCAACGGACGATGAGCGTGCTTCCTACGTCTCAACTTCGTTCCAACCTGAAGCCATGTCGGTGGACGGTTCCAACGATGACTGGGTCGGCGGTAACGCCCTCAACCCGTCGGGCTACGCCATGCCTGGAAAGATGAGCGGTGACGGCACCGACGACTTCCTTGTGACCTACATTGAAGGTGACGGCATCTACTTCGGTATGACCGACACCGACTTGACGACCTCTGACGTGTTGATTTACATCAGCACCGGCAGCGGTGGTTCCGATGTGGGCTACAACGGATTGGGCGGCGCTCACAATCTGCCATTCAGCGCAAACTATGTGCTCTGGGCAGACAGTGCGTCATCCTTCGACCTGTACAGTTACGGATTCTTGGGCTGGAGCCCCTCCAGCTTGAGCACGGCCAACATCGAGGCGGACTTCTCCACCTCTTTGGCTGAGTTCGGTGTCCCATGGAGCCGCCTTGGTGGCATGCCAGACGAGATTGACATCGTCGCTGTTGTGCAAGCCGAAACCACGGCTGACATCAGTGTGGTTCACCCAACGCAGACCTTGGACTCCGGTGCAACGCTGCAGAACCTGTCCAGCTACATGACGGTGGAATTGACCCATGACGACCTGTCTGACGGAACCCTGACCTCAGAGGTTCTTGTCTACCAGTCCTTCAAGGGAAGCACCTCGGCATCCGGCCAGAAGAACTACGACCTGATGATCAAGACGCAAGCTGCTTGTGAATACGACTGGGCCACCGTGGAGGACATCTCCATGGCCACCAACGTTGTGTTCGATGACAGTTACGTTGCAGGCACCGGTGACACCACCGACGTGCAGAGCACGATTGACATCAAGCGTGCTTGCCCGGTGATTGACACCGACGGCACCGATACCGATGACGGTCTTGTTGACTTCTCTAAGGATGAGGACTCCGGCTCCTTCACCTTCAGCCTCACCAACTTGGCTGATGACGTGCAGGACGAGGAGGGCGACTTGACCTGGGACGTGACGACCGGTACGCTCGTGGCTCACGACAACGTGCTGGTTGACTGGTCTCAGAACGGTCAAGACGTCACCATTACACCACTGGACGACCAATTCGGTACCCTGGTGTTCTCCTTTGAAGTGACGGACAGCAATGGATTGACGGACTCGACGAACATCACCTACACGGTGAACAACATCAACGACGCTCCTGACATCTGTAACGTTGAGCGCTCCGACTGTATGCCTATCTTCTCTGAAGATGATGGAAACTACAACATCCTCCCAGAAGGATTCGGTACCCACACCAAGTTCTTGGGCGATGTGTCGAACGCAACCCGTTCCTACATCCGTGACATGGCCAACGAACAATCGCCAACACGCCAGGTCTACACTTGGACCGCTGACGCAGTTGATCTCGGCACAAGCGACGCTTGTTCCGCCTTCGATGTGGCCGTGAACAACAACGAGTTGACCATCACGGAGAACACCAACAACGAACTTGGTGGCAAGTGTACGGTGACGCTCGGTCTCGCTGACAACGGTGCAGAGAACCAGAACGCAGAGTCCTTTGACGTCGTGTTCTCGGTCGCTCCAGTCAACGACGCTCCAGTCATCAAGGACTGGAACCGAACAACAGAGACGGTGATGAAGTCCGACAACGGTTCAATCCCAGTGCTCCCATGGTCCATCTCTTTGATGGAAGATGACGAGAACGTGGCGAACTTGACCTACGACCTTTCCGCTATCAAGGCTGACGTTGACCACGATTTGGACGACTTGACCTGGACGGTTGAATCCACAGACCAGTGTGTCTACACGAACTACTTCACCACGACCATCGTCGGTGACGACCTCGTGTTCGACCTCATTGAGGATGCAACCACCAACGCTAACGACTGGGAAATCGACTACTTGAACAACAACGGTATCCACCAGATTGGTCCATCCGGCTCTGAGTACTGTCAGATCCGGTTGGTGCTACGTGACACGCCAACGGCCCCAACGACCCAAGGCGAGTACAACACCTACGTGCCAAACTACGACCAATCCGTGATGCCAATTGCTGACTACCAGCAAGGTGTTGCTACCAAGGAAATCGGTGTCCGTGTTGAGAACGTTCGTGAGCAAGTCCCTGACTACTACTTCGACGACGACTCCGGCTTCAGCTTCAACGGCGTGACCAACGTCATGACCGGCACCTACGTGCCAGTCACCGTGACTGTTGGTGGCGGCGGCGACGAAGGACCGTACCGCTACGACCACATGCTCGCCATCACCTACCACAGTGACGGCCATGATGATGTTGAATTGACTCGCTACTACGCTGTGCCTGACTATGGTGCAAGCGTCAAGTACACCGAGGATGTCTACATCACCAAGGACACCACGCACGTGTGGGTTGAGATGGATGTTGTGACCTGTCTTGCCAACCCCTGTGACATGACCGTGACTGCAGCTGACCGCTTCCAGGCTGATGAGCCCGGATCCCACTACGCTATCGTCAACAATGTCCAGAGCAACGACGCTTGGTCCAAGCCCGGTCAATACGGTAAGAACGCTACGAAGACGTCTGAACGCCGACCTCTCCTTGAGGACAGCAACTGGTGTAACAACATCATGACGTCGTTGCCAACGGCTGACGTGTGTAACCACGCTAACCAGCCTGCAAGCACGTTCTTGTCGACCGACCAGCTCTTGCCTGATGTCGTGGAAACCATCGGAGCCAGCTCCGTTCCATCGTTCGCCCCAAGCATCATCGCTGTGGCGCTCGCTGGTCTGTTCGTGAGTGCACTCTCCTTCTCCAGCCGCCGTGCTGATGACGAAGAAGAGATGATGGAAACTATGGTTGAAGACGATGCTGCAGTCAGCCCTGTGATCGCTACCATTCTGATGGTCGCCATCACGGTCGTGCTTTCCGGTGTTATCTACGTGTGGGCTTCAAGCCTCGCTGAAACCGATGTCAAGGGTGTTCCTCGAATCACCTTTGAGATTGAAGACATTGACGGCTTCGACGCTGACCAGGGCCACTGGCGCATCACCGTTGCACAATCGCAGACGCCACTCGCCACTCAGGCTGTTCAAGTGGATATCTTCTACCTGAACGCTACGGGTGCGCTTGTGGTTGAATCGTTCAACCTTGCAGACAGTGCAGGTGTTTACGGGTTCAACCCCGCAAACAGCGATGCGTTTGTGACCTTCGTGGACTCGGTGACCAAGGAACAAATTTCGGAGACGGAGACCCGGTCGATCTCGACCTTCAACTCCGGCGACACGATCTTTGTCCGCACCCATGCCCCAGACGGTACGCCTCTCGTTGATGCTGACATCACGCTGACCTACGCCCCAATCAACGGCGATGGTGCAGTGCTGAAGAAGTACACCGACCTGAGCTACGACAAGAAGGCTTGAGGCTGAACTGGGCAACCAGAGCAACTGAACCCTTGGCGGCCCCGTACATCGGGGTACCCTCGGAGGGGTGGACCTCGGTCCGCTTCTCCCTGGGTGGTCATTGGTCCATGAGCGAAGCCTTTCAAGGAACCGTGTAGAGGGATTTCCATGACAGTGAACGTCAGCCGGCCAAAGGTTGTGGTCTTCGATTGCGACGGCGTGCTGGTTGATGCAGTGAGTTCTTGGAGAACCCTCCATGATGCCTTTGGAACGGACAACGCAGTGAATTTGAACCGGTTCATCCGGGGAGAGATCAGCGACGTTGAGTTCATGCGCTCTGACATCAAGATGTGGAAAGCCGTACAGGATCCCATCCACCAGGACGAGCTCTTCAGGGCTTACGCTGGTGTCAAACTGATGCCGGGTGCGAGAGAAGTCGTGGAACGTTTGCTGTCTGAGGGTGTGTTTGTAGCCATCGTGAGCGCCGGTGTTGACCTGTTCGTCAGTTCCATCGCGAGCATGCTCAATGTGGACGATTGGATTGCCAATGGTTTTGTCTTCGATGACGAAGGTTTCCTTACAGATGAAGGTGTTTGCCGTCTTCATGCCACAGGGAAGGGTGATATCATCACCAAACTCTTGGACATGAACGGTCTGAAAGCCGAAGGTTGCGTATCGGTGGGTGATTCGGAAATGGATTTGTCCATGCACGTTGCAGGGAGCCGGTTTATCGGATTCAATCCAAGCCGAGCCTCATCCTTCTCTGCCTTTGAGAACGCTGGCGTTCCCGTCGTCGTTGAGAAGGACTTGAGGGCGATTCTTCCCCTCATGGGATTTGATACTGAATCGTGAATGCTTTGTTTCAAACGCTTTATTTTCAGCCACACACACCCCCGACCGATGGGAGCCTGCGGTACAACATCTTGGCTGCGCACGGCCGTGGCGATGTTGCTCGTTATCCTGCTTCCACTCTCGGGTTGTTTGGGCGGCACTGAATCGTCCACTGCATCGGAGGATGGCCTCGGCTCCGTTACGATCGAAGTGTGGCACACGTTCGCTGCGGAAAGTAAGGAAGAGAACGTGTTCCTTCAATCGGTGAAGACCTTTGAAACGCTTCATCCCAACATTACGGTTGAGGTGACCATGGTTCCCTTCGGAGATGCTGACAATCTCTTCATGACCGCTGCACAGGGGGGTGAAGCCCCGGATTTGATGCGTTTGTCAAGCGACCAACTCGGCGCTATTGGCGAAGTGAGGGTGGATGGTTTTCCGCTATTGGAAGATCTTCGACCACATTTGACACCCGTGCAGCGCGGGGAGTTTGACGAACGAGCGCTCCACGCCATGCGCTATGGAGACGCACTGTACGGTCTTCCAGCGAGCCAAGATTCGCTCTCCCTTGTCTACAACAAAGCCCTGTTTGATGCGAGAGGTGTGGCCTACCCGGATGCGTCCTGGACACAGCATGATTTGCTTGAGGCTGCTGAAACACTGACCTATCAGGATGTTCAAGGTCTGGCCTTGCCGGTCAAAAATGCCTACTGGTGGTTTGGTTTTCAAGCGGGTTACAACGGTTCCTTGTTCGATCCAGACGGGGAACCCTCGCTCAATTCAACGGGTTCTGCTGATGCACTTCAGTGGCTGCTTGATTTGGAGCTTGAACACGGTGTGGTTGCCACGGGTACCCAAACGGAGGGCATGAAAAATCAGTTCATTGCCTCAAAAGCCGCCATGATCGTTGACGGTCCCTGGAACTGGGCAACCTATGAGGCAAGCCGACTTGATGTGGGGCAAGCCATGTTGCCCATCATTCATGAAACCGGTGAGCGTGTGGCTCCTCTCGTGACCTACAAGGGATGGACGGTAAGCAAGCAAAGTGCCCACAAGTTGGCCGCCGTTGAACTGGCCTTGTACCTCTCAAGCAGCGACGTCCAGAAGTCGTTTGCTCTTGACACCTATACGCTTCCAACCCATCTTTCGCTTGCTGAAGACCCCGATATCAACGGGGATACGGTTCTCTCGGGCTTCCTTGACCAAATCAATTCGGGAACGCCCGCTCCTACAACCCGAACCATGGCTATGGTGTACGGGCCGTTGGTCACAGCATTTGAGCAAGTCTACACGGAAACAGCAACAGCTGATGAGGCCCTTCAAGGTGCGAACGAGGAGTTGATTTCACTTGTCGACGGGCTTCAACGCGCTGCTCCACCACCCACCAACGAAGGTTACCGCACCGTGGAGGTCAACTTCACCACCGATGGTTCCACAACTTATGCCGTGTTGGTTGACGATGTCCTCCACAGCACACTGACACAAAACCTCACGCTGAATGAACCTCTTCCACCTTACGACCGATGCACCGCCGACGGCATTGAGATGCCCGCTTCAACAAGCCAGCGTCTTCTTCCATCCGGGACGGTTCAGGTTGAATGCGCTTTGACGGGCATGGTTCCAAACACTGTCCATGAAGTTCGTATCGTGGGTGATACAGGGGCCGTTTTTGAAAGCGAACTGTCGACCACCGTCGGCGATGTCCTACCGGCCTCGGGGGACACGTCGCCGGTGTTGTTTGCCTTGGGAGCAATTTTCCTTTCGCTCATCGCCCTGCTGGCCTTTGGTCGTGCCATGGACATACGCGATGGGCGGCTCCATGCAAAATCAGCTCACGTGTACATTGCACCTGCCATGCTTGCGCTTGCCATGTTGACATTCTACCCTGTTCTCTACGGATTTTGGCTTTCGTTTACCGATGCTGACGCCACCCATCTTGGCGAACAGGCCTTCATAGGCTTGGCCAACTTCATCGAAGTTTTCACATCATCTGGATTCCTTCGTGTGACCCTCTTCACGCTCGTGTGGACGGTGGCCAACGTCACGGCTCACGTGGGTCTCGGCCTTTTCCTCGCGATGGTGCTCCAGCACGGACGTATCCGCGGAAAAACAGCCTATCGAACGGTGTTGTTGCTTCCCTGGGCCATTCCATCCTACATCTCGGTGCTCGTGTGGAAAGGGATGTTTCAACCAGAAGGTTTGGTCAACGATGTATTGGGGACAGATTTCCATTTTCTTGCCGACCCCACAGGCGCCCAAATCGTGGTGATTTTTGTCAATATTTGGCTAGGGGTTCCGTTCATGATGATGTCCCTTAGCGGTGCACTTCAAGCCCTTCCCAGCGATATGTATGAAGCCGCTAAACTGGACGGCGTTGGGGCATGGGACACGTTTCGCCATCTCACCCTACCAAACCTGAAAAGCGCCTTGGTGCCTCTTTCCTTGCTTGGATTTATCTGGACTTTCAACATGTTCAACGTCATCTATCTGTTGACAGACGGTGGTCCTGACCTGTACTTTGGAGAGCCCGGCCAGACGGACATTCTCATCACCTACGTGTACGATGTGGCGTTTCGTGACGGCGCTTACGGTGTCGCCGCTGCATGGTCTGTGGTGATTTTCCTCATGCTTCTCGCCTTCTCATGGACCTACATGAAACGAACCAACGCAACGGAGGCGGCCGCATGATCACTGAGTCTTCTGTCCGTTCGTGGTACACTCCCATTGAGGTGTCGACGCTACGACGCTGGCTTGTGGTCAGTTTCCTCGTTAACGTCTTCCTCCTCTCAATTGATGTGTTGCGAAACGACACCTCCAACCTCATCTACGGGGTGTTGGGCCTCACAACGCTCGGTCTTTTGCTGAATTCGCTTCCGCAAGAAGCGACGCCCTCCAGTCGCAATCTTTCGCTGGGATTGGGTGGACTTTTGCTGCTGCTCGGATTGATTCGCTTGCTCTCAACGCCTGCAACGGCTTTTGACATCTGGATGCAAGCATGGATGATTGCACCCGGTGCGCTGACTCTTCTCTGGGTCTCAAGTCGGCCGGTCTCGGCATGGTCCACGCGACGTCTTTCGCTTGAGGCGATAGAGTACGGACTGGCTCGCAATCAGAAACACGACGGGCGTCTTCGTTCTCTTGGTGCTCACATCATCTTGCTTCACTTTGTGGCGTTGACCCTTTTGCCGCTGGTATGGATTCTCGACATTGCTCTGTCCCCCGGAAACGCGCTTGGAGGTTCCCTCGGTGGGCCGTATACCGGTGAACACTTTTCCAACATGTTTGGAAGTGAGGCTTTTTGGACATGGATGAGGAACTCCCTCATCGTCAGTCTTGGAACCACCATCATGGGTTTGCTGGTGGCCATTCCTGCTGGATACGCCTTCAGTCGGTACAAATTCACCGGCCGTGACGTTTCGATGTTTGCGTTCTTGTTGGTGCAAATGTTCCCCGGTATCATCATCCTGGTTCCGTACTTCCTCGTGATGAAGACGTTGGGCTTGCTGAATTCACACCTCGGTCTTATCCTCGCTTACTGTGTTACTGCGCTCCCGTTGTGTGTTTGGATGCTCAAAGGCTTCTTTGACACGGTTCCCCGCGAATTGGAGGAAGCCGCTCTTCTCGACGGGTGCAACCAATTTCAGGTCTTCACCAAGGTCGTCCTTCCGCTTTCGCTGCCCGCCGTTGCCGTGACGGCGCTTTTCAGTTTCCTTGCTGCTTGGAATGAATTCCTGCTTGCACTCACGTTCAACACCTCCAACGACATGTACACCCTCCCCGTTGGCTTGGCCTCCATGATTTCAAGCACGGGTCAAGCATGGGGTGACTTCGCTGCGGCGAGCCTCCTGGTGAGTTTACCCGTTGCTTTGCTGTTCCTCTTCTTCCAGAAATTCCTCATCGAGGGATTGTCTGCTGGGGGAGTCAAGGGGTGAGCCTATGGTGAGTGTGAAGTTTACGAATGTATCAAAGCGCTATGAAGACGGTTTTGAGGCGGTCAAGGAATTGAACCTAGAGGTCAAGGACGGAGAATTCTTGGTGTTGCTCGGGCCCTCTGGTTGTGGAAAATCCACGACGTTGCGAATGTTGGCAGGCCTCGAGGAAATCACTGATGGAGAGATCAGTATCGACGGCGTCACCGTCAACCACCTTCCTGCTGGCGCACGAGGCCTGGGCATGGTGTTCCAATCATACGCCCTCTACCCTCACATGACGGTGAAGGACAACCTCACCTTCGGTCTCCGGATGGAAAAAGGCGAACAACGTTTGAGCGATGAAGAGATGGCACAACGCGTCAAAGAAACAGCGACCATGTTGGAACTTGAACAACATCTCGCCAAGAAGCCCAAAGAACTCAGTGGGGGTCAGCGCCAACGCGTCGCTCTTGGCCGGGCATTGATTCGTCGACCAAAGGTGCTGTTGATGGACGAGCCTCTCTCCAACCTTGATGCTGAACTACGCCATCAAATGCGAAATGAAATTCGTCGCCTCCACGATGAATTGGGGACAACCACGATTTATGTCACCCACGATCAAATCGAGGCGATGACATTGGCTGATCGGGTGGCGCTTCTTGACCAAGGTGTGCTTCAACAACACGCCCCACCGCTTGAAGCCTACCAGCAACCAGCAAATGAGTTCGTGCAGGCCTTTTTGTGTCGTCACCTTGACGATCTCGTTGAAACGGCCAACAGCTTGTTGCGCCCCACCCGTAATGAAAAGGAGGTTTGACGAATGCGATACGTTCAAACACTCGTTGTTCTGTTGTTTGTTTCTGTTCTGGCTACGCCGTTGATGTCCAACGATGCACAGGCAGCCGAAGGACGATCAGCAACCGCCACCATCGTGACTTACCACGGGGCAGCTCAAACCGTTGAACTGCTCGGGGAATGGGATTGGAACACCCCGCTTGCAATGAACGAATCTGGAGGTGTGTGGACCGTTGATGTCGAACTTGCAGAAGGCCTGTATTGCTACAAGTTCATTGTCGACGGCGCCTACATCTTTGACCCCGCCAATCCGGAGCGGGCATACTGCGACGATATTGAAAATTCACTTCTCCGAGTGAACGACCCTCTGAGGCCTCATTACACTGCCAACTTGGTTGACGATGAACTTCGGGTCACTTTCCATCCAGGGGCCTCTGGTGCAGTGCACAACGGCACTCCAGATGCGCTCTCATCAGCCTCATGGGATGCCGGTTCATCATCGTGGATGCTTGATGTGTCTCAGTTTGATGAAGGGAAGCACACCCTGCGGATTGAAGGACATGATCTCGACGGAAACGAGGCGTACGACCTGCTCATTCCTTTTTGGAAAGGGCCGCATGCTGATTTTGTTTGGGAAGACGCCCTCATTTACATGATCATGACCGACCGTTTTGTCAACGGAAACGAGAGCAACGACGGTTCGCTGACAGGGGCTGCTCAAGGGGCGGACTGGCAGGGTGGGGATTTTGCCGGTGTGACGGCGATGATTGAATCGGGCTACTTTGCCGACCTAGGGGTCAATGCGCTTTGGCTTACACCGTTCAATACCGCAGCAAACGGCACCGGAAAAGCAGCAGATGGTGTTCATGATGTTTCGGCCTACCACGGCTATTGGCCAGTGGAGGCGCGTGGTGTTGACCCACGCCTTGGAACCCCTGAAGATCTTCACACCATGATGGATGCTGCTCATGAAGCGGGTCTTCGCGTGATGATGGATTTTGTTGTCAATCACGTGCATGAAGACCATGAATACTACCAAAACAACCCTGATTGGTTCAACACGGGCTGCATTTGCGGCCAAGCCAATTGCGATTGGACCGAGCATCGTTTGGACTGCCAGTTCACAGCCTACATGCCAGATGTTAATTGGAAAAACCGTCAGGCTTCAGAGCAGTTCATCTCCGACGCTCTTTGGTGGATTGAGACCTTTGGCCTTGATGGCGTTCGGGTTGATGCCGTCAAGCACGTGGAAAACCTCGCCGTTGCCAATCTGGTTGCTCAAATCAATCATCGCTTTGAAACGGTGGGTACCGACATTTACCTCAAGGGCGAAACGGCCATGGGGTGGTCGGGTCACTCCTTGGAGGACAATCAAGCCCAGTACGGGGCCATCAACGCCTACATGGGGCCTGAGGGACTGGACGGGCAGGCAGATTTCGTTCTCTACCATGCCGTGGTTGACAACGTGTTTGTATCCGGCAACGAGAATTATCAGCATCTCGATTATTGGACCAACCGAAGTCAAGACCAATACACACCGGGCTCGTTGATGGTGCCTTATGTTGGCAGCCACGATGTTCCTCGTTTGACCAGCCGAGCAGATACCGGCACAGGGGATGCCTACAACCAATGGGTCGAGGATGGATTGCCCGGGCAGCCTGGCGATGTTTCTGCCTATCATGCCGCCCTCCAAGCCTACGGCTGGCTCCTGACCACGCCGGGTGCTCCCCTGCTGTACTATGGAGATGAATACGGTGAGTTTGGTGGGGCAGACCCCGACAATCGGCACATGTATCGTAACAATTCTACATGGAGCGACCATGAATCTGCCCTCTTCGAGAACATCTCTGCTCTCGGGCAACTTCGCCTCGAATCCGTTGCACTTCGTCAAGGAAGCTACGCCACACGGCTCGCCATGCCGAATCTTCTTGTCTACAACATGACGCACGACGACCAAATCATGTCGGTGGTACTGAATCGAGGCGGACCCACCCAGGTTGATGGATTTGGAGCCAACGATACGGTTCGCTTCGGTGATGCAGTCCTTGCATCAGGGCAACTGACTGTCGGTGCGCATTCAGTCTCGGTGGTTGAGTTGAATGTGGTAAACGACGGTTTCGTGGAGAACGAAACGGAAGGAAACGAAACGGATGGGAACGCTACGGGCGGTAACACCACCGTCTCGGGTTGCACCGACCCTGCTGCTGAGAATTTCGACCCCACGGCAACCACGGACGACAACAGCTGCACCTACGCTCCTGATCCAGTGTTGGGTTGCACCAATTCCTCAGCGAATAATTACAATCCAAACGCAACGCAAGACGATGGTTCATGCGCATACCCGACTCCGCCAGTGCAGGGTTGTACCAACGAAACAGCCACCAATTTCGACGTTAATGCTACGGCTGACGATGGATCGTGTATCTACGACACCGAACCCATCGACCCTTGCAATGATGTCCAATGTGACGCATGTCCCGAGGGATGGGATGTCTTACCTGCGGAGGATGGAAGTTGCTGTCCGGTGTGCAGTGAACCGAATGCGTCGGCGGGCAATCAAACGACGATGCAAACATGCGATGGATGTTGTGGAGAGACTTTCGAAGTACCAGCCGACGAGGTTTGCCCGTTGGTCTCCTGTGCAGAATGCGATTCCTCCACGTCCACGTTTTCCCTTCAGTCAACGGCCGTTCGTGCTGGCTTACTGATGGTCGTCATCGCACTTGCTGCGAGCCTTTTGTTCACCGGAAAGCCTCCTTCCTCTGGTGTTGAAATGGACGAGGATGGCGAGGTGGCGGAAGAACCGCCTCAGGCGAACTGATCGTAGAAGTAGAGGTAATCGGCGATCATTCTTGCCCCGGTGAACCTCGCAGATGTGGCAATGCTCGCCCGCATCATCTTCCCCCAACGTTCTGGCCCCTCATCCCAAATGGGGAGGACTTCGTGCTCGAGCACGCGGTAAATGTTCTCCGCATCGCGCTCGTCATCGCGCTCATCCTCGGATTCTCCCACGGCCCATCCGTTCACGCCGTGCTCGCAAGCCTCCGGCCACCATCCGTCCAAGATGGAGCAGTTTGGCACACCGTTCATGGCTGCCTTCATTCCCGATGTTCCAGATGCTTCGAGGGGTCGGATGGGGTTGTTTAGCCAAATGTCAACGCCGCTTGTCATCGCAAGTCCGGTCGCCATGTCGTAATTTTCAATGAACGCCACGGGTATGTCGTCAGCGACTTCACCTGCGGAGGCAAAGATGTCCCTGATCAGTTGCTTTCCGCCCTCGTCTTTGGGATGCGCTTTCCCACTGAAGACAAACTGGATTCGCCCTGCTCCAATTGCACGCAGGCGTTCGAGGTCACTGAAAACGAGGTTCGCTCGTTTGTAGGTTGCAAAACGACGTGCAAACCCAATGGTCAACCGGTCTTCTTGCAGTTCTACGCCCGTTGAGACCTTGACAAGTTCACGTAGGATTCGACGATTTTTCTTCCTGGCTTCAAGCAGGGGGCCGTCGGGGATGCTGCCAGCGTACCCAAGTTGGCTCGGGTCCTCTTTCCATCCGGGAAGGGTTTCGTCAAACAGTTTGCTCATGGTGGGTGAAGTCCACGTGATGTGGTGGACGCCGTTGGTGATGGGGGCAATGTGTGCGTCACCGAACATGGTTGAGGCAACCTGAGCATTGAGATTTGATACCGCATTGACCGAGGTCGCAAGGGCCACTGCAAGGTGCGACATGGAACACCTCCTGCCTTCTTCAGGGTCACCAGCATGGCGAACAAGATCTTGCGCATCCTCGGGCAAAAGGTCGCCAATCACTTGCCTCACCAGCGACCAGTCAAACCGGTCGTGGCCCGCAGGAACGGGTGTGTGGGTGGTGAAGAGGGTCTTGGCAGCAAGCGTCTCCCTTGTCCAACCTTGGCGGAGCATCTCAAGCATCGCAAAAGTGCAGTGGCCTTCGTTGAGATGCATGCCTTCCAGCGTGTAGCCCAACGTCTGCAGGGCACGGACGCCGCCCACACCGAGCAGGTACTCTTGGCGGATTCGAGTGCCGTCATCCCCTCCGTACAACCGAGCGCCCAATCCCATGAAGGAGGGTGAATTGTTTGGATGACTGGTATCAAGGAAAAAGACGGGGACAGTGTGGCCCGTAACCCCAACGACATTGGTACGCCAAATTTTGGCATACAGCGTTGACCCGTCAAGGTCAAGTTGGATGCTCTGACCCGTGTCAGTGAGATGGTCCTCCGGGTCGATGGGAGAATAGGTCTCGGTTTGCTCACCGGCTGTATCCAAATGCTGGCGGCCGTAACCCTCTCGGTAAAGGAGACTCATGCCCACCAGAGGAATGCCAGCATCCGCAGCGGATTTCACGTGATCGCCCGCCAAAACACCAAGTCCACCTGAGTACGTGTGCAATTCCGACCAAAGGCCGATTTCAGCCGTGAAATAACCGAGAACAGGCATTAGCGTGCCTAAAGAAAAATGGGTTATGATATTCACGGTGATGAAAAATGCAGGTTGTTCAAATCTGTCCAAGAAAATGACCACTTCCAATTTCCTTCCGAGGTACCTGGTGTGTTCATCCGTGCGCTTGTCTCCAACTCCAACAGGTCCTGCAACGGAATCACCGACATACCTGCACGGCTTTCAAGGGCTAAACGCACCATGCCCTTGACGGGGGTTTCATTTTGCTTGAGCAAGGCGTTGACGCGGTCTCTGGCCTCCGAATCAAGGGTGTTCCACCAGCCAAGTGTGGTGTCGTTGTCGTGGGTTCCCGTGTAAACCACTTGGTCGGGTTGAATAGAATGTGGATGATGTGGATTGCTGACCGTCTCCCCGTGAAACCCAAAGTGGAGCACCGCCATGCCAGGTAGGCCGTATCGTTTGCGTAGGGCAATGACCTCTTTGGGGATGATGCCGAGGTCTTCGGCAAGAATGCTTGTCGGCGAGGATGCGGTGCTGAGAAGTGCATCCAACAATGCATCTTTGGGGCCCTCCTGCCAGAATCCATTGCGAGCATCTTCGTCTTCAAGTGGCACCGCCCAGTTGGAGTGAATGCCCCGGAAATGGTCGATGCGAACCACATCAAACAAACGCAGCATCCGCTTCATCCGTTCTTTCCACCAACGCCAATCTTCTCGTTCGTGTTCGTTCCACGCATAGAGCATCGTGCCCCACTTTTGGCCTCCTTCGCTAAAATAATCGGGCGGTACGCCAGCAACATGGGTCGGCTGGCCCTCGTCGTTGAGTTGAAACAGGGACCGATGCGCCCAGACATCAGCGGAGTCATGAGCGATGAATATGGGAAGGTCGCCCACGAGTTTCACGCCACACGCCTTTGCTTTGGCCCTTATGGCGTTCCATGCGGACTGAAAACTGCGTTGCTGATCGATGTGTTTCACGGCTTTGCTGCGGTACGTCTGAAGAGCATCGGGGTCTCTGTCTCGTAGGGGTTTCGGCCACTCAAACCACGGTCGATGTTCATGCTCTTCCTTGATGGCGGCATACAAGCCCCAGTCCTCCAGCCAATAATCATCCTCAGCCATTTCATCAAGCTCTTCGCTCTTCATGAGATTCGGCCATGCAGCAAAGGCAGAGGGTGAGGCGTAGGGAGAGCCGTGTTCATCCGGCGGTGTAATCGGGAGCATCTGCCAAACATCCACCCCTTCCCGTGCCAACCAATCGAGGAACCGTGTCGCTGCCATAACCGAAACATCTGGAAGGGATGTCAGGTGGCACAGGACACCTTTCTCGCCCATGAACCCTCAAATTCGGTAAAGCCTTTCAACATATCATGCAAGGGACTTTTGATGCGGGTCAAGGCCTTCTTTCTCGTGCTGTTATTTTTCTCGTCGCTTTTTGTCGCTGCTGTTCAAGGAACAACGCCAGAAGACATTACCATCGACGGCGATTTTAGCGACTGGGACAGCGATACGCTGATGCAAACAGACGCCAACGGCATCGAGTTTCGAATGACATGGAACGAGACCATGCTCTTCCTCGGTTGGGAAGGTACCGATTGGAAATCCACGTTTGAAGGCGCTGACTTGTTCGTCTACCTCAACACCTCCGAGGGGGGTTCTGTTCTGGCGCGTGATTGGGGCTTTGCCCACACACTTCCGTTCGCTGCCGACCACGGCTTTGTCCTCGAAGATGACACGTATTTCCAGCACATTGCCTACGACGGCACCAGTTGGGAAGACCAGTCAACCAGCGTCGGTTTGTACGCTGGGTGGGCCGACAATCAAGTGACGGAGATTGCCCTTCCGTGGTTGGAATTGGGCTCGCCGAACTCCCTCGAGATCGTCGTGTTCGCCCAGTGGCAAGACCAAGGTCACGTGTGGACTTCGTTTCCAACCCAAAATCCCGCAGGTAACAACGGTGCTGAAACCTTCACGCATGCATGGTTCATCGAAAATATTTCCAACATCACTTCGCCACAACAACTCCCCATCTTGGAGCATGGCGCTGTAGAAAAGGTGGACGATGCGCTCAACTTGGCCATCGTTTTCCACCAGCACCAACCCTACTACAAGAACAAACTCACAGGTATGTACGAAATGCCCTGGGTTCGCGTTCATGCGATGACAGAGTACGTGGACTCACCGGGGATTTTGGCCGATACCAACACCAAAGTCACCTACAATCTGGTGCCCTCGTTCATTGAACAACTGGTCGATTACAATCTCAACGAGACCCTTGACGTTCATACGGACATCGCCAAGCGCTCGTGGACAGAGGGTGGTTATCCCAACGCAACAGCCCTCGAACTTCACACCATGCAGTTCCAGTCGTTTTGGAACAGCGGATGGATTTACAACGTCTCTCAGAGCGATGAAAAACTGGGTTGGCTGTATCCTTCCAGCGCTCGGTACAAAGAACTCTACGACATGACACTCCACAATTTGAAACCAGCCACCATCATGGATGATGACCTCCTCGCACCCCAAGATTTCCTGGACCTGCAGGTGTTGTGGTACCTCTACCAGTTCTCTCCGGATTACGTGCTCGGTGCTTACAATGCCAGTCACCGAGACGAGGGTCTCATCGCTTTGTTCATGCAAAACGGCCAATACAATCTGTCTGACCTTGCCTATGTGCTGGATGCACAACACGGTCACATGGGGAACGTGCTTCCCATGTACAGCGAGTTGGCAGCCAACGGACAAGTGGAGTTGACCACCACCCCCTACTATCATCCCATCATGCCTCTGTTGATGATGGACGGTTGGACCATGGAAGATGGCATTCGAGTGAACAAGGAAGCGTGGCCTGAAGACGTTCAGAACCATCTGGTGACGGGCATGGATTTGTTTGAGGCAGAACTTGGGTTCCGACCGACCGGTATGTGGCCAAGCGAAGAGGCTGTTTCCCCGCCGATGGTTGAACCGGTGAGTGATGTGGGCATTCAATGGATGGTCACGGACGAAGAGATTTTGAAACAATCAACCGATAGCAACGGGCAACTGATCGATGTGGAGGATGCCACCAATTTGGCCACGCCATGGACCGTGACAGGCGAAGAAGGCGGCGAAGTGGCCGTTATCTTCCGCGACCGGGTGATTTCTGACCGTATTGCCTTCCAGTACGGAACGATGACGCCAGAAGCGGCGGTTTCGGATTTCATCGCCTACATCGATAACGTCCGGCAACAACTTCTCGATGCTGGCGAGGACCCTTCCGAGCACCTACTGACGGTGGCCCTTGACGGGGAAAACTGGATGTTCATGTCCGAATTCCAACATCAAGACAATGCTCGGCCTTTCATGGCCGAATGGTACGGCCGACTCGCTGACCACCCCACGATCGTCACGACAACACCGTCGGAATTTTTGACCAAGGGCACGGAGCTACCGGCTATCCAAACCATCGGCACGGGTTCGTGGATTGACGGAACGTTGCGTACATGGGCTGGCGAGGAGGAGGAAAGCCTCGCATGGCAGCGCTTGGTTGAGGCCCGCCAGGCTTTGGTTGAGTTTGAAGCGAGCCATCCAAACGATGGGGGGCTCCCGGCAGCTTGGGAGTCGTTGTACATTGCAGAAGGCAGCGATTGGTATTGGTGGTACGGTCTGGACCAAGACAGCGGCTACGATGAGAATTGGGATGTCCTGTTCAAGGTCCATCTCTCCAACATTTACCGAGCCATCAATCTCGATCTCCCACCATATCTCCAAGATCTTTGGACCAACCCTGCCATCGCTGACCCTGCGGCCAGCGGTATCGCCGAGCCGATGATCGACGGTGTGGCGCTTCCCGGAGAGTGGGACAATGCAGCGAAGTACGATGCTCCCGTTTCGGGAGGTGAATTTGACATTGACTCGTTCTACTTTGGATACGATGCCTCCAACGTCTTTTTCCGGGTCGATGCAACCACCCCTGAAACATTGAGCGAAACGGATGGTGGAGGCCAATACACCTCCCCCGACTTGGCTATCTACTTCATGCAGCCGAACGCCGTCAACTTCAACGAGGCCGAGACGAATTTCCGGACCTATTACGGAAATCAAATCCTCGGTTTCCCCTCCAAGTACATGGTGGCGTTCGACTTCGATACGGTCCGGGAGGACGGTCGGGCCAAGTGGAACCTCTTCAGCGCTCAAGGAAAAGTCGGCGACCAGGAACGATGGGTCCTCTCTGGCAGTTCAAACTTGGGCGGCTGCGCTGTCGACGATGTCTATGAATTCGCCATCCCGTGGGCCGATATTGGACTTGCACCCCGGTACTCCACGCGGGTGAAAGTGGTAACCTCGTGGCGAGATTCGTTGTCTTACGGCGACGGAATGGATGCTGAGATGGCTCCGCCCGCCCCAGCAGAAATGGTGCTTCCAGACCTTGAACAGTGGGTCACCCTGTTGGAACTGGACGACGCTGTTGGCGATGAAACGGGAGATGGCGATTACACCTACCCCCTCGCATCGGATTTCAACACTCCCAACGGTGGCGGTCTGTGGGACGCCACACACCTTACAGTACGCCAGAGTGCGTGGAACGCCCAGTTTATTCTCACGATGAGTGAGATGACGGATATTTGGGGCTTGGCAAATGGATTCAGTCATCAGATTGTCCAAATTTACGTTGATCAGGGGGAGACTTCCTACGGCCGAACCGCAATGTTGACCGGAGCCAATGCTGAGGTCCATCCAGATTGGGCGTGGGAGGTGGCCATCAGCGGCACGGGAGAGCCAGGGGCCGTGCAGGCGGTACAAGCCGAAACGGGAAGCACCTCGGCTCGTGGGGTTGATGTTTCGGGCGATGTGGAGGCGAAAACCATAACCTTCACCGTGAGCAAAGACGTTATCGGCTCCGACATTCCGAACTACAGATACATCGTTGTCATCGGCAGTCAGGATGGATTCGGCTCAGGAAAATGGCGAGATGTGACAGAAAATCCATCCACGTGGACACTTGGAGGTGGTTCAAATCCTGCGCAGGATGACGGTATCGATTACGACCCCAACATCATTGACGTCATTCTTGAGGGTGATGGGCAAACGGCGATGCTCGCTGGCTACGATGTCGCGGGGCATACCTATGCTCAGATCACTGGATTTGAGATGCCGGAAGTGCCTCAGCAAATCTTCGGAGTAACCGTTGATACGGTGACCTCTTCAACAGCGGTGCTGACCTGGTCTACCACCGTCGCAGATGCCACAGCCGTTCGGGTTGCACCCGTCGGTCAAGCACCCGATGCCTCCGAGCCTCCACAATGGACAACACCTGGAACCGACCATGCAGTGACCCTCACCGGTTTGGCCGCAAACGTGTCCTATTCGGTGCATCTCTCCGCAAACGAAACAGACGATGTTGTCGTGAATTTCACCACGAGTAACGTGGTGGATGACGCACCTCCTGAACTGCTCAACCTCGCAGCAGAGGTCTTGGAGGACGGTCGGGTCACCGTGACATGGTACACATCGGAAAGTGCGACCGAACGGATTCTCTTGAACGGCAACATCGTTCACGAAGACACGTTTGCTACCAAGAAAAATCACGCCTATACGACGAATGTCCTCGGTGACGGCACCTACGGCCTCGAGGTCATCGGTGCCGACGCATCCGGCAACAGCAACTCGACCTCCATCTCCTTTACCGTGGATGTTGGAGCGACCGTTGACACCCCGGATACCAACGATAGGACCGATGACGATGACACTGAAGATGCGGCAGGCATTTCCAGCAACACGCTGCAACTTGTCAGCCTGATTGTTGTGCTTCTGGTGTTGTTGGCTTTCCTTCGCGTCCGGTCACATGGACCCGAAGACGAAGACATTTGGAAGTAAGCGTCAAGCAAACGGAATAGAGATCGACTTGTGGCTCTTCAAATTGATGATCGTCAGCATACACGGTTTCGGTTGGAATCCAAGCATCCTCTGGTAGGAGGTTTGGTCTTGCCATGTGCTTGAGCAGACCAACGTTGTGCCACGGAAATCAACGCATTCGTGACCGTGAACGTGACCGGTGACGAAGATGTCCGGTACCTCGCGTATGACCAAACCATCCTCAGGCTCGGGGGAGAGGGGCGTTTTTCCACCCCACTGTGGAGCCAAGTGCCGACGGCGAAGCATTTCCCGCATGGCTTCAACGGGGTCTGCGTAGGTGACCGTTCTCAAGCCAGCAACAAAATCGTCAATCGACTTTCCGTGATAGGACAGTAACCGTACACCGTGGAGTGAGAAATCGCAAGGATTGCCGACAAAGGTGGTCGTGTTGTAATCCTGCTGAATGTCCTTCTCGAACGTTGGTTGAGGTTCTGCAGGCCGAACCGCATCGTGATTGCCAGGCAACATCAGGCACTCAACCCAATCCGGAAGCAACTCCAGCAGGCGCGCAAATTCGGTGTATTGTGCGAAAAGGTCCGGTATCGCAAGCTCCCTGTCTTGTCCCGGATAAATGCCAACACCATCGACACAGTCCCCTGACAAAATGAGGTATTTGATCGTCTTCGCCAGAGGATCTTGATGGAACCACCGGACCATTTTGTGCCATTGTGCTTCAAGGAATGTCTTCGAGCCAACGTGGATGTCGGAGAGAAAGGCAACGCTCACGCCTTGTTCGGCACTGACTTTCTTGTGCTTGCTTTCCAATGGGAAATGAAGGTCATCAACGTAGAACAGATCACCTGTTTGGCTGAAAGTGCCCGAAACGCCCATCACATCGTCGGGCATCAATCCAGCCTCAAGGATCTGCTCGTGTGCCCGGTCTCGGTCGTCACCGGTTCGCTTCGTGAGCAAGCAGGTCATTTCGCCAGTTTCGTCTTCAAGACCCCAAATGAGGTGACCGTTCTTGGTGTAACGAGGTTCGTTAACCAAACCGATGGCCACTGCTTTGTTGTCGTAGCCTTGGTAG
>Ga0181568_10000997_pt1 | contig 25966 bp, 20 predicted proteins | sample 101ome_20_FD_133758 | JGI IMG/M metagenome (GOLD analysis project Ga0181568, IMG submission 133758) | Coastal salt marsh microbial communities from the Groves Creek Marsh, Skidaway Island, Georgia - 101404AT metaG (megahit assembly) | ecosystem: Environmental > Aquatic > Marine > Intertidal...
ACGCGCTCGCCGACGCGCTCGCGGCGAACGACGCCTTCGCGAGCGCGGCGTATTACGAGGACGACGAGACGGAGACGGGGAACGGGAACGATGACGGGGGGGAAGAGACCACGACGACGTCGACGTCGGTGTATGATTTGAATTTCCGCAAGAGGGGACGAGATTTGATTCGCGTCGTCTCGACGGGGGACGCGTCGACGGCGCCCGACGTCGTGTGTCTGCAAGAGGTGGATCATTATTATGATTTTTTTGAACCTGAAATGCGTAAACTCGGGTACGCGGGGATTTATAAGGAGGATCAGTGGTCGCCGTGTCGAAAATTCGACGCCCCGAACGATGGGGTGGCCATTTTTTACAAGATGGACAAGTTGGAATTGTTGTCGTCGCACGCGCCGGGATGTCCTCGACCGAGGAAGGATGACGCCGTGCGAGACGCCGGGAAGACGCTCATGGCGAGGTTTCGATTGAAGAAGGATCCGAAGAGTGATTCCATGATGCGTAAGGCGTTCGGTTCGCTCATGCGCGTCGCGAGTTCGAACGCGAAACCGGTGTTTTCGGGTGAAGATTTACGAGAAGTCGTCGTGGTGACGACGCACTTGGCGTCGGAGAAAACTGTCGACGGCATCATCACGCGACTCGAACAAACCAAGGAATTGTGCAGGCAATTGAACGCGTTCGCCACCAATCTCTGCTCTGACGTGGACGGCGTGCAAATCATTCTCGCCGGCGATTTAAACGCCACCCCGAACGAGGCGTGCGTCGTGCACTTGAGAGGACGAGGCATGCGAAACGCGTACGAGGACATGAGCGCGGCGCTCGGAGACGAAAAGGCGAATAGATTCACGACGTGGAAGACGCGCACGGGCGTCTTCAAGGCGGGTGAAGTGAAACACACGATAGACTACATCTTATACTCGGCGCACAGAGGGAGTAAAGTCGTGAGCGTGGCGAAATTACCAAACGAGAGCGACATTCCGGGCGACAAGGGATTGCCGACGTTTGGTTTTCCGAGCGACCATCTGCCGCTGCAGGCGGTGATCGCGTTTCCGACGTAGACGCATCGAATGAACGTACAAACGATGATGACGTGTAATCTCGCACACCACATGTAATATGAACGAACGCATCACCTTGTACTACGCAGGATTAAATCGCGCTATCGCCTAACGTTTGTTTCAACACCGCCACCGCCGGTTTCATCGCCTCGTGCGCCGCCGCCTTGACGGCGAGTCGTCTCGACGCGTCGTCTCGCCACACCAACGCGTCGCGTTTGACCGCCTCGGCGACGACGGCGTCGTAAAATCCTCCGCTCATGGGGAAATCGCAATACAACACGCACTCCTCGGCGTCGACGCGATGCATATCTCGCGCCCAGAGTCTGATTTGATCACTCACCGTGCCCGGAACGCTCGGCTTTTTCGCGCGCACTTGCTTGTGCGCGTGTGCCCTGAGGTAGGCGACGATTTGTTCGGCGTCCACGCCCGCGCGAAGCGCGTTTTGCACGCTCTCGCGCGTGAGCATGCCGACGTAGAGATTGGGCAGACGGTAATCGGCGCGCGTGAAGAGACGAAGAATCTCCATCTCGACCAAACTGCTCGTGTATGCGTAGACGCGATAATTCGTCTCGACGATGACGTGTCCCTCGGCGGCGACCGTCTTGGTGTCCCCGTCGTCTCCGGAAAACCCACCGCTGAGTCCGCTGGACAAGAGCGTGGGGACGTAATACCAACGTTTTTTGTGTTCAAACGTGTACAAAAGACCCAGGTGGGTTAAGTCTCGCACGACGTCTTGTTCCGTGTCGCTCAAGACGTCCGTCATGGCGTACGCGCGTCCCGGTTGTTGAAACGTCAATCGAAGGAGAAAACTGATGGCGCCCGTCGAGGACTCTTTTTGTGAATCCGAAATGTATTGCGTCAACAACACCCACGTCTGTTCTTGCGCCGTGGTGAGTAAAAACCGAAACCCAGCGGCGGTGACGCCGGCGTTTTTCAATCTTTTTTGTCCACCCTTTTTCAACGCCGTCGTCGTCGCCGTCGTCAATCCCGCCGCTCGAAACAACGCCTGCGCGTCCAATCGTCCGCTCACCTTGGACCCGGGCCTCGTGAACGCATCACTCGCCCCCGTGAGCGTGAGCAATAGATCTTCCCACTTGGATTTCGCGTACGCATTGAGCGTCGTTCGATCCGGAACCTTGGCGACGACTTCCGCCTCCGTCGCCGCCGCGTCCTCGCCGCCGTCCTCGCCCTCCAATCCCACGAACCCTCGCTCCAACGCGCGACGTATATTTTTGGCGAACGATTCGTGCGCGACGAATCGCGCCTCCTCCCCTTGACCACCGACGTCGACGACGAACACCGCGCGAAGTCGGGCCAAACGCGCGAGCGCCGCCGCCGTCGCCTCTCGCGCCCGCCCCCCCTCCTCGCACCACCTCCACAGCGACGTCTCCTCGCACCCACCGTCGACGTAGATCAAACGCAATGCGATTTGTTTCGCCACCGAATCCAACGCGCGAAGCACCGCGAGCGAGGCCCACGGCGAGCGCGCGTAGAGGTCATCCAGCGCCTCGGCGGGAAGTCTCGCGAGAAAGTGTACAAAGGCGCCGTCCGCGGCGCTCGCGCGCGAGGACGTCGTCGTCGCCGCCGCGGACGCGTTCGCGCGATCCATCGCGTCGGTCGCGATCGCGCGCGGGCGACGATGGACGACGGGGACGGTCTCGCGCGTCGAACGATAACGAGTGCTGGATTGGTTTGGTTTGGATTGTTGATGAATTCGTCCCCAAACCTCGCGGCGTACTAAAATCTAAAATCTATTCCTCTTCTACGTCGTCGTCGTCGTCGTCGTCGTCGAACGCGTCGTCGTCGTCCTCGCTCGCCTCCTCCTCCTCCTCCTCCTCCTCCTCGTCTCGAAGCAATCCTCGCTCGATGTCGACGAGATTCATGATGTTCGTCGCCGCGGCGCCGCCTCGCGCGCACCACTCGCGTTGTTCGGCTTTGAATCGCTCTCGCGCGCGGGGAGACGGATGAAGACCGAATCGATGAAAGAAATCGTCCAAGTCGGCGTATTTGAGCGCGGCGATGAGTTCGCCGCGACAGAAGACGCCAACAAGGGATTGAGCGAGCGGACAGACGACGCGAGGAAGCGGCGCGACGTCGTCGTCGAAGAGCCGCGCGCAGCGGGCGTCGGCGTCGAGCCGCGCGCGCACGTCTGGGTCGTCCACGCGCGCCCATCGTCCGGTGGTCTCGCATCGAATCTCGCTCGGGGCGTACTCAGCCTTGTATCGCATCTTCGCGCAATCGTGGATGTAATAGCCCATGTAGTAGTACTCAAAGTCGCGAAGACGTCGATCTCGGCGTTCGCGAAGGACGAAGTCAATCTCCTCGAGCGCCGAAACCTTCCCCAGACTCAGATGCGCGTACGCCGGGTCCCAAAAGAAGTACTTGGAACTGAGACATTTGGGTAAAATGTCCACGACGCCGACGGCGACGAGGACGCCGTCGATTCTGTACTGTTGATGAAACGCGCCGTATCCCGTGCTCGGCGTGTCTTGCCCCGCCGGTTCGGCGGCGAACGGCGAGTGCACTAAAAATCTCTCGTACGACGATCGCGTGAGCTCGCTCGGATCGTCGCCGTGAATTGCCGCCTGATACTTTTTCCAAAGCGCGAATTCCTCCTCCACGAACGTCGATCGCGCCGTCGTGACGGCGTACGTCTTGGTCCGCTCGCCGGTCTTCGCCGCCGCCGCCGTCCCGGCGTCGTCCTCCTCCTTCTCCTCCTCGGCCGTCGTTCGCAGAAACGTCTCCAACCGCCGCATCACCTTTCGCTGACTCTTCGACGGTGCGAACGACTCGCATCGCACGCGTATCGTGCGCTGCGCGCAGCACGACGCCTCGAGCGCTGGTTTGTACAACCACCGTCCCGACCTGCGCCAACCGTCGTCGATGAGGGCGCCGTACGTCGACGCGGCGAGCGCGTGGGCGACGGCGCCGTCGGAACAGGAGGTCTCGCCCGCGCTCCCGCAGTATCCGCATGAGGAGGCGTGTCGACCGACGTAGGTGACGGCGTCCGGCATGTCGAACGCGCGGACGTGTGTGGACGCCGCGGGCGCGCGTCTCGTCGACGCCGCAACCGCCGGGACGCGAGCGTCGCCGGGACGCGAGCGCGCGGGGCGTCTCGTCGAGGGAGGGACGATCGAGACGAGACGCGTGAAGATGGTATCGCGCGGGCGGTGATTTTATCAATCGTGACTGTACATATAAAAAGGGAGCTCCGACGCGTCCGCTCCGACGACGGGAACGACGCGTCTTGTTCTCTCGTCTCCGACGGTGTGACCCAGAGTGGAGATGAAAAATTACTTCTCGGAGAGAGAAGAGTTGGGCACGCCGTAATCGTTGTGTACGCGCCAGATGGTTTCGCCGAGAAGGTTGCCCACACTGAGCACGGTGAGCTGGGGAAAGTCCCGCTCGGCAGTGTGCGGAATGGAGTTGGTGACGATGACTTCGGTGAACGCGCTGTTCGACAACCTGTCGACGGCGGGCGGGGAAAACACGGCGTGCGTGGCGCACGCGTACACTTCCGCTGCACCCTTCTCCCGAAGCAACTCGGCGCCGGCAAGGAGAGTACCGCCGGTGTCGATCATATCGTCGAGAAGAATGGCCACCTTGCCCTCGACTTCGCCGATCAAGTTCATCACTTGCGCCTTGTTGTGACCGGTGCGTCTCTTATCGATGATGGCGAGCGGAGAGTCGTTGAGCTTCTTCGCGAACGCGCGCGCTCGCGGAACACCGCCGACATCCGGAGAAACGATGACGATTTCATCGTGCGCGAAGTCCTTCGACGTGAGATAGTCCAAAATAACCGACTCGCCGTAAATGTGATCAACCGGAATGTCGTAGTATCCGATCGTTTGCAACGAGTGAATGTCCATCAAAACGCAGCGAGTCGCACCCGCTTCGGTGAGCAAGTTAGCCACGAGCTTGGCCGCGATCGACTCTCGTCCCGCCGTTCTGCGGTCGGCGCGCGCGTAACCAAAGTACGGAATCACCGCCGTGATGGAACGGCACGACGCGCGTCTGCACGCGTCAATCATGACCAAAAGCTCCATCAAACTATCATTCGTCGGAGGACACGTTGGTTGCACGAGAAAGACGTCGCAGCCGCGAATGGACTCTTTGATTTGAACGTAAATTTCTCCGTCGGCGAACCTCTTGATGGTCGCCTTTCCCAGTTCTATTCCTAAATAATTTGCAATTTCCTCACTCAGCGTCTGGTGCGCCGTCCCAGAAAACACCTTCAAGCGTCGTCGCATGATCGCTTCACCGCCCTCGTGCTCGTGTTCGTGCTCAGAGGACGACCACCCCGCCGAGGAGTTGCCGCTTGGTCCGGACAGTGCGCTCATGCGTGAAAAAGCGTCCTCGTTGATCGCGCGCATGACGACTCGCTGTGCAACACAGCCCCAAAGGAAACGTTCGCGAATCACTCGTCAGTCACCATTCACGCTTTTTCTCACCTTCCCATCCCTTCATCGAGCGCGCATTCCCACGCAAACGCCACCGTTCGCGCGCGCGGGTTCAAACCGCCCGACCGCGGAGAGTTCAAATCGCTCTCGCCTCTCGCCTCGACCCTCCTCGCGTCTCGCTTTCGCGCGCGCGCCCATCGCCCGCCGACGACACCTCCGACGCACGTTCGCTCGCGCGCGTCCACCGTCTCCATCCGGCGTCCTCGACCCCTCCTCGCGCCCTCGCGCGCGTCGCGTCGTCGCCATCGCCGTCCGACCGCCCACTCGTCCCCACCGCGCGTTCGTCTCTCGTCGCACCTCTCGTCCACCGCGCGCGCTCGCGCGGTTCGATCGACGCGCGACGCGACGCGGTGCGTTCACCGCCGTCGTCGCACGCGCCATCGTCGTCGCCATCGCCGCCATCGTCGTCGTCGTCGTCGTCGACGTGTGCGCGACGGCTCGCGAGCGACCCGCGAGCTCCGCTGCGCCGACGTCCGCTTGTCCGATAAAGACGTTCACGGGCGAGAGACCCGCATTATGACTCGTTTGAGAGGTATCATGAGAAATAAAAGCTTTTACTACACGCGATTCTCGTAATAAGCTCACGTCTATCGGTATGTACCTCTCAAACGAAAAAGCGTACACGAACCCTCGCCGATTCGACGACGACGACGACGACGACGACGCGCGCGAGACGGACGCGCGCGCGGGGTGAAATGATGACGGCGGTGGCGAAGGCGCGCGCGTGCGCCTCGGCGACGACATCCTCGACGGTGACGTCGCGCGCGGGTGCGCGTCGGGCGAGGATGAGCGCACCGAGAGGCCACGGCGCGCGAGGCGCGAGGCGCGCGAGCGCCGGCGCCAGCGCGGCGGCGAGCGGGGAGCGAGTGACGATCGCGAACGATCCGGGAAAGGAGGACATCGTCGTCACCGAAGAGACGCGGTTCGAGGCGGTGATCGGGATCGAGACGCACGTGCAGTTGAACTCGAAGACGAAGGCGTTTTGTCGATGCGCGTACGAGTACGGCGTCGAGCCGAACACGAGGGTGTGTCCGGTGTGCATGGGACATCCCGGGACGCTTCCGGTGTTGAATTCGGCGGTGGTGAAGAAGGGGATCATGATCGGGACGGCGCTCGGGACGAAAATTCGTCGGTCGAGTAAGTTCGACAGAAAGCAGTACTTTTATCCCGACTTGCCGAAGGGATACCAAATCTCGCAGTTTGAGGAACCGTTGTGCCACGACGGTTCGATCGACGTGGTGTTACCCGTGGAAGACGGCGGAGAGGTGAAGCGGGTGGGGATCACGCGCGCACACTTGGAGGAGGATGCGGGAAAATTGACGCACGCCAAGGGCGAGGATGGGAAAAAGTACTCGTACGCAGATTACAATCGAGCGGGCGTGGCGCTGTTAGAGATCGTCACCGAGCCCGATTTGCGAACCGGTCGCGAGGTGGCGGCATACGGCGCCGAGCTGCGACGAATCGTGCGATTCTTGGACGCGTGCGACGGTGACATGTCGAAGGGCTCGATGCGAAACGACGTCAACGTGAGCATTCGCCCGGTGGGAAGAGAAACCTTTGGCACAAAGGTGGAGGTGAAGAACATGAACTCATTCAATGCGATGGCGCGCGCGATAGACTACGAGATAGCGCGCCAAGAGGAGCTCATTAGATCGGGTAGAGGTGATGAAATCGTGCAAGAGACGCGCACGTGGGACGAGGGAGCTCAAAAGACGGTGACCATGCGCAAGAAGGAGGGCCTCGCCGATTACAGATATTTCCCCGAGCCGGATTTACCCAGGATGAACCTGAGCGAAAAATTTATTTCCGACGTCGTGGCGTCCATGCCCGAGTTACCGAGCGCGATTCGCGCGCGGTACGCCTCCCTGGGCCTACCCCAGGCGGACGTCCAGGTGCTCGTCGAGGATAAGGAACTCGTCTCCTATTTCGACCGCGCGCTCGATTCTCCGGCGAAACCGTCGGCGAAACAAGTCGCAAATTGGCTCACCGGAGACATCATGGCTCATCTCAAGAACGCCAAGCTCGACATTTCGCAACTTCCGCTCGGCGCGGAGGATCTCGGCGAATTTTGCGCCATGATTGATTCCGGTGAAATCAGCGGTAAAATCGGTAAAGATCTCCTCCCTGAGCTCTTACAGCGCGGCGGCAGCGCCAAAAAACTCGTCACCGATCGAGGTTTATCCCAAATCTCCGATCCCGCCGAGATCGAGGCCCTCGTCGACGGCGTCCTCGACGCCAATCCCGGCCAACTCGAGCAATATCGCGCCGGCAAAACCAAACTCAAAGGTTTCTTCGTCGGCGCCTGTCTCAAGGCGAGCGGCGGTCGCGCCAATCCCACCCTCGTGGACACGATCCTCGTCGCAAAGCTCGATCACGCGTCCACGACGTGAGTCGCGTCTCTTTTCTCGTAGCGTGTAATCCGTACCGCGCGCGTTCGCGCGAACGCGGGGCCCCCATCGAATCGGAGGGTGACGACTCACCAGGCACATCCACACCCACGCGCACCCGATGACGATGTGATGTGCGCGCATCCACCGACGCGACGTTCCGACGCGACGCGACGCGTCTCTCGCGTCTCTCTCTCGCGCACCGTACCGATCGCGTCTCGCGCGCCCGTCCACCGTCGGTGCGTGACTCCGTCCACGCACGCGCGCGCGCGCGTCATCCATCATCCGTCATCCATCATCCATCCCATCCGTCGCGCGACGGTTCGCACCGTGGGTCGCGATCCGATGCCTCTATGCGATCCGCGCGCCGTCGATCCGCGCGCGCGCGTCGCGCTCGATCCGCGCGCGTGTCGCGTGTAGAAATATTTTTTTCCACCCATCCGTCGTCTCATCTCCCGCGTCCCGTCGTCCCGTCGTCCCGTCGCTCGCGCGACATCCATCGACGTCGACGATCGCGGTCGGTCGTCGACCGAGGCTGGAATTATCCAATCGCCCCGATGACGTCCCTCATCACGAACGCGCGCGACGTCACACGCGCGCGTTCACGGACGAACGCCGCGACACGCACACCGCGCGACGAACGCACGGTCGGTGGGTCGTCGTCGAGCCTCACGAGGATGGCGCTGACGCACGCGCGACGACGCGCGCTCGACGCGGTGACGCGATGGTGCAGGGGGGGTGCGCGGGACGCGGGCGCGCGCGCGGTGTGCGCGAGTGAGAGCGCGGGCGCGCGCGCGGAGAGCGCGCGAGGGAAGACGACGATGGCCGTCGTTCGTGGATGTGCGAACCAAGGGGGTGCGCGGGCGGGCGTCGGTGCGATGGGGGCGCGCGCGCGCGAGATGGCTGCGTTCGGAGGGGCGTCCGGATGGGCCGCGATGAGGGGGGTGTCGACGGCGGCGTTGAAGCCGTTGGACACGTTCGAGCGCAGGCATAACTCGGGGAACGAGCGAGAGGTGTCTGAGATGCTCAAGGTTGTCGGTTTCGAGAGCGTCGACGCGTTGATCGACGCCACCGTGCCGGAGAACATTCGTCTGTCCAAGATGATGGATATGGGCGAGTACACGCAACCGCTCACAGAGAGCGAGTTCTTGAAGATGTTCAAGGAGATGGCGGGTAAAAATAAGGTGTTTAAAAATTACATCGGCGCGGGCTATCACGGCACGCACACGCCGCCGGTGATTTTGCGGAACATTCTCGAGAACCCGGGGTGGTACACCCAGTACACGCCGTACCAAGCCGAGGCGTCGCAAGGTCGATTGGAATCTTTGTTAAACTTCCAAACCATGATCACCGACTTGACCGGTATGCCGTTGTCTAACTCTTCCTTGTTGGACGAAGGCACCGCCGCGGCTGAGGCGATGACGATGTGCTCCGCGTTGAACCGCGGCAAGAAGCCCAAGTTTTACGTCTCCGACAAGTGCCACCCGCAAACCATCGAGGTTGTGAAGACTCGCGCCGAAGGTTTGGGTCTCGAGGCTATCGTTGGGGATGAAAACTCCTTCGACTACACCGCCAAGGATGTCTGCGGCGTTTTGGTCCAATACCCGGCGACCGACGGCGCCGTCATCGACTACAAGCCCATCGTCTCCAAGGCGCACGACAACGGTATTCGCGTCGTCGCCGCGGCTGACTTGTTGTCGCTCACCTTGTTGCAACCGCCGGGTGAATGGGGCGCTGACATCGTCATCGGTTCTTCCCAACGATTCGGTGTGCCGATGGGCTACGGTGGTCCGCACGCCGCCTTCTTGGCGACGACGCACGACTGCAAGCGTCTCATGCCGGGTCGCATCATCGGTGAGTCCATCGACGCTCAAGGCAAGCCGGCGCTTCGTATGGCGATGCAAACGCGTGAACAGCACATTCGTCGCGACAAGGCCACGTCCAACATTTGCACGGCGCAAGCGTTGTTGGCCAACATTGCCGCCATGTACGGCGTCTACCACGGTCCCGAAGGTTTGAAGGCCATCGCGCAACGCTCTCACGACTTCGCGGCCGTCTTCGCGACCGGTGTGGGAAAGCTCGGTTTCACGAACACCACCCCGGAGTTCTTCGACACCGTCACGGTGAAGTGCCCGAATGGCGCGGACGCCGTCGTCAAGGCGTGCGCCGCCGCCGGCATCAACATCCGCAAGATGGGCGCCGACCACGTCTCCGTGGCGTTCGACGAAACCACGGAGATCGCCGATGTCGATCAACTCTTCAAGATTTTCGCCGGCAGCTCCGCCGCGCCGACCGTCGCGGAAATTGCGCCGAGCGTGAACACGAGCTTCGCCATGGAGCGCAAGTCTGATTTCATGACTCACCCGGTGTTCAACTCTTACCACAGCGAACACGAAATGTTGCGCTACCTCAAGCGCCTCGAAGAGAAAGATCTTTCTTTGGTTCACTCCATGATTGCCCTCGGCTCCTGTACCATGAAGCTCAACGCGACGACGGAAATGATGCCGATCACCTGGCCGGAACTCGCGAACATTCACCCGTTCGCGCCGAAGGAACAAACCACGGGCTACCAAGAAATGTTCCGAGGCCTCGAGAAGCAGTTGTGCGAAATCACCGGCTTCGACGCCATGTCTCTCCAGCCGAACTCTGGCGCGTCCGGTGAGTACGCTGGTTTGATGGCAATTCGCGCGTACCACCAGTCTCGCGGCGACCATCACCGTGACGTGTGCATCATTCCGGTCTCCGCGCACGGTACCAACCCGGCGTCTGCGGCCATGTGCGGCATGAAGATCGTCGTCATCGGCACGGATGAACACGGTAACATCAACGTCGACGAGCTCAAGGCTGCCGCTGAAAAGCACGCCAACAACTTGGCGGCTCTCATGGTGACGTACCCGTCCACGCACGGCGTCTACGAAGAGGGCATCAAGGAAATTTGCGAAACCATCCACAAGCACGGAGGCCAAGTGTACATGGACGGCGCCAACATGAACGCGCAAGTCGGTTTGACTTCTCCGGGTTTCATCGGTGCTGACGTGTGCCACTTGAACTTGCACAAGACCTTCTGCATCCCGCACGGCGGTGGCGGCCCGGGTATGGGCCCGATCGGCGTCAAGGCCCACTTGGCGCCCTTCATGCCGGATCACCCGTCCATGAAGGAAGGCGCCGTCCCGGTCGGTGGTGAGACGCCTTTCGGTGTCGTTGCCGCCGCGCCGTACGGCTCTGCGCTCATCTTGCCGATTTCTTTTGCTTACATCGCGATGATGGGTTCCGAGGGTCTCACCAACGCGTCCAAGCGCGCCATTCTCAACGCCAACTACATGTCCAAGCGCTTGGAAGACTACTACCCGGTGCTTTTCAGCGGCAAGAACGGCACGTGTGCGCACGAATTCATCCTTGACATGCGCCCGATCAAGGATGCCACCGGTATCGAAGTCGCCGACATCGCGAAGCGTTTGATGGATTACGGTTTCCACTCCCCGACCATGTCTTGGCCGGTCGCGGGTACCTTGATGATCGAACCGACAGAGTCCGAGTCTAAGGCGGAACTCGACCGATTCTGCGACGCCCTCATCGCCATCCGCGGCGAGATCCGCGAGATTGAGCAAGGCAAGGCGGATCGCGAGAACAATGTCCTCAAGCACGCGCCGCACACCGCCGAAGTCATTGCTGGTGAATGGGATCGTCCGTACTCGCGAAGCCTCGGCGCGTTCCCGGCTGAGTGGACTGTCGCGCACAAGTTCTGGCCGCAAACCTCTCGCATCGACGATGTCTACGGCGACAGAAACCTCGTCGCCTCTCGCGCCGCCGTCGCCGTCGCCGTCGCGCAAACCGCCTCGGGTTAAATCGAGCTCAAATTACCGTCACTTAACATTCGTAGGAATTGTACATTCATACACGCGACTTTCTATTCTATTTCGTTGTCTTTTACATCGTCCGAACTCGCTAATCAAAGCTGCTATCGTATCTTCGCGCGCCTCTCGGCGGCCGCGCGACGTGCGCGTCGAACAAGGGGCCCGTCTCTCCGCCTTCGCTGCGGCCGTCCTCCTTCTGGTAAAGCGCACCCACGACGAGCGCCGACGCCCAGATGACCACACACACACCCGCTGCGATCTGTAGGTACAAGGTGGTTGATTCTTTCTCCTGAGATACCGAATCCTCGTCGGATACTCGTTCCTCGTACCCTGACTCGCGACGTCGCCTCGGCGGAACGTCACGCCGCCGTGTCTCTTCGTCCAATCCCTGTGAATCGTACGTTCGATCGCGCCGGTCATCGTCGTCGTCGTCGTCATCATCATCGTACACCATCTCACTCTCCTCCTCCTCCTCCTCGTCATCGTCGTACTCGCGCACGGCGCCTAAATCCGGACAACACGAGTGTCTCCCCTCGCCGTTCGCCGGGCAACACCCGGCGCTCTCGCCGCAACACGCTAAATTTTCCCCATCCGCGTTCGGGCAACACCCATCGTAAGACGGTCCAGAATACCACACTCTCGACAATGCCCTGTTCTTTGACTCGCTTCCGCCCTTGTTCTCGCAGCACGCGAGATGGCGGCCGTACGCGCCTCCGGGTTCGGTGCTCGGACAGCACCCGCCGCTCGAGCAACACGCGAGCATCTCCCCGTCGCCCGCGCCCGCACCGGACGCCGGGAGCGGGCAGCACCCGTCGTACGCGGGACCCTCGTACGAGATGACGTCGACCGCACGCGCGGCATCCTCGAGGTCGAAATCGGCGCGCAACCTGGCGTCGACGACGGAGGACGCGGCCGGGGATGGTGTTGAGATGGACGACGCGCGATGCACGCGGGCATCGGTGCCTCGCGCAACGCACGCGATGGCGACGCACGCGATGGCCGTGATCTTTAACGCGCGCGAGTGCGTCGGGCGCGCGGACGCCGCGGGCGCGCGCGAGGTCTCGCCCGCGCGCATTCCCGACGCGGGCGAGGCCGACACTGACGCACTCGGCGGGAAACGACGAGTCTCTTCGTGAGCGCGAGCGCGTGCGGATGAGATTTAAACCGGTGTACCTAAATTAAAGCGGTGTACCTAAATTATACTAGGGGCCCCTCATGATGTTCGCGCGCTCACGCGCTCGTGGTGGCGAGGTTATTTCGCACGAAGCTCACGATGTTTCTCTGGTGCCGAAGCGTGGCCAACGTGATCGAGGACGCGCCGAACGCGTCGTCTCTGACGACCGCGAAAGAATCATCGCTGGAGGAGACTGTCGACATCATGGACGCCGCCTGGGACGGAGGAGCGTCTAAATCCACGCCGCGAGGTTGCGCGTCGTCTTCCTCTTCCTCTTCGTCTATGGAGAGAGAGGCGTTGACTTCGTTGGCGAGTTCCTCCTTATCCATCTCCATCCACGTCTCGACGGCGTCGCGAAGGCCGCGCACTCGAGCGCGCCGTTTATCGTCGGTCGTCATCGACGCCGTCTCCACCTCGTCCGACGCTCTGGGATGGCTTGCGTAGGCGAATAACTCTTTGTCGCCGCGCGCGGCAGCGGGCAACGCAAGTCCCAGCGCTTCAAACGCCACGTACGCCGTCGTGATGAAACCCGCAAAGATTCGCGGCGCGTCTGAAGCGCGACCAAACATGCCTCTTTGCACGCCCTCGACGTCGAATTCAGGCGCATCGAGCGCCGCAGTGAGTTCGTCGCCAGAAATTCCGGCTTCATACGCGCTTCGCGCCGCGCGGACAAACTCCGTGTAACCTACCGGATGCCCAGTCAAAACGCTCACGAACGCGACGAGCATGTCCGACGCGTGCGCGCGCGCTGGCGTGCGCTCTCTCGTACACCACGCAAGGGCGAGTTGTTGCCGCGTCTCGATTTCGATAATCTCCGTCTCATCCGCGCTCGCCGCGACGTCCTCCATCCCCTCGAGCTCTCTCCTCGCGTGCGTGATTCCGCGCTCGTCTTCGATCATCTCCCGCGTCAAAAGCGTAAGTTTGCAATTCATGCGCATGATGGCCTCGCCCGGGGTCGGCCGTCTCGTCGTCCCTCCCAGGAAGCGACGTTCGAGTTCCATCCTTCGCAACGTGTGCCCCTCGTCCGCGTTCTTATTCGTCATCTCGATGTATTTCATCATCCCCTTCTCCTCAGGATCTTCTTTTTCTTCCGCATCGCTCGTCTGGTCCACCGCGTCCGCGGCGTCCTCTCCGTCGGTCTCCTCTCCCGTCGCCTCGCCGTCGAACCGCCGCAGCGTCAGCGTCACCATGGCCACCGCGCTCGCGAACGCGTCCTGTTCGCTCGTGCCCATGCGCATCGAGCTCGACAGCCCCATCAACGCGCTCTCGATCCTCGCGTCCGCGACGCTCACGCCGTGCGCTCGACGCGCCGACGCGCACCGTCGAACGAATTCTTGATGCGCGAACCGACTCCCTCGTCGCATGGCGAGAAAGCTCGGCAAGAGCGCGCGGACGGCGTCTCTTCCCGGATCACCGCCGTCGACGACATCGTCCTCGGTCGTCTCGCGCGAGGACGACGGGTCGTCTCGCGCCGCTCGCGTCGCGCGAGACGTCGCGCGCCAACGATGGATGTGAAGTTGACGCACCGTCGACGTTCGCGTCGTCGCGCGCGACGCGAGCGGCGCGCGTCTCTCGCTCGCGCGCGCGACGAGCTCGTCCATCGCACGCGCGACGATCGCCATGTCTATCGCGCGCGCGATGAGGGTGCGCGACGCGGGATGGGCGCGCGCGAATGTGACGTCGGCACTCTTCGCGCCTCGGCGATGACGACGCGTCGACGTCGGTTCTTCGCGCAACCGGCGGACGAGACGCCGTTGGATTGGCGAACGATATGTGTGGTGCGTCGACTCGGACCGATGACGCGGCGCACTCGGTCGACTCGGCGACGCGCGCGCGCGCACGCTGGGCGCACCGCCGTCCGACACGAGCCGGCGCGAACGACGACGACGACGACTGACGAACGAACGAACGCGCGAACGCGCGAACGCGCGAACGAACGCACAGGTACAAGCCTTCTCGATGTGCTCGATCGCGGCGACGACGGCGCTTTTCTCCACCGCCTTTTTCATGGCGAAACGGTTCGACGCCGAGGCGAGCGAGCGCGAGTTGGCGTGGCGCGCGGGTTTGCTCACGGCGATGAAACCGGCGTTCGCGGGTCTGACGTCGATGATTTGGGGACACGCCGGGGATAGGTTTGGGTTCGAGCGGGCGATAGCGATGAGCGGGTTGTTACACGCGGGGGCCACGGTGGCGTTCGCGTTCGCGAGCGGGAGCGGGCAGGCGTTGGCGCTTCGGGCGCTCCAGGGGGCGACGGATGGATTGGTGGTGATGCAGAAACCGGCGTTGGCGCTCGTGAGCGATGGTGCGTCACGCGTGAGTTCGATGATGCGTGCGTCGCGAGGAGTTCTCGGTGTGCGCGTACACTGACGTTGACGTAAATGTTTTTTTTGTGTTCGACGCGACAGCGACCAACGCGGCGAGAGCGTTTAGCACGACGGGCGTCGCGTACGGCGTCGCGAGCGCGTTTTCTCCCGCGCTCGCCGCGGCTCTGAGCGAACCGTGCGAGAATTGGGACGCGTTCAAGGGATCGGAGTTCAAGTGTCCGAAGCTCCTCGAGAGGTATCCATTCTTCTTGTCCAACATTTGGGTCTCGGCGCTCGCGGTGCCCACGCTCGCGGTGTACGCCAAGGGTTGGATGCAGATAGATTGTCACAGAGACAGAGAGGAGCGCGAAGTAGTCGTAGAATTAGAACTATTAGCGAAGAACGAGAGCGAGGCGGAGGAGGACGACGAGGTTTCAAACCGCGATGGCGACATCAAAACCATATCGGCGAACGACGCGACAGACGAAAACGTGTGGTGGCGCGACGCCAACGTGCGCGCCGCCATCGCGACGCAGGTGGGGTGCACGTTTGTGACGCTATGCGGCGCCGAGATGACCCCGCTCTGGATGGCGACGTCGTACGAGAATGGAGGTTTGGGATGGACTTCGGTGGAAATCGGCGCCTTTGGCACGGTGATGGGGACGGTCATCTTGATGTTTCAAGTCTTCTTGTTCACCAGACTCGTGCGCAAGTACGGCATCGTGACGCTTCTGACGTACGCGTTGTTAGTGAACGTCTGTGCGTTTCCTTTGCATCCAATTGCACATCGGGTGGAAAAACGGTCCAAGGCGTTGACGTGGGTCGTCATCGTACTACTTGGCTTGGCGAGAGGGATGAGCGGACCGATCATCATGGGTGGAAGTTCGCTCATCTTGAACAACTCGTCTCCTCGAGACACTTTGGGCGCGGTGAATGGATTCTCCGGCACGTTCGGGAACGCGGCGCGCGCGTTGGCGCCCTTGATCGGCGGCGCGCTCGTCGCGATGATGGTGGCGATGCCGCCGAACGCGCCGGCTCGAGAACTCTGGCCGTTCGCGTTCATCTCTATCGGGTTTCTATCCCTCACCATCCTCAGTCGTAGATTATCCACCGAACTCAATATTCCTCGCACGCGAAGTTCGATGAAACTGAGCGGTGTTCCGTAAAACTTTTTTAGATCGATTAAAGCATACCAGTAGAGTAGCTATTAGCAAACATTGTCGTTGAAAAGCGCGCATCTTGTCATGAGCTTGAAGAGAAAAAAAACGCGATGCTCACGCCGCGGCCGTCTTGGCCAACGCCTTGTGCAAGGCGAAGTGCATGGCGCGATCCCGATATTTGTCGCAGACCGACATGAAGCACGCCTCTCCAGCGACGACGACGAGGATGGTGTGCGCGGGCGCCTTCAGATCGATCGTGTATCCCTCGGGAAGCGTGTCGCCAATGATACCGTTGACGACGCTCGGGAAGATGTGCACGCTCGGCGAGTGCTCCTCGTACGTGACCTCGTACGTCGAGCTTCGCAAACCCGCGCGTGAGACGGATTCGAAATGCTCTGGAAGCAAATTCGCCGCCAACGGCATCAGTTCCAATTCGTTCGCGATGCCCTCCACCGGAATCATCCTGCTCACGTGCGTCGGTCGAGGCGCCCATTTCGCTCCCTGGGCCAATTGCTCGACGATCCAACACGCCAAATCGGAGACGTTCGTCATCGCGTCCGTGGGCTCGAGAGAGACGAAGACGCAGTTGTCCACGTCGGGAATGTCCACAACCTTTGCGGTCTCGTACCGCGTCGCGTTCTTCTTGGCGTCGCCTTTGAGGCTTTCAAAGTACGGAGACGACGCGGCGGTGATGAGTTTTTCCGCTTCTTCCGCCGCCTTGTTCAAGTCACTGGCACCCATACGCGTGACAAAGAAGCCCTTCTCGCCGACGTCTTCGGGTAACCACGCGGGACGCGCGTACGACGGGCGTACCGGTTGAGAATCCATCGGCTGCGATGGGTCCTCTTGAGATTGTTCTTCTTGTTTCGACATGTCGTTCGTTCGTTCGTCGGTCTCGGTCTCGAGCGCGTGAAAGTGAGGTGGGTCAACTCTCGTTTCGGTATCGTTACAAAACTAAAACATGTATTCGCCCCGACGCGGATTATGACACATCGCATCGGTTCGTTGTGTGTTCATTCATCGATCGATCGATTCATTCATTCATTCATCATCGTTCACTCGCGAATCTCCTCGATGGATCGTCTACAGATTGGACACGCGTCGCGTTTCTTCAACCATCGATCGACGCACGCGGCGTGAAACTCGTGCGCGCATCGAGGCAGCGAACGCACGGTATCGCCGTCCTCGAACGTCTCCAGACACACCGCGCACGTCATCGTCTCGTTTGTCGAGCGACCGCTCGCTAACCACCGTCGACGCTTTCGAAACGTGCGCTTGGGGATGGACTCGACGACGCGCGCGGGCGTCCCGCCGCCGATCGCCGATCGCGCCGTCAACGCCTCGAACGTCGCCTCTCTCGTCATCAATTCTCTAAACACCTCCCCGAACGTCATCGACGCGTGCGGTAAGGATAACTGCACCACCCGAGGTATTCCATGCTCGTCGACGAGGACAAAGTACTCGTACACGCGTCCGTCGTCTCTGCGCATCTCCGCGCGCGCCTCTTCGTCTCGCCAACGCGCCCCCTCCGCGTTCAAACCCAACGTCTCCAACAGCGTCACCACCGCCGCGTGCGCGCCTCGCACCGCCCCTCGAACCAACCCAGACGGCGTCCCGTCCGTGTACAGCGCGCCTCTGACCGCTCCGGCGATCGCCCCACCCATGGTTCCGCAGCACACGCACGCGGTGACGAGCCCGGCTCTCGCCGACGCGCGCGCGGCGTCCGCGGCTCGACGCACCGCGCGCGTGGGCAGCGTGGACAGCGACACGATGGACGTCCTCGAGACGGAGGACGCGATGGACGCCGCCGTCGCGAGGGCGGTGGACGTCGTCGTCGTCGGCGGCGGCGTCGCGCGCATCTCGTCGAGTCCTCGCGCGCAGTGTGTCCCCGAGCGACGATTCCGACGCGCGCGGTCGCTCGCGAGACGGTACGTCGGTACGGGCGCGCGGGCGCGAGAGAGAGACGCGCGTCGTCGTGGCGCGCGGTGGTCGCGCGCGCGGCGGTCGCGCGCGCGGCGGTCGCGGCGCGAATTGACGTCGCGCGGTCGTTTCACCTATTTTTAGACCATGCAAGGCGAACTTCCACATGTCCGAACATTTGGTAGTATAAAGAAGTGGGCACTGACGCCCCGATGGTCGACAGACGACGACGCGGTATGTCGACGACGAGAGCGACGACGACGACGGCGCGCGCGTCGCGGTCGTGGTCGCGGGGGGTGCGATCCGTGCGCGCGTCGACGCGCGCGATGAGGCGCGCGCGAGGCGTCGCCGACGACGCCGATGACGTCGTGGTGGAGGAGGACCCGATGTCGGCGTACGAACGGGAGATGGAGGCGACGCGCGCGCGAGGACGGGCGATCGCGCTGAGTGGATTCGCGACGGGGGCGTTCGCGTTCGCGTTCACCGCGTCGGTGGGGACGACGGGTTCGGAGGCGGTGGCGGCGGGGGCGAATTTAGCCAAGCTCGAGGCGAGCTCAACGCCGCTCGACCGCGCGCTCGTCAACGGGAAACCGACGGTGGTGGAGTTTTACGCGGATTGGTGCGAGGTGTGCAAAGAGAGCGCGCCGACGGTGTACGCGGTGGAGCGAGAACACGCGAACGGGGTGAATTTCGTCATGTTGAACATTGACAACGTCAAGTGGAGCGAAGAGATGGACACGTACGGCGTCGACGGGATACCGCACTTGGAGTTTTTGGACGCGCGAGGCGAGAGCGAGGGATTCATCGTGGGCAAGTTTCCGAGAGAGGTGTTAGAGAAGAACGTATCGGCGCTCGAGGCGGGGGAGAAGACTCTCCCGTACGCGAAACAATACGGGAAGGCGTCGGCGGCGGAGCCGGGCGTCGTTCCGAGCGCGGATCCACGCGCGCCGGTCTCGCAAGCGACGAGCGCAGATCCACGCGCCCACGGATAAAAAATCAAAACGGCGCAAGCGCGCACACTAATCATTAAAATCTTTTGTAATCGTACTATTGAAACAATGCGGCTAATCTTCACTTCTCTTCACCAACGCCGAGGCGCTCGACGCCGCCGCGCCCTCGGACGCGCCTTGCTCGGACCCCCCCTCCTCGTCGCGAACGTGTACGAACACGCTCCCTTTATTACCCACGGAGATGCGTAAATCATCATCAAGGTATCTCTGCTCCACCCACCCGCTTCCCGCGCCCGGTCTCGGCTGTAACTCGAACGTCTTCAACACGCGCTCGCCCCACCGCAGGTCGACCTTGTCGATCACCACGTTCGTCCTCGCGTTGGACACCGCCTCACTCCTCGCGAACGCTTCCACCGTCACCGGTCCGAGCTCCACGACGTTTCTCACCCCCGACGGCGCGTCGAACGCTTGGTAATTCTTCGACGCGTCCCCCAACAAACGCTGAAACGGATTCGCACCCTTCGCCTGTTCAGAGTACACCAACCGCCATCGTCCGAGAAGCGTCTCGCTCCGCGCCGGCGCCTCTGTCTCGGCGTCGTACATGCTGCTCACCTCCTCGATCGCCGCGCGAACGTCTCCCCCGCCGCGCTCGCACAGGTCGAGAAGGTTTTCTTTCGCGCCGAGCAGACGAAGCGCGCGCGCGTTCGAGGGATCGAACGCGCGCACCGACGCGCCGTCGCCCGACGATGACGCGCGCGCGATCGCGCGTCGGCGCGTCCGTCGCCGCGCCGTCACCACCGCGTCCGTCGCCGTGATGGTGGTCGTCGCCGTCGCCATCATCTAGAACCGTTCGTTCCGCGCGCGACGATCTGGCGACGTCACTGTGCGCCCCGCGCCGACCGTCTCGAACACTCGCGCGAGCGCGCGCGTGAAACACCGAGACCGAACCGTCGTCGTCGTCCTCGCGCGCTCGCGCACGCGAACGAGTCGCTCGCGTCGTCGCACCGAGCGCGAAAAGGCGCCGGATCGATCCGAGCGGTGATTGATTACCGCGTCGCGCGCGCGCATCCGTACGCGTACCCGTGAGCGCGCGCGCGCGAGTCGAGCGACATGTCTGGAATTGGATCCGGATACGACCTGAGCACGACGACGTACTCGCCGGACGGACGCGTGTTTCAGGTGGAGTACGCGGGCAAGGCGGTGGACAACGGCGGTTTGACCGTCGGCGTCAAGTGCGTGGACGGATGCGTCATCGCGTGCGAAAAGTTGGTGCCGAGCAAGTTGCACACACCCGGGACGAATCGTAGGATCAACGCGGTGGCGAGACACGCCGGGATAGGTGGAAGCGGATACGTGCCGGATATGCGCGCGGTGCGCGACCGCGCGCAGGCAGAGTGCGCGCAGTACAAATCCTTTTACGGCGACGCCATCCCGGGCAAGCTCCTGGCGGAGCGCATGGCGCATTATTATCATCTGTTCACCCTGTATTGGACCGTGCGTCCGTTCGGGTGTTCGAGCGTGCTCGCGTGTAAGGATTTCGACGGGTATCACCTCTACCTGCTCGAGCAAAACGGCGAGTGCACGAAGATGAAGGGCGCGTGCGTGGGTAAAGGGAAATCCGCGGCGAAGACGGAGGTGGAGAAGTTGAATTTTAGTGAAATCACGTGCGAAGAGGCGGTGAAAGAGTTAGCTCGCATCGTCTACGCCACGCACGACGTCAAAGATAAGGACTTTGAGTGCGAGATGAGTTGGATTTGCGACGCCTCAAACGGCGAGTTCGTTCGTGTGCCGGAAACCGTCGCCGAACCGGCGAGAGAGACCGCGCGCGTCGCCGCCGAGGGTAACGCCGACGCCATGGACGCCAGTTAGTTGGCCTCGTACCATCGACCGATGGAGCGTGTAATCAAACACTTTTTAGACCGAGGCGTGCGCCCAACTGTCTCGACGTGCACTCGAATCGACGTCACACGGCGTCTCACCGCGCGTCCTCGCGCCGCGTCTCGCGCCGCGTCTCGAACCATGTCTCTATCTCGCGCGCGTCTCGCGAGCTTCCTCGTCTTTATCTCCGCCGTCGCGCGTTCGGCGCGCGCGTTCACCGTGCACGGATACATTCCAGAGTACCGTCCCACATCCATCGCCGCCGACGCGTGTGAGGGCGCGCGCGCGCGCGTCCTCGCGTTCAGCGCGACGCCGAACGCTCGCGGTGATGGTTTGGATGGCCTGGACGCGGTGCCGAGGCGACCGACGGAGAGAGGGTCGGCTGGGCGCGCGTGTGCGTGGGACTTGGTGGTGGGCGGCGGAGGACGAAGCGACGGTTTTCGTCGAGCGCGCGGGAACGTCGACGCGTTGGCGATAGAGGTCGCGCGCGCGGTGAAGGATGGTGGGTACGACGGCGTCTCGTTCGATTGGGAGTACCCGATGAACGACGATGAGTGGGAGACGTACGGGAGGTTGTTGAGGAGGACGCGCGAGCGTTTGGACGAAGGCGCGGCGGTGAGTTTCGCCGTGCACGTGTCTCCGGAGACGTTCGACGCGATCGAGAAATTTAAATTGACGGATGTCGTGGATTGGGTGCATCTCATGACGTACGATTCTGGGTTTCCGAGCGGGCACGCATCACTCGAGTTCGTGCGCGCGGTGCTCCAGTACTTGAAATCGACGAAGAGAGACGCGAGCAAATTTACGCTAGGAATTCCGTTTTACGCGCGGTCGGTGCGAAATCCCGGGGACGTGAAGACCTATGAAGAGTTGCGTCGGGACGCGACGAAAACGTTCGACGAGGCGGGGAATCGCGTCGGGGATTACGCGTTCGATTCCGTATCTGACGTTCGCGAAAAGGTTCGGTTGGCGCAAGAACACGGATTCGCCGGTGTGATGGCATGGGAGCTCGGTCAAGACGTGCAACCGGCGACGCGCGAGGACTCTCTGTTGCGCGCGATCGCGGACGAGGTGGCGAAATCGGACGCTCGAGATGAGCTCTGACTATGTTGACTAATTGATTAATTTCTACTGCTAGAGTTCTTTGCGAATGAAAAAAGCGACGTGAGTGTCGCACATATCGAACCCAAGACGTTACCCCCCCGAACCATTACCCACACCCACACGCGCTCACCGCCGAATACGGCGTATTGATTCGTTATCCACGCCAAGACGTTCCAAACTCGACTCGCCGAACCGCTCGCCCATCTCTCTTCCAGCGCCCACCGCCCTCGTCTGTGACACCCCAAACGCTCCCAAAAACCATCCTCGTACCGCCGCAGCAGACGAACGCGCGTCAAATACTTTGCCGATTTCCACCCGTACACGGTCGGAAACACCAATCGCGGTCCACCGTGGTCTTTCGACAACATGGCGGCGTTGCCGTCCTCCACGGCCAAAAACGCGCCCGTCACGTCCCTCGCGTCCACGCCCACCGTGTACCCATCCGCCGATATTTGATACAGACACGTCCATTGACTCGCGACACCCTCTGGAAACGCCGCTCGCAGCGCCACATCCAGCGTCACGCCCTTAAAATCGATGCCCCGCGCGCTCCATCCCGTGACGCAGTGCCAGTCCCGCGCGTCGAAATCACTCCATGACCCTCCGTTCGCTCTCTTGAGCGCGCCGATCGTCACACGTGCGACCCTTCCGGTCGACTCGCACTCGAACGCAATCTCAAACGCGTCGCCTCGCGTCCAGGGATCGTGCGTCGCCGGCACGGGTCGTCCCAAGTCGAGTTTTATCCAATTCTTGACGGCGCGCTGATTCGGTGCGCCCGCCACCTCTCTCGTCGCTGTCGACGCGCGCGTCGACGCCGTCGACGCGCGCTCGCGAAGACGACGCTTTTGCTCGACGTGTCGACGCACGTCGGGGTCGTCGAGGTCGATCATCGCTCGCTCGAGAGGCGATGAATGAAAGACGTAATGAATGAGTGAAAGAATGTGCTTTATTACACGTCGTCGTCGGTTCCTCGCCTGCAAAACGCGTTGGCGCCTCGAACGGAATCCACGTCGATGGGAAAAAGAAACGGTGAATAGAGTTCGAACGCGGCGCCCTGTGGACCGGAGCCTCGAACGGCGCATCCCGGGCAGAGCGCGAATCCGGGGGCGAACGCGACCTCGACGGCGTCTTCGGCGCGCGAAAATCGCGCGTAGTCGCAGAGAAGAGAGTTCGCTCCGTGACATCGAAGGAAGAAATCGTCGGGATCCTGACGAATTTTGGCCTCGTCTGGACTCGGTTTGATGGACCAGTCGAACGGGAGTCGGATGACGACGTCGTCCATGGTGAATGGCACAGACTGTCGATTGCGAATGTCGAGAAAGACGCGCACGAAGGCGTCGTACCCAGCCGTTCCGAATGGCGGCGGCGAATCGCCGGCGTCGTCGAATCGCGACGGATACGACGCGACGCGAAACGAGAAATCTACCTCGTTGGGGAAACACACGGTACGCTTCGGCGGTGGTGGCGGTGGGACGTCGTCGAACGCGTCGATGCCCGCGATTTCCATAAAGTCGTCGGCGTCTCGTACGACGCCGAAATAACTCGAGTGCTTGAGCACGAAGGATTTATATTGTGAATCGCCTCGAAGCGTGCACCCCGGGCACAGAACGACGGCGTCGATGAATCGAACCTCCAGCGTTCCGTCGTCCTTGACGACGAAATCAATGTTCGAACACGCGTTCGAGCCGTCGCTCGAGCCTTCGACAAAGGTCCAGAGACACACAAAGGTCCAATCTTTCGCGAACGCCTTGGCGTTCGTCGAGTACCCACCGTCGTCGCTCGTCACGACCACATCTCCCGGAAACCGAAGTACGAGCGCGAGACCGGCGAGATCGACGTCCTCGTCGGCGGCATTCCGAATCGTGTACTTGCCTATGATTTCCACGGGTTGAGACGTTCCCGCGCGCCACACGCTTTCCCACGAAAACGTGGGAACCAACGCATCGACGCGCGCGTCTCCGCGCGCGACGCTCGCCAATACCACCGCGATCGCGGCGAGCGCGGCGAGCGCGCGCGCGATGCCGCGCATGCCTCGTACTGACGACGACGAGGGTGTCTCTTTCGTCGTTCACACGACGAAGCCGCGTAACAACCGGCGGTTGTTACGGCCGCCGGTTGTTACTCCTCATACCACGCCACGAACGGTTTCCCACACGCGCGCGCGAGCTCAAAAAACGTCTCCAGCGTTTCAGAAAACGAGTGCGAATGCCCTCTCGCGTCTCGAATGTGCGCCACTCGCGTCTTTCTCCCTCCCTCGGCGTCGCAGTACCGCGCCAACGCGCCGACGAGCACCGATTTCGGCGCCGACGCGAACCTTCGCGTCATCCCTTTCCCCTGCGCCTCTCGCCACGGTCTGAGTTCTATCTCGTACATGCCTTCATCGGCGACCGTTCGAGGAGTCTTCTCGAGACCCCCCTCACCGTTCGTCGTCGTCGTCGCCTCGCGTTCCGCCGCGCGCCTCGCGAAGGTGCGCGACTCCTCGTACCCAAACCAATCCTTCAGCGCTCGCACCGCCCGCGCGCTCTCCTCCTCGTCGTACGCCGACTGCGCGCCGTCGTACGTATCACGCACGTCCGCGTCCGCGTCCTCGTCGCGTCGAAACGCGCCCGGCGCGCCGAGAGGTGGGTACGCGCGCCCACAGATGCCGCACCTCGCGTCCACCTCTCGAGTCTTCGCGCACGTCTCGCACGTTCTATGCGCGCACGTGCGCGGAGTGACGGCGCGGGAGAGGGTGCCCCAACACATGGCGCATCGCGTGCGCTCGCGCGCGGCGGCGGAGACGCCCGCGGGCGCGCGCATGCGTCGCGTTGTTTTGTGTGGTGACTAATCTGCATTCGTTCGACGATCGTCAACGCGGCGTCGTCACACGACGGCGCGGACGCGCGCGCGCGATGGCGACGCCAGCGGACGAAGATGTCGACGCAGCGCTCGCGGAAGAGCGGCGACGCGTCGAGGAGCTCCGCGACAAGCTCAGAGGCGCGGTGAAGAAGGGGAAGGCGTTTGAGCGTGAAAAGGAATCTCTGCGCCGCGCGCTCGACGAGGCGCGCGCGAGCGCGACGCGCGAGGACGAGGGGGCAAACAAGGCGCTCGAGACTAAACTCATCGTCCTCAGGGCTGAGCTCGAGAGTTTCAAGGCGGAAAACGAACGGTTGAGGGAAAAGTTGGACGACGCCGAGCGCTCGGGCGACGAGTCGGACGACGACGACGTGTCGGATTCGGAACGACGCGATGAGGATGAAGAGTCGGGGGATGAGGAGCGAGATCGACGAACGTCCAAGGCGGCGCGCATGCGTCTGCAGATCGCCAAGCACAAGGCGGTGAACGAGCGATTGGTTAAGGCGGCGAACGACGCGCGCGCCGAGGCGGCGAGCGCGACGGCGAGCGCGAACGCGGAGAAAATGGCGGCGGAGACGGCGAGACGGGCGGCCGAGGAAGAGAAGGAGATGGCGGCGCACGCGAGGGCGAACGCGGAGAGCGAACACGTGGAGAGCGCGCAGAAGAGAGCGGAGGCGGAGGCGCGCGCGGCAACGCTAGAGAGCGAGCTCGAGAGTTTGAAAGAGGAACACGAACGCGTCGAGGGTCGACTCGCGCATCTCTCGAAGACGTTCGAGTCGAAACGAGAAGAGTACGAGGCGCGCATCGCATCCATGGCGGCGAACGCGCAGGGTGAGACGCACAGCGATCGCGCCGACGCGGCGCGCACCGAGGCGGAATTGAAACG
>Ga0181568_10001002_pt1 | contig 25889 bp, 20 predicted proteins | sample 101ome_20_FD_133758 | JGI IMG/M metagenome (GOLD analysis project Ga0181568, IMG submission 133758) | Coastal salt marsh microbial communities from the Groves Creek Marsh, Skidaway Island, Georgia - 101404AT metaG (megahit assembly) | ecosystem: Environmental > Aquatic > Marine > Intertidal...
CAATGCGCTCGACGACACACGGTTCACTTTGGTGGCGGCCAACTTCCGATTCGCCCCTCAGTTTTTGCGGGCACACCAAGGACTGCCCCTGGAAGGCTTGCTGGCCGACCTCGGCGTGAGCTCCCATCAATTTGACACGGCGGAACGCGGCTTTTCGTTGCGGTTTGACGGACCGCTCGACATGCGTATGAATCCCGGAACGGGAGAGCCCGCTAGCGCGTGGCTCGCCCAGGCGGAGGTCTCGGAAATGACCCAAGTCTTCCGCCGTTACGGGGAACTCAACCGACCCGACAAACTGGCCCACCGCATTGTTGCGGCGCGCGAAGAAACCCCCATCACAACGACGCACGACTTGATTCGGGTGCTGTCGCCGTCCGCCCCGAGAGGCAAGGAGAACAAATTCTACGCAAGAATTTTTCAGGCCATTCGCATCCACATCAACGACGAGCTGGGCGCCCTGGAAGACCTGCTCACGCAAGCCGTGGGGATGCTGAAGCCTGGGGGACGCTTGGTCGTCATGAGTTACCACAGCCTCGAAGACCGCCTGGTGAAGCACTTTCTGCGCTCTGGAAACTTCGACGACGACGTCAAACGCGACATGAAAGGGGCGATTCAAGCGCCGTTCCGACCCCTCGTGCGAAAGGCCGTGGTCGCAAGCGACGAAGAAATGAACGACAACCCCCGAGCCCGCAGCGCCCGATTGCGGGTCGCGGAACGAACCGAGTGGACGCCATGAAGCTGCTCGCATTCCTCCGCCGAAGAGGCCGAAACGAAAAGGTCCCTCGAGGCAACCGCACCCTCACACCGGCGGAACTTGCCGCGCGAGAGGCCCAAGTGGAGGCCAGGGCAGCGGCTGAAGCGGCTAAGAACGCCAAGCAAGCCAGCAGCAGCAACCCTAACCGGTTGCGCACCTCGGAAGAATTCCGATCCGAGCAACGCGACAAGAAAGAGCGACGCGCCAAGCGACGCGCCGAGAACCAAATCGGTGGGTTGGTGAGGGAAGTGCTCAGCGGCGAGATCCTCGCACGCGAGGCCTTGGTGCGCCAAGTGCCGTTCATCCTGTACGGATGCTTGCTGACCATCCTGTACCTCGCTTTGGGGTACCAAACTGAGCGCATCCTGCGCGACAAGCAGAAGACCCTGGAGAAACTCGAAGAAGCGACGGCCGAAGAAAAGACACTTCGCTCAGATTTCGAGTCCCAGCTCCAGCAAAGCCGCCTCGCTCGTTCCACCGCCGAACTCGGCTTGGAGCAACCCACCGCACCGCCCATTCTTTTGCCCGCCGACGAATGAACCCCATGCCCAACACCGGACGCATTTGGCTCGTGTTTGTGGGCCTGACCTTGGTGGGGTTGGGCGTGTTTGGGCGCATCGTGTACATCCAAACCGTGGAACACGACCGCTGGGCCAGCCGTGGCGAAGAATTCTCCACGAGCGTACGCACCATCGAACCGGCTCGGGGCCAAATCCTGTCCCGCGATGGCAGCCTCCTTGCGACAAGCGTTCCGGTGTACGACCTGCGCTGGGATTCCAAGTGCGAGGGGATGAACTGGGAAATGTACCGCGCGCAGATTGACACGCTGTGTTTGGCTTTGGCCTCCGCGACCGGCAAGCGCCCAAGCGACATCCGAGCCAAGTTTGACAACGCCCGACAGCGCGGGCACCGCGGCGCCTTGATTGGCCGCAACATCCCCTTCACCGACTACCAAGAATTGCGCAACCTGCCCTTTGTCAAGCTCGGGAGGTACAAGAGCGGGCTTGTCTTCGAACGCCGAGAGAACAGGCGGCGGCCGTTTGGCAAGCTCGCCGCGCGTACGGTGGGCATCGACCGCGAACAGCAACGCGTCGGAATTGAACGCGCGTGGAACGACGAATTGGCCGGCGTGGAGGGGCAACAACTCTCCCGAAAAGTGGCGGGCAACCAGTGGATGCCCGTGACGGACGAGTACCTCGTGGACCCGGTGGAAGGGCTCGACGTGGTGACCACACTGGACCTCCACCTTCAGGACGTGGCGACCAACGCGCTGGAACAGCAACTCCGGCGCCACGACGCGGCCTGGGGAACCGTCCTCGTCTGCGAGGTGGCCACGGGCAACATTCGGGCCATCGCCAACTTGACGCGGCACGAAGTCTCGGAAGGCAACGTGGAATACTGGGAGGACTTCAACCACGCCATCGGCACGGCAGTGGAACCCGGATCCACGTTCAAGCTCGCCTCGCTCATGGCTTGCATGGAGGCCGGCATGCTCCCCACCGACAGCGTGGACACCGGAAACGGCGAAATCTTCTTTTTCAAGAAGCGCATGACGGACAGCAACCACAAAGACGGGGGGCACGGGTCGATTCCGCTGACCAAAGTGTTTGAAGTGAGCTCCAACGTCGGTTCGGCGCTTGCGGTGCGCAACACGTTTGGCGAGAAGCCCCAGGCGTTCTTGGACGAACTCAAGCGCATTGGCGTGACAGAAAAAACAGGCATCCGCTACATCGGTGAAGCGGACCCCACGGTCAAGACCTCCGTGGATGAGTCCAGCTGGACTGGCATCAGTTTGACCCAAATGGCCATCGGCTACGAGGTCACGCAGACCCCGCTCCAAACCCTCGCTCTCTACAACGCCGTCGCCAACAACGGCCGCATGATGCGACCCCAGCTTGTCACGGAACTGCGTTCGAGCGGAGAAGTCGTGAAGACCTACGAGCCGTACATCCTCAACGCTCGCGTGTGCAGTGAGCCCACCTTGGCGGCGTGCAAACGCATGATGGAAGCGGTGTGCGATCCCGAAGGCGAAGGCACCGCCCAAACCCTGTTCGCTGGAAAACCCTACACGGTTGCAGGGAAGACGGGGACCGCGCGCATCGCCACAGGAAAAGGGTACGCCGAAGGCCGGTACCGCGCCTCGTTTGCCGGGTACTTCCCTGCCGACAACCCCAAGTATTCGTGCGTGGTGGTCATTGCGGACACCCAAAGCGGCCGGTACTACGGAAGCACCATTGCGGCTCCGGTGTTCCGCGAAGTGGCGGACTTGATTTACGCCACGGACCCCGCATTCCACACCTTGAGCAAGGGCCTGCTGGCCGAATTGCCTTCCGTGCCGGCGTCGAACGACGGAGCGCGTGAAGCCTTGGAAACGCTGTACGGAGCCTTGGGCATGTCGCACAGCACAGGAATCACAAGCGATTGGGTGAAGGTCAAAACCGGCGAGAAAGAGGCCGAACTCCTCCCCCTCGAAATCCCTGAATCCGGGGTGCCTGACGTCCGCGGAATGGGGCTTCGCGATGCGCTTTACCTCCTTGAAAACGCCGGCCTCCACGTCGACTACGACGGCATCGGAACCGTGAAATCTCAATCCATCGCACCCGGTACGCCGTTGCGCACCGAAATCACCACCATTCAACTCCGGCTCTCGTGAAATTGCTCTCTGACCTGCTCTACGACGCGCGCATCCTTGAGGTGCGAGGCACCACCCACGTTGCGGTGGAGCACGTGGCTGTCGACTCTCGGAAGGTTCAGCCCTTAGGGCTGTTTGTCGCAGTCCCAGGCACCGTGGTGGACGGACACAACTACATCGGTACGGCCATTGACGCCGGTGCGGCATGCGTCATCTGCGAGCGCATGCCCGACGACACGCCCGAGCACGTGACGGTGGTGCAGGTTAAATTGAGCGCCTCGGCCTTGGGGCATGTCGCGGCGGCGTTTTACAACCACCCGTCTCGCGAAATGAAGGTGGTGGCCGTGACCGGAACCAACGGCAAAACGACCACCGTCACGCTCCTGCACCAACTCTACCGGCTTCTCGACCGAAAGGTGGGCATGTTGGGCACGGTCGAGAACCGAATCGTGGACCGCGTGGTTCCCGCCACGCACACCACACCCGACGCCCTGAGCCTTCAGGCCCTGCTCCGCGAGATGGCGGACGCCGGATGCACGCACGTGTTCATGGAGGCCAGCTCGCACGCCATCGTGCAGGAACGGATTGCGGGAACGCATTTGGCCGGAGCCGTCTTCACGAACATCACCCACGACCACCTCGATTACCACGGCGATTTCAACGGCTACATCAAAGCGAAAAAGCAGCTGTTTGACCGCCTGCCTGCCGGCGCGTTTGCCGCAGTCAACGCAGACGATTCGCACGCGGAGGACATGGTCGCGGACACCAAGGCGAAGGTGGTCACGATGGCCGTCCAAGGCGTGGCGGACGAGCGTGCTCGGATGGTGGAAAACCAAATCACCGGACTCGTCCTTCACCTCGACGGCCAGGAATTGTATTCCCAGCTCGTGGGCGGCTTCAACGCCAGCAACCTGCTGGCGGTGTACGTGGTGGGCAAGTTGCTCGGAGCGGACAAGATGAACGCCCTCACGCAAATGTCCTTGTTGAAGCCGCCCGCCGGTCGCTTTGAACGCGTGCCCGCGAGGGACGGCATTACGGCCATCGTGGACTACGCCCACACCCCGGACGCCCTCGACAACGTGCTGAAGACCATCGCCCACGTTCGGACGGGGGGTGAAAAGGTCATCACCGTGGTGGGGTGTGGGGGAGATCGGGACACCGCGAAGCGCCCGGCAATGGCGCGCAGTGCCACGAGCGGTTCCGACCGGGTCATCCTGACCAGCGACAACCCCCGAAGCGAAGACCCGGCAGACATCCTTCGCGACATGGAAAAAGGCCTCGACCCCATCGAGAAGCGCAAATGCCTGAGCATCGTGGACCGCCGGGAGGCGATTCGGACTGCTGCGGCATTGGCCGAGCCGGGGGACATCGTGCTCGTGGCGGGAAAAGGACACGAGACCTACCAAGAAATCCGAGGAGAACGCCACCCGTTCGACGACCGACTTGAATTGAAAGAAGCCTTCGCACCCACAACCTGAACCTGACGACCCAAGACCATGCTCTACCACCTCTTCACCCACCTCCGCGAGATCTACGACCTGCCTGGCGCCGGCCTGTTCAGCTTCGTCTCGTTCCGTGCGGGAATGAGCCTCATGACGTCCTTGGTGGTAGGGATTTTGCTGGGCAAGCGCATCATCGAGCGCCTGCAACTGAAGCAGGTGGGCGAGATCGTCCGTGACCTTGGGCTCGAAGGCCAAATGAACAAGCAAGGCACCCCCACCATGGGCGGCCTCATCATACTCGCGGCCATCCTGTTGCCCACCCCCTTGTTCGCCGACCTCACCAACGTGTACTCGCAGCTCATGATTCTCGCCACCGTGTGGCTCGGGACCATTGGTTTCATCGACGACTACATCAAGGTGTTCAAGAAGAACAAAGAAGGCCTTGCCGGCCGGTTCAAGGTCATTGGGCAGGTCGGCATGGGGGTGATTTTGGGGGCGGCGATGGTTTGGCATCCGGACATCGCCATCAAGGAATTGACGGCCGACGGGACCTGGACCACGGTGCGGTCTACGGCCACGACCATCCCCTTCATCAAGGACAACCATTTCGACTACGCGTGGCTTTTGTCGTGGCTGGTGGACGATGCCGCACAGTACGTGTGGGTCGTGTTCATCCCGCTCGTCATCCTCATCGTCACCGCGGTCAGCAACGGCGCCAACCTCACGGACGGCATTGACGGCCTGGCCACCGGCACCAGCGCCATCGTGGGAATGGCGCTCGCAGTCCTCGCGTACGTCAGCTCCAACACCGTCATCGCCGACTACCTCAGCATCATGTACATCCCCGGCTCCGAGGAGCTGGTGGTGTTCATCGCGGCGTTTGTGGGGGCGTGCATCGCATTCCTGTGGTACAACGCCTTCCCTGCCCAAGTTTTCATGGGCGACACCGGATCGCTCGCCCTCGGCGGCATCATCGCCACGTTCGCCATCGCCATCCGCAAGGAGCTTCTCATCCCCGTGCTCTGCGGGATTTTCCTCATCGAAAACCTCAGTGTGGTGATTCAAGTGGGGTGGTTCCGCTACACCAAAAAGAAGTACGGCGAAGGCCGACGCGTGTTTCTCATGGCGCCGCTTCACCACCACTACCAGAAACAAAACATGCCCGAGTCCAAAATCACTGCGCGGTTTTGGATTGTCGGCATCCTTCTCGCTGTCATCACCATCGTCACCCTCAAAGTCCGCTGATCCCGTCACGCTACCTGAACCTGCCCCATGAACCTCACTGACCCCATACTCGTGCTCGGCGCCGGCGAAAGCGGCGTAGGCTCCGCCCTTTTGGCGAAGTCGCTGGGGGCGCGCGCGCTGGTCAGCGACGCAGGGGAAGGGAAAGGACCAGGCGTGGCTGAATTGCAAAGCGCCGGCATCGATTTCGAGACCGGGGGGCACCGCATGGAATCCTGGCCGGACGTGGCGACGGTGGTGAAGAGCCCCGGAATTCCGGAGAACGCCCCGGTCGTGAAGGCGTGCCGGGAACGCGGGTGCGAAGTCGTCAGCGAAATTGAATACGCGGCGCGCGCGCACCGGGCGCTCGGACACGCGAACCCGGTCGTGGCCGTCACCGGCGCGAACGGCAAGACAACCACCACGTCGATGATCGACCACATGCTTCGCCACGAAGGATGGGACGTCGACTGCGTGGGAAACATTGGCACGAGCTGGGCCCGCCGGCTGTCCGAGCGCCTGGCCCGAAGCGAAGGGGCGGCGCAAGCCACGGTCATCGAGGTGAGCAGCTTCCAGCTCGACGGCACCTCGACGTTCAGCCCGGACATCGCCGTCCTGTTGAACATCACCCCCGACCACCTGGACCGGTACGGGTACGAGATGTCGAATTACGCCGCGTCGAAATGGCGCATCACCGCCTCCCAAACCGAGGCACACCACCTGATCTACAACGCGGACTGCGCGTGGACCGAGCGCATGCTCGAGGCCGCGGGAACCCGTGCGACCCTCCACCCCCTGACTGCCGAACGTACCCTCCACGAGGTGATGCGGGACGGACGTGGCGGGGGTTTGGACTCCAACGACAATTCACAATTCATCCTCCAACATTTCAATTCATTTTCCATGACCATTCAGAAACTGGCCATGCAGGGGAAACACAACCTCTTCAACTCGATGGCCGCGGGCATGACCGGCCGCATTTTGGACTTGCGCAAAGAAGGCATTCGCGAGAGTCTGCAAAGCTTTGAAGGCGTCGAGCACCGCCTGGAATTCGTCCAAGAAGTGAACGGCATCACGTTCATCAACGATTCCAAAGCCACCAACGTCAACAGCGTGTGGTACGCCTTGGAATGTGCGAACGCCCCGGTGATTTGGATTGCCGGCGGCATCGACAAAGGCAACGACTACAGCACGCTCGTGCCCTTGGTCCGCGACAAAGTCAAGCACATGATTTGCATGGGCAAAAACAACGCGCCGTTGCACGCCGCCTTCGACGAACTCGTTGAAAGCAGCTGGGACGTCAGCTCCGCCGAGGAAGCCGTCGCCAAGGCCTACGAACTGGGCATGCCCGGAGACACCGCACTCTTGTCACCTGCGTGCGCGAGCTTCGACCTGTTTGGCAGCTACGAGCAGCGCGGACGCGCGTTCAAAGCAGCCGTCCGTCGCCTCTGACCCTTCGAGACACTGAGATGAACGAACTCCTCGCCGGCATCCGGCAGCGGTTGGAAGGCGACCGCGTGCTCTGGGCCATCGCCCTGGTGCTGACCCTGGCCTCCTTGGTCACGGTGTACAGCGCCATCAGCACGCTCGCGTACAAAGCCGACGGCAACAGCGCCAAATTCCTGTTCAAGCAGGCCGCGTTGTTGGCGGGCGGGTGGGTCGTCATGTTTGGGGTGCACCGAATTCACTTCAAGTACTTCGGGAAGTTGGCCAACGTGCTGCTCGCCTTGGCCATCGCGGCCTTGGTGTTCACGCTCCTGTTTGGGACGGACATCAACGACGCGCGACGGTGGATCAAAATTCCCTTCATCGGACTGACCGTCCAAACGTCCGACTTTGCCAAGCTCGCCCTCGTGCTCTGGGTGGCGCGGCAATTGCAAGTCCGGGCGAATGTCCTGGACGACGTTTGGCAAGGACTCGCGCCCATCCTTGGGGGCATCGCCCTTGTCTGCGCGCTCATCCTGCCCTCCGATTTTTCCACCGCGGCCATGCTTGCCGCGGTCTGTGTCGCCATGCTATTCGTTGGAGGATTGCCGTGGAGACACATGCTTCGAATCGGGGTGTTGGGCCTGGGAGGATTGGGCCTGCTGTACGGCATCGGCAAGGCTGCGCCCGAGGCGCTGCCACGCTTCGGAACGTGGGCCAGCCGCCTCGAAAGCTTTGCGGGATTTGCTTCAGGCAACGCCGGGACGGCCAGCGCGGAAGACTACCAAATCGAGCTCGCACAAATTGCGATTCACCGGGGAGGGTTGTTCCCGCATGGCCCCGCTTCCGGCACGTCCCGGAACTTCCTGCCCCACCCCTATTCCGACATGATCTTTGCCTTCATCGTGGAGGAATGGGGGGCGATTTTAGGCGGGCTCGGGTTGGTGCTCTTGTACTTGGCCTTGCTGTTCAGGGCCTCGAGGACGGCCATCAAATGCGAGTCGGTGTTTGGACGAAACCTCGTCCTGGGACTCGGACTCATGATCACCGTGCAAGCGCTCGTGAACATGGGGGTTTCGGTGCGCCTGTTCCCCACGACGGGACAGCCGCTTCCGCTGGTCAGTTACGGCGGCACGTCGCTTCTGTTCACCTGCCTTTCAATCGGCATGATGCTCGCCGTCACGCGGGCAGTCCAAAACGAAAGCCCCGGCTCTTCCCCGTCGACCGGAGCCAATTCTTTGACCTGATGGCCCTGCTAAGCAACGTGATGATCTCAGGTGGTGGCACGGGCGGCCACATCCACCCTGCGCTGGCCATTGCCGACGAAATCAGACGCCGCAACCCCGAAGCTCGCATTCACTTTGTCGGCGCTTTGGGTCGGATGGAAATGGACAAGATTCCCGCCGCAGGGTACCCCATTGACGGACTTTGGATCAGCGGCATCGACCGATCGCTCACCAGCACGCGCAACCTCACCTTCCCCTTCAAACTCGTCAGCAGCCTTTGGAAAGCCCGACGGCTGTTGAGAAAGCACAGGCCCCAGGTGGTGGTCGGCGTGGGCGGATTTGCCAGTGGCCCGTTGCTCGACCAGGCCGTTCGGAAGGGCATTCCGACGCTGATTCAAGAACAAAACAGCTACCCCGGAATCACCAACAAATTGCTCGCCAACCGCGTCAACCGCATTTGCGCGGGGCTGCCGGGGTTGCAGCGGTTTTTCCCGGCTGACCGCATTGTGGAGACCGGAAATCCGCTTCGAACGCACGTCTGCGATTTGGCCTCAGACGCCAGTGGAAGCCGAGAGGAAGCTCTTGCCCATTGGGGATTGACTCAAGACAAACCCGTGGTGTTCGTCATGGGAGGAAGTTTGGGAGCGCAATCCATGAACGAAGCCGTCCAGGCCATTCTGAGCAAGCAACCGCGGTTGTCGGAGCGCGGTTACCAAGTGCTGTGGCAATGTGGTGCGCGGTTCGAGGCGTCGTGCAGTGCCTGGCTGAAGGCCCACCCCTGTGACGGGGTGGTGTGCTCCGGATTCATCGACCGCATGGACCTCGCGTACCGCGCCTCCACAGTCATCGCCTCGCGTGCCGGAGCCATGTCCATCGCCGAACTTGCCCTTGTGGGCAAACCGTCGATCTTGGTCCCCTCTCCCCACGTTGCGGAGGACCACCAAACGCACAACGCCCGGAGCTTGACGGACCTTGGCGGCGCCGTGCTCCTGGCCGACGTGGAGGTGCGCGAAAAGCTGGGGCATCACCTCACGGCACTTCTAAGCGATGCCGACCGCTGCGCGGGCATGGCAGAGGCGATGAAGCACGCGGCCAAACCCGAAGCCGCCCGTGCCGTGGTGGACGAACTCGAATCCCTTCTTGCCTGAACCATGTCCGCCGCCAAGCACGTGTTCTTCCTGGGTCTTGGCGGCATTGGCATGAGTGCCCTGGCCCGGCACCTGCACCGTCTGGGTCACGTCGTGGCCGGGTACGACCTGACTCCCTCACCCCTGCTTGAGTCGCTTGAACGCGAAGGAATTGCCGTCACGCACTCCCCCCGACCTGAAGACTTGCCGAGGTGGGCACGCCGCGCAAACGAGGGGACGTTGACGGTGGTTTGGACTCCCGCCGTGCCGAAGGACTTGCCGCTGTTCAAGCACTTCCTTTCTCAAGGCCACCAACCGGTGAAGCGCGCCGCGCTGTTGGGCCAAATCACACGCCATCGCCCCACCCTTGCCGTGGCGGGAACCCACGGCAAAACCACAACGTCGAGCTGGCTTGCGGCCATGCTCGACGCGACACAAGAAGGATGTCACGCGTTTCTCGGAGGCGTCGACGCCAAGACCGGCACGAACTACGTGACCCGTGAAGGCGCCACGTGGCACGTGGTCGAAGCGGATGAATTCGACCGGAGCTTTCACCACTTGCACCCCGATTTCGCCGCCGTCACCAACCTCGAACCGGATCACCTCGACGTCTACGGCACAGAAGCGGCCTTTCGCGAGGCATTCGAACGGTTTGGTTCTCAGGTGACGAAAACCCTGCTTCTTCCGCACGGCCTTGCGTGGCCTAATCCCTGCTCCGGCACCGAGTCTGGACCGCGCCTCGAGCGTTTCGTGGTGTGCCGCGAGGGCGACGACGTGCCGGCCGAGGTGGATCACCTCGCCGTCGTTTCAAGAAACGGCGAGGTCCGGTTCACCCTCGGCCGAGGACCCAGCCAAGCCGACGGCACCGCGCCAACAGAATTCGACGTGCGCCCCGCCATGCCCGGGCGGCACAACACGGCCAACGCGCTTGTGGCCGCGGCACTCGCACGCCATGCGGGAGTCGAAGCGCCGATTTTGGCCGACGTCGTAGCCAACTACAGCGGTGTCAAGCGCCGAATGGACGTGCAACTCGACACGGCACACGCCGTCTACGTGGACGATTACGCCCACCACCCCACCGAATTGAAGGCGTTGCTAGAAGCCGTTCGCGAACGGTGGCCCCAACGCGAAATCACCTTGGTTTTTCAGCCGCATTTGTATTCGCGAACGCGGGATTTTGGGGAGGAATTCGCACGTGTTTTGGGCAAGGTGGATCGGCTTTTTTTGCTTCCCATTTACCCCGCCCGAGAAGCTCCCATCCCGGGGGTTGATGCACAATGGTTGTTTGATAACATCTCGGGCACCCACAAGCATCTTTCGACTTCCGATTCCATCTTCGGTTCCTTGAAGGCATGTCCTGTTGACGTGCTGGTAACGGCAGGCGCAGGCGACATCGATCGCCTTGTTCCCCAAGCCCTCCAGCACATGCAGGACCGCCTGGAACAGAAGTCATGATCGCACGCATTCTCAGCACGACTCTCGTCCTTGCCGCCCTTGGAGCGGTGCTCGGCTTTGCCTCCGTGGAAGCCTCGGGACGTCGCGTGGCGGGAGTGAAGATCCGTGTGCTCGACGAACAAGCGGCCACGTTCTTGGACGCGAGCCGCATTCAATCGCAGCTTGGGACCACCCGCCTCGAAGGGGAATTGATGGCCGACGTGGACCTTCAATCTGTCGTGAACCACCTCAAGGCCATCGGGCCTTGCCAACACGCAGAAGTCTACCCCACCATGGACGGGGTGCTGCACATCGACGTTTGGCAACGGCATCCGGTGATGCGCGTCCACGTGAAGGGCGGTGCGGACTACTACCTTGACGAGGACGGACGGCGCATGGATTTGGATTCCCACTTCACCCCGCACATTCCCGTCATGCATGTCGCGCGGGAGACCCAGGCCACCATGGGCTACCGGTTTGTGAAAGCCACGCAGGGAGACGCGTTTTGGAATGCGTTGACCGACCAACTCTCCATGAACGACAACGGAGAACTCGTGCTGCACCCCCGCTTGGCTGGCCACGAAATCGTGCTCGGCGACGCAAACGAGACGGCCCACAAAAAACGCAACCTCCTTGCTTTCTACCGTGCCCACGTTCAGCGTGGAAACCTCAGAAACTTCAAACGCATTGACCTCACCTACCGCGACCAAGTGATCGCACAACGCTACCCATGATGGACAACCAACTCCCCCAAAACGCCGAAGAAATCGTCGTCGGCCTCGACATCGGAACGACGAAAATCGCGTGCTTCATTGGCCAAAAAAACGAGTTTGGCAAAATTGAATTGCTCGGCTACGGACGCAGCGAATCGGTGGGCGTGTCTCGGGGCGTCGTGGCCAACATCGACCGAACGGTGGCGTCCATCCAGCAGGCGGTTCAGGAAGCGGAGGAAAAGGTCGGAGCCCAAATCCGCCTGGTCAACGTCGGCATCGCCGGCCAGCACATCAAAAGCTTGCAACACCGCGGACTCATCACGCGAGAAAATTTGGAGGCGGAAATCAGCCAAGCGGACATCGAGGCGCTGATCGAGGACATGCACAAGCTCGTCATGCAGCCTGGGGAAGAAATCCTTCACGTCATTCCGCAAGAATTCACCGTCGACAACGAGCAAGGCATCAAGGACCCTATCGGGATGTCTGGCGTTCGCCTCGAAGCCAATTTCCACATCATTACAGGTCAAATGGCTGCCGCGCAGAACATCTACAAGTGCATTCGCAAGGCCGGACTCGAAGTGGACCAACTCATCCTTGAGCCCCTCGCTTCCGCCGCTTCCGTCCTCTCCGAGGAAGAAAAGGAAGCGGGCGTCGCCCTGGTCGACATCGGCGGCGGCACCACCGACATCGCCATCTTCCAAGACGGCATCATCCGTCACACGGCCGTCATCCCGTTCGGCGGCAACGTCATCAGCGACGACATCCGCCAGGGATGCCAAATCATGAAGCGCCAGGCGGAGCAACTGAAAAAGAAATTTGGCTCCGCCTTGTCACAGGAAACCAAATCAAACGAAATCGTGTGCATCCCCGGCCTGACTGGACGAAAGCCCAAGGAGATCGCGCTGAAGACGCTCTCCCAAATCATCGAGGCACGGATGACGGAGATCATCGAGCACGTGCATTACGAAATCCGGAGCTCGGGGTACGGCGACCAACTGATTGGCGGCATCGTGCTGACGGGCGGGGGGTCGCAACTCAAGCACGTCACCCAGCTTTTCCAGTTCGTAACCGGGTTGGATTGCCGTTTGGGCTTCCCCGGAGAGCACATTGCCAAAGCGCCTGAAGACACGTCCATTCCGTCCTATTCCACCGGGGTCGGACTCGTCATCAAAGGATACGACCGCATTCGAGCGAAGTCGCAGCAGGTGCAAGCACCAAGCAACGACCGCATTTCACTGCCCTCCATCGGCATCCAAAAATTCATGCAGAACGTCAAGAACTGGTTCGAAACCGAAGACGTCTAACACAATCCCCGCACCTCCTTCCTACCCGACAAACATCCTCTCATGCAATTCAACCTTCCCCAGTCCTCCAACTCCCCCATCAAAGTCATCGGCGTCGGTGGCGGTGGTTCTAATGCCGTAAACACGATGTTCGAGCAGGGCATCACCGGCGTGGACTTCATCGTCTGCAACACGGATGCCCAAGCGCTGGACATCAGCCCCGTTCCACGCAAAGTGCAATTGGGCGCGACGTTGACGGGAGGCCAAGGAGCGGGATCCTTGCCTGAAGTCGGCAAGAACGCCGCGATTGAAAGCCTGGATGAGGTAACGGGCCTGTTGGGAAGCGACACGAGCATGGTCTTCGTCACCGCCGGCATGGGAGGCGGCACAGGAACCGGCGCTGCGCCCGTCATCGCACAAGCGTGCAAAGAACGAGGCATTCTGACGGTGGGAATCGTTACAGTGCCCTTCCAATTCGAAGGGAGACGACGCAACACCCAAGCTTCGGAAGGACTTGAAGCCATGCGCGCAGCCGTCGACACCCTGCTCATCATTCGCAACGACAAGCTGCGTGAGCTCTTCGGAAATCAAACCATCCGAAGTGCGTTTGCCAACGCCGACCAAATCCTCTGCACCGCTGCCAAGGGCATCGCAGAGGTGATCACGTTGACCGGGGAAATCAACGTGGACATGAACGACGTCAACACCGTCATGCGCAACAGCGGTCGCGCCATCATGGGATCGGGAAGCGCCTCGGGTCAAGGACGGGCGCAGAAGGCCGTCAGCGACGCGCTCGAGAGCCCGTTGCTCAACGACAGCGACATCACCGGCGCGAACTTCGTGCTCCTCAACATCACGTTTGGCACCGAGGAAATCCTGATGGACGAAATCATGGAGATTACGGATCACATTCAGGACGCCGCAGGCCAAACTGCCGAAGTCATCTGGGGCTACGGCACCGACCCCAACTTGGGCGAGGACCTCTGCGTTACCGTCATCGCGACGGGCTTTGAAGGCAAGGAACACGATTCTTCTGCCGCGGCAGCAGGACCCAAGAAAGTTTGGCTCGACGACAAAGGCGAAACCCCTTCCAACAACGTCCCGCCAGCGGTCCCCACCCCGGAGGCCGAGCCATTCATCAAACCTGAGAAAGCCCCCGAGACGGACGTCCCGGTCGACCGCAACAAATGGGATTTGGCCGCGCCACAGAAAGAGCTCTTCCCCAATGCGGAGGAAACGCGCCCTGCGGACGTTCCCTCGAACGAAGTGCAGCAAGAATTGCCTCAGGACAGTTTGGCTCACCAAGAAATTATCCCGGAGCAGGACCTTGAAGCGCAAGACGAATTTGTCATCTACAACCTCGACGACGTACCCGAGCCGCAGGACCTCACGCCAGAAACGCCCAACGTTCCTGACGCTGAAACCACCCCCGAACCGCCCGCGTTCCACGTCACCGAAGAACCAACCGCCGAATCCGCTCCAGCCCCGTCCGTGCAGCCGTCCAAGGAGGCCTTTGCCGAGCGCCAGCGCCAAATCACGCGCAGCCTGGCCGAATTCAAAAGCAAACTCAACCTGCCCGGACGCATCGCGGACCTGGAAAACGAACCCGCCTACAAGCGTCGGAACATCTCCATTGACGACACGCCGCTCAGCGCAGACTCACAAGTCAGCCGCATGCGCCTGAACGAAGAGGTCGACGAGGAAGGAAACCGTCGTGTTGAGCTGCGCAACGACAACCCCTTCTTGCACGACAACGTCGACTGATGAGCACCCTCGCTGACCAAATCTCCGACGGCATCAAGGATGCCATGCGCGCAAAGGACCGCGAGCGCCTCGCTGCCCTGCGCGACATCAAGAGCAAAATCCTCCTGGAAGCCACCAAGGACGGCGCAGGCCACCAAGTCGACGACGCCACCACGATGGCCATCCTGAGCAAACTTGTGAAGCAACGAAACGAAACCGCGGCCTTGTACCGTGAACAGGAACGACCCGACCTTGCGGAAGAAGAAGAGGCCCAAGCCAAGGTCATCCAGGAATTCCTCCCTGCCGCGCTAACCGAAGACGAAATCGAAGCCAAAGTGAAAGAAATCATCGCTTCCACAGGAGCGTCGTCCATGGCCGACATGGGCAAGGTGATGGGACTGGCCTCGGCCACCATGGCCGGCCAAGCGGATGGCAAAGTCATTTCTGGATTTGTCCGAAAAATCCTCTCCTCCTAACAGATTCCCCAGACTGAGCCTGCACCAACGCCTCCACCTCAGGTGGCGTTCTCATTTCACATCGTTTTATTGTATGTACATCTTTTGTACCTACATTTGATTCATGAAGACAGCCAAAGCCCTTCAGATGAGCTCCTTTTCATCGGAGCAACAACGCGTCGTGTTGACGGTTCTTCACACCGCCTCCAATTTGATGACCCTCCACAGGACGTTGCTGAAGCCGCACGGCATCACTCCAGGACAATTCAACATCCTCCGCATCCTCCGAGGCCAAAAGGGAAAGCCTATCGCCCTTCGCGACATCACCTCGAGGATGATCGATCCCAACAGCAACACGTCACGCTTGGTGGACAAACTCTTGACCAAAGGGCTCGTAAAGCGCAGGTCATGCCCTGACGACCGGAGACGCGTCGACATCGAATTGACTCCCGAAGGGGAACGAACCATTCAACGTCTTTCAGGGTTGATGGAAGAATCCCTGTCCAGCCTTGAGGCCGTTTGGGCATCAAACGAAGCTGCTCTCGTGAGCAACTTGCTGGACCGCTGGAACGAAACTCAAAACTCTTAATAATACACTCTCAATTTCATCGCCATGAAAAACACTCTCACCCTGGCTGTCGCAGCCCTTCTCGCCGGAACGGCTTGGGCAACCAACGAAACCACCACACGCTACAGAGTTAACGCAGAAGCCTCGAACGTCACATGGCACGCCACCAAAGTCACGGGGGAGCACAGCGGCACTGTGGGCATTCAAAACGGATACCTCTCTGTGACCGAAGGTGAACTTGTTGCCGCCAACATCGTCGTCGACATGCAAACCATCGCATGCGCAGACCTCGAAGGCGAATGGGGCACCAAACTCGTGGGCCACCTCAACAGCGAAGACTTCTTCCACGTTTCGGAGCACAAAACCAGCTCCTTCACCTTGCGCGACATCGCCCCGCTGGCCCAGGCTGAAGGCGACGCCACACATAGCGTGACCGGCGACTTCACCATCCGTGGCATCACCAAGAGCGTGACGTTCTACGCCAACATAATTGAAAACGGTTCTCAATTGACAATCTCTGGAAGCGCAGTCCTTGACCGCTCCCAATTCGACGTCAAATACGGGTCAGGTTCGTTCTTCGACGACCTCGGCGACAACCTGATTCACGACAACTTCACCGTTGGATTCAACTTAGTCGCTGACGCGAAGTAAGTCCGGCACAAAGCGCCAAGAAATCCGTAAAAAGAGCTCGCCCTTGGTGGGCTCTTTTTCCTTCCAAGACAAGCCGCGTTTCGAGACCCCAAAGGATCTTACTCGGGCAACACCAGACGCAGGTCGACCCCCGTGACCACAAGGTTCAACCAATTCCTGGCCAACCCGGATACCGAACCCGACTGCCACGTGTTTTCTGCCCAGGCGTCTCTCCCCAGCGGACTGGACCAAAACCAACCCACGTACCACCCTGCGCGATCCTTTTCCGCGGCTTTCTGCAATCCCACTTCCGCCAAAACAGGAACCGTGACGAACCGAGTTCGCCCTTGATAGGCTTGGATGACGTGGTCGGCGCCCTCGGTTTGGACGAGTTGAGAAACCACCGTTTCGGAGGTCTTCCATTCCAACCCCAAGCCTCCACTGGCTTGCAGCTCGAGACCATTCCAACTCAAGGGCACCCGAATGCCTGCGAGCAGTGGGATCCGGTAGGCCAGGCTGCGCATCGCAGGCAGGGTGTCTTGGGTTTGGACTCCCACGGTGTCGTTGCGGTAAGCCAACACCAAACCGTGCTCACGACGCACCCACTCGATGCCGCCTCCAAGCGTCCACCCATCTTTAAGCCTGCGGTGAATGCGCAAGCCCAGTTCGTTTCCAAGCCGCGGCGTCCAAGTGGCGTCAATCCCTTGGCCTTGCACCAACGTAGGCTCCATGCCCAACTGGGGAACGTGAACGCGGGCAACCACGTCCAACTCCCACGGCAATCCGTCCGGTTGAGCATGCGCGGAACTGGCCGTCAGCCACCCCAGCAACGCCAAGCCCAACACCGCCGCTGTGAACACCAACAACCCGTAACGCCACCCGCGGTGTGGAATGAAGTGAGACCGAAATTCCGCATAGACCAAGTGGTTGGCTTTCATGGCGGACTTGAAGTGCGATTTGGGCACTCCAAACATCGTCACGCCTTCCTCCTCGTGCCGCTCATAGGGCACGGAAGCCTCGTCACAGCGCTCCATAAATCGCGCTGAGTAGTGGGGTTCTCGAAATTCAAACACGTGATACCTCGTGTCGCCCGGATGCGTGTAATGGTTCACCCAGCGCATCACACCGTCGGTCGGGACTCGTGTGGACGACCTCCCCCCGGCTCCCCTTTCCATCGGGTGACAAACTCGAGAGGCCATCGGTGGGATTGCGGCCAATCTCCGGCAGGATAGCCCACGTAAAACAACCCCATCACCTTTCCGCCCTCCGGCAGTCCCAAGGTTTCTCGAACCTCCGGCAAGCGCATGAAACCAGGCGTGGTCCATTTGGCTCCAAGGCCGTATGCAGTGCAGGTCAGGTGCATGTTTTGCACTGCCGCTGCGACTGCCCACTGTTCATCCTCCGCCGAGATTCGACCCTTGACGTCAGGCACCATGCCCACGCCGATGACGCAATTGCACGTTGCGAAGCGACGACGGAGCTTTTCCAATTTGACTTCGTTGACCTTGTCCCCGACGAACGAGGTGTACCATGTTGGCAACGACACGCTCAGTTCATCCAAGGCCTCTCCAAGAAACACCGTAAACCTCCAAGGCTGAGTCATCCCGTGGGTCGGAGCCCAAGATCCCGCGCGGAGGATTTCTTCCACCACGTCTCGATGCACCTTACGGGCAGAAAACGCTTCGGGCGCAAACGACCTTCGATCCTTGATCAAGGTCGACACGTCGCTGAGGTTGTGTCGCATGTCCCAAAGGTAGCCACGAGTTGCGGCTTGCCTCGGTCATCCCATCCACGAACCGCTGTTCACGTCGAGCGCTTGTCCGGTCAAAGTCAGCAGCGGCTCTTCAGCTTCCCCCTCTCCCAGACCCCGAAACACAAAGTCCACCCACTTCGCCATCTCGTCGGGCGTGCTCATTGCGCCCGTGGGGAGAAGGGCCTCTTGACGCGCTTTGGATTCCGCGAATGAAATCCCCTCTGACTCCGCCAGCGCTTGAATGCTGGCTCGTGCCATTTCCGTATCCACCCAACCTGGACACAAGGCATTCACGCAAATCCCCTCCGAAGACCATTCGGTCGCCAACGACCGCACCAACCCGAGCAACCCGGTTTTGCTTGCCACGTACGCGGCTTGTCCAGGCACCCCAAATCTCGCCAACACGCTGCTGGTCACCAACACCTGCCTCCTCCCTGGAGCACGTTGCAAATGAGGATAAGCCGCCAACACGGTGTTGTACGTTCCCGTGAGGTTGACCTGCACAATTTCATCCCACCGATCGCCCTTCCCAAATGAGTTGGGCCCACCGATTCCTGCGTTGGCAAAAACTGCGACGAGCGGATGACGCACAAAATCGGCCTCCTCGGAGTCCATCCAAACCACCAGCGACTCCCTGTCGACCACATCCATGGACACCGCCACGTGTTGTTCAGCGTCAGGCAACGAGCTTTTCAACTCTTGCAATGCCGCAAGCCTCCGCCCCATCAAAACCAACCTCACTCCACGTCGCCTCGCAAGCCGCTTGGCTGCCGCCGCTCCAATGCCGGATCCCGCTCCGGTGATCAAAATGCTTTTCATCTCTTCAAAGAAACAAAAAGGCCCGGCTTGCGCCGGGCCTTTCTTCAATTCAAGTCTTTCAGATTAGCAAATCTGACCGAATGCCGTCAAGAATTCGAGCAAGTCAGCCGTAGAGACCGATCCGTCGCCGTTCAAGTCAGCAGGGCATGGGTTTGCAATGTTGAAGCTGCAAGAACCGTCGTCGGTAACAGCTGCTTGATCGTAGTTGTCTGCATCTGGGTACGTGCAACCTGAGCAGCCGTCGAACACACATGACTCGAGGTCAGCAATGTTCGTGGCAGGGTTGTAGTTGCATGCACAAGCGATGTCGCAACCCACAACACACTGGTCACCTGAACCCACGTTGAACGTGGCTGATTCATCTGCACCACCGGAAACCAGTCCAGCGAATGCACCCGTGATGTTCCAGCTCATTTCGTAAGACCAAGAACCGCCCACAACAGTGATGATGTAGCAACCGTCAGCCAAACAGTACGTATCCACACCAGAAGAACCTGACGCAAGTGTACCGGTGCCAATTTCGTTGCCAGCCACATCAGACAAGACGTAGTAACCGCCGTTCCATCCGTCGCCGAAGCTGTCGTTCATGTTCACGCTCACGCAGTTGTCGTAGCAGCAAGAGCCGTCATCGATGGTCGCATCCGCGTCGTAGTTGCAAGAAGTTGAGTCTGTGCAACCTGCGCAAGTCACGTACTCACAAGAGCCGTCTTCGTCGGTCGCAGCTGGGTCGAAGTTGCAAGCACCTGCGTCCGTGCAACCACAAACCGCCCCACCCACAGAGATGGTGATGCCAGCAGTTGGTCCGCCAGAAGTCAACACAGAGCCGTCTTCCGTCAACACCTCCCAAGACACCTCAGAAGGCCAGTCGCCGTCCGTCACTTCCACGCTGTAGCAGCCTGGATCGAGGCAGAACAAGTCGTAACCGTATTCTGGTCCGGTGTAGTTGTCGTTGTCCACAAAGAAGCCAGCTTCGTCGAGCGTACCCGTAGCCACGGTGTCACCCGCGAGGCTCGTAATGGTGTAAACAGAACCGTTCCAACCGTCGCCGAAGGCGTCGTTCATGTAGAATTGAACAGCCGTACCCGTCGTGTCATCACAAACGCAGCTCCAGAGGTCGCAAGAACCGTCGTCAACGTTGGCATCTGGGTTGTAGTTGCACGCGATGTTGGACATGCAGCCTTCCACCACAGGGACGCACGTGAAGTCGATGTCAAATGCACCGTTGTCGTCCGTAGTTGGGTTGCCGTCGGTGTCTTGAGCACCCACGTACACGTAGTACAACAAACCTGGCTCTGAAATGAACTGGAAGTTGACGTCGTCAGAGTCGAACAACGTGCAAACTCCGGTACCGTCCGATGACGTGGCACTGGCAAAGCACGTAAAGTCACCCGCGATGTAAATCGGATCCGTGCTGTACGGAGCAATGCTGATGGTCGCGGTTCCAAAGTCACCGTCGTCAAGTCCGGCAAGACCCATCACGTCACCCAAGCCGTCCGTGAACGTCGCGCCTGCGCCGTTCCATCCGTCGCCGTAGGCGTCGTACATGTTCAAAGTGTAGTCACCGGCCTCCAAGCAGATCTCACCGCTTGCTGGGGCAGCACCACTCAAAATGAGGTTGTCTCCGAGGTACAGCTCCCAAGAAATTTCGCTGTCCCAAGAACCGCCACCAATGCTGTATGACGTCGTCACCAACGAGTCGCAAGGATCTGCAGGAGGCGTGTCGATGCCACCGCCACCGCACAGGGTGTCAGTCGTGTAGATGTTGATTTTGCTGTCAATGGCAGATCCACACGTGCTCAACGTGTGCAAAGAGCTGTCACCCACGAAGGTGTACCAAACACCGGGACCAGGAGCTGCTTCACAACCCGCCACGTTCAATGGCGCACCAACGTTGGTAGAACCACCCGTTGAACCGCTTGTCACCGCGTTGCACTCGAGCGTGATTGCGTCCGCACAAGAATCGTTTGGCTGCGTCACACCCAAGAAGTCACAAGAACCGTCGTCTTGGTTGGCTTCAGGGTTGTAGTTGTTGGCAGAAGAGTCCGTGCAACCGAGGATGATGCCCGTCGTGGTGAATTCGAATTCGCCGCACGTGCTTTGGTCATCCGTCCATACCACGAAGTAGTAGTCCGTGTTGGGCTCGAGGTTGGGCAAGAAGCTTTCCACAGACCCCGCACACGTTCCAGTCACCGTACATCCCACGAACGGACCGAGGTCGTCGCAAGAGTTGCCGTCCAACATTGCGAAGCCAACAATGTCGTTCGAGATGTTGGTCGTGTTGAAGTAGAAGGTGTTGTAGTTCGCGCTGTTGAACGTGAAGTACACGGCGTAAGCCGTTCCTGTTCCTTCCCAAGGCAGGTAGATCTCTTCAGCGTTGGCACCGCAGAGGTTGCCGGTGAAGGTCTCTCCGGTCACCTGGGCAATTGCACCGTCGCAGTTGTCGTTTTCTGGAGAAGTCGTTTGGTCTGGGTTGCAAGAAGCTGCAATCACGAATTCACTTCCACCCGTGCCTTCTACACGCACGTAATAGTCCACACCCGTGTAGGCTGACCACGTGATGGTCGAGTGGAAACCAGTGCCACATCCGCTTTCGTTCTGGGCGAAAATGTTCAAGTTGCCGTCCATGTCCATGGTGAACACAGCGAGGTCGGTGTTTGTCGAGTAATCAGTGCCAGTGCCGTTGGCAGGCGTGTCACACGTAGACATGGTGATTTGCTGATCCGCATCCGAGTTGATTACATACCACACGGCCGCGTCGAGCAAACCAGGAGCCGTTTCGTTTCCGAACAAGGTTCCACCAAGTCCTTCGTTGTCATTGGCGTACTGAAGCGTACCTGAGAGGCTCGCTCCGCAGAACATGGCCTCCGCGTTCGCGACGTCGTCGTTTGCGGGTGGCAACTCACAAGAACCGTCGTCCGTAGACGCAGAGGGGTTGAAGTTGTTCGCTGCTGGGTCCGTGCATCCTTCAAAGTCACACTGACCGGTCAGGGTGAAGTCAACGCCGTAGTCCGCGAGCACGCCCACCGTACCGTAGTTGGTACCAAACTGGTCGTACAAGTTCATGCTCACCTCACTTGGCCACGTATCGTCCGTAGTTTGGAAGCTGTAGCATCCAGGAGCCAAACAAGCAAAGTCCGTAGCGAACGTGAGACCGTCGCCGTTTTCAGACGTGTTGAGGTCGCCGCTGACTTCAAGCGCACCAGTGCTCAAGTTGTACACGTAGTAAGCTGCCCCTTGCCATCCGTCGCCGTAGCTGTCGAACATGTCAATGTAGAAGACGAACGTTCCTGGGTCGCAGTAAATGCAACCGTCGTCGATGGTCGCATTGGGATCGTAGTTGGCTGCGGCAGAATCCGTGCAACCAACACAAGAGTAGTCACATGATCCGTCGTTCAAGTCAGAGCCGTCGTAGTTGCAGGCTCCGGGGTCGTTGCATCCGCTCGTGCACGTTGCTGTGCCGAAGGTACCTTCATCGCCGTCGCCTGAGGCGAGCACTTCACCCGTGATGGCGTTGGTCAAGGTCCAGTCCGTTTCCCCTGGGTAGTTGTCGGGAATCAAGGTCACCGTGACGCAAGACAAGCTGTCCTCCACGCAGAAGAGCGTGGTTTCGATGTCACCGAAGTCGCCGCCAGAAGCCACGACCGTACCACCAACCTCAACCGAGTAAGAACCTTCTCCGTAAGTGCAGCAAATGCCGTCGCCGAAGCTGTCCGTAATCGTGAAGTTGTAGTAAATGCCCGAGCAGTAAACACACAAAGAGTTGTCGGACACCGTGCAGTCCCCGCAGTAGTTGAGGGCCGTGTCGTCCGTACAACCGATGCAGCTGTAATCGCACGTGCCGTTGTTCAAAGTAGCCGTGTCGTCGTAGTTGCAAGCAACAGGGTCAGTACAACCCGCGCAAGTCAAGTACTCGCAGGAACCGTCGTTCAGGTTTGATCCTTCGGTGTAGTTGCATGCGCTCGTATCGGTGCATCCCGCAATAACGCAATCGTCCGAACCAGCCCAGAAGAAAATGGTTCCGGCACCACCGCCAGAGTTCACTACGTTGCCAGCCGCGTCGGAGACAACCCAAGAACCCTCACTCGCGTAAGCAGGAATCACAATTTGTCCGGTGTAGCAGCCTTCAGCGAAGCAACCCGTGATGGTCAATTGATCGCCGCTTGCGAATTCCACCGAATCCCCGTTGAGGATCAATCCACCGAAATCGCCAGCCCAAGACCAACCGTCGCCGAAGCTGTCGTAGAGGTTAATGGTCATGGTGTTGTCGAGGCAGCAAGAACCGTCGTCCACTGTTGCGGCGGGGTTGTAGTTGTCCGCTGCAGGGTCGGTGCAACCAGGCACGTCGCTGCTCGCTGTGAAGACGATGCTTCCCTGACCGCCTTCGACGGCCAACGAACCAATCAACACACCCGAGTTGTAGAAGTTTGCTACTGCACCATTCCACCCGTCTCCGAAAGAGTCGAGACCGATGAACGTGTAGTCGCCAGGTGCCAAGCACCAAGTGCCAGCTTCGCCAGCACCACCCGTGAACAGGTTGTTGCCAGCCGCATCGTTGAGCTGCCAGGAAATTTCAGAGGGGTACGAGCCGTTGCCGATCGAATAATCGATCGCAATCTCGCCGTCCGCACACTGACCCCAAGCTCCAGTTGAGAAGAGAAGAGCGAACGCACCAAGGGCGGTCGCGAGCTTCGTGTACATGTTGAACATTAGAACAGGTTTTGGTTTAGATCAAACAATTAATTTCAAATCATATTCGCCGAAACAGCGCGTCTTTCCTGAGAATGACGAACAGAATCAAGCGGGGTTGCCTCACAATTTGGTCGGGACCGGAGTCTCGTTTTCACATCGTTCAGCGCGTTAAATGTAGCGGAGTGGTTCGAAAAAAACAACGTTCGTTAACGAAAACTTGACGCGCAAGGTCGTGAGTTGGTCGAGAAAAAGCCCAGATTGGTCGGTTTTCACACCCACAACTCACTGAGGCTCAAAAAGGTGCGATTGAACCGTTGAGCGACGAAATTGTTTGCGGGCGCCCTACCACATGTGGGCGTGCCACGAATCTGCGAGCCGGACGACGGAGCGCGTTCGGAGGGCACCGAGGTTGGGGACGGTGGAGTCGAAGATTTGGGCGTCGTCGGTGAGGATGCCGGCCTTGCGCATGGCCCAAAAATCGTGGAGCCGCGAGCGCGTCCAATGCCCGGAGGCGTCGAGGTAGAGCACCCAGGAGCGGTCGAAGAGGTCGAGGTCGGCAAGGGAAGGCGCGGCTTGCGGGAGGGCGCGGAGGGCGGCGACAGAAGCGTCGATGCTGCATCCGGTCGGGGTTTGGGCTGACTCGTCCACGGCCAAGACCACCAGCTGGTTCAAGAGGACCGCAGCTTCCGCGCGCAACGGGTCCCCGTGCGCGGCCCACGTCGACACAAAGGCCTGCAGGTGGGCGTTCGTGGTGCGGAGCTCGTCGGCCGTCAGCGGTCGGTTGGCGGTGTAAACCCACACGCGCGCCGCGTCGGGCAGCGTCAAGGCTTGCACGTCTTCGCGCAGCTGGGACTCGTTGGCGGAACGCGGGGGGACGTCGGACGCATTCATGGTTGCGAAGTTCGGGAAAGAAACCACGGCACAAGCACCACCATCACCGACGGGAGCGGCGATTGCAGGAAGCCGAGCATGTCGCGCGCCAAGGCGTACCAAGGCTCTCCCGGGGTCGACAACCCCAACCCCACCATTGGGATGCCTGCCGTGATGTAGATCAGGACGAGCCACGGCACCCGCTCCGGCACGCCCGTCGCCCGCAAAAACAACACGTCGAGCACGAAGAAGATGACCAGGATGGCGGCGGACAGGCCCCATTTAAACGCCACGAGTTGCGCCCGGGTCAGGCCGTGGAAGAACGGCCACGTGTCGCGGCTGACGTAAAAGTTGTGGCGTCCTGCCGGCGCGTGGGCGTCCCACCACGTCGCCCGTGTGGGCGCGTCGTCGTTCCAGAATTGTTGGGCATCGCCGACGCGCAGGTAGTGGTTCACCTTGATCTTCGACTGTTCCTGCAAAAGCCCAAACCCCAGCATCGCCCCCAACACCACCAGCCACCAAGGCTTGCGCCAGTTCAGGACGGGCTTAAAGCGGTCCGGGGTCATGCCTTGGACGATTGGGGGTCGGGCGCGCCGTCCGCGCTGTCGGGATTCGCGGGCGCGGCTGGCCTTCCGGGGACAGGGCGGCCGAGGACGGTCCAGAGGTACCACAGCCCGAAGACCAGTCCGTAGATGAGTACAGTAAACGTGTAGTCGTGGTTGAATTCGAGCCACTCCGGGGCGGTCGCTTGGATGCGGGCCAGGATCACGACGCGTGCGATGTTGGCCAGATGCAGCAAACCGATGCCGGCCGGGATGAACCAAAGCTTGCGCAGGAACGGGCCGGGAAAGGCCAGGATGAAAATCGCGAACAGGGCGAAGAGCGCGACGCCGTCGCAGGGGGCTCCGATTTGGACACCGGCGTGGCCTGCCACCCCCACCCGGTCGCGGTGCGTCGCCGGCTGCGGGTACGTCCCCACGGGCCACCCCACAGCACGAAAGGCCGCCTCGGTCGAACCCACCATGTGCTCAATCACCACCTCGTCGAGCGTGGTCCGCGGCTTGAGCACCTGCTCGTACGCCACGCTCCACACCACGTAGGCGAG
>Ga0181568_10001007_pt1 | contig 25855 bp, 31 predicted proteins | sample 101ome_20_FD_133758 | JGI IMG/M metagenome (GOLD analysis project Ga0181568, IMG submission 133758) | Coastal salt marsh microbial communities from the Groves Creek Marsh, Skidaway Island, Georgia - 101404AT metaG (megahit assembly) | ecosystem: Environmental > Aquatic > Marine > Intertidal...
TGTAAGATTTAAGTCAGGTGGTTATAGACAAAATGGTATGTGGAAACCTAAATCTAAATACTTCAGTGAAGTGAGTCCACCACCTGAGTGTCCTTTTCATAATAAAGAAGATGACTCACCTGAAAAACAATTGGAGTTAGATGTATAATGTCGGTTAGATTATTGTTTCCAAATTTTGTATTTCATCGTAATCTTTTATCTGAAGACTTACCTGAGGATAGAAGATTAGAACAAGGTTACCTAGACCAATTGGTTAGAGAAATAAATCAAATGAGATACAAAGACCCTGAGGGTAGAAGATTGTCCAATGCATATACTGGATGGCAATCACATGATGGTTGTGAATCACATCCTGCATTTCAAAAAATAATGAGACAAATTGAAAACACTTTCTATGATGAAGTCTGGCCGTTTCATGGTTTAGAGAAACATATAACTCAATTAAGAATAGGTAATTCATGGGCAAACATCAATGACAGTTATGCATGGAATAGACCTCATTTACATCCTGGCTGTTGGTATTCAGGTGTATTTTATATTCGTGCAGATGGTGATGAAGGATGTTTGTCTTTCATAGACAAAGATGTTAAAGTTGCAAGTGACCATCCAACATGTCCAAGAAACAGATGCTCTTTTGATATAGAACCCCATGATGGTCAACTGTATTTGTTCCCTAGTGGTTTGATGCATATGGTAGAACCAAATCTTACAGACAAAGACCGATATAGTATATCATTTAACATTGATATTATCAATAGACAACATGGAGAAATAAAAGACTACAATGATGATGAATTTGTTTTTACTTTAGACGAAAATGGTAACCCCTTAGTTGGTTAGATAGTCTAAATAATAGTATGGAACTTATAGAATCATCTCATCTTATTTGGAATCTTTTACTCACTATGATACTAGGGCCGTTAGGTTTTCTAGTTCGTAATGTATTATCTGAACAAAAGAGATTAGATATCTTAGTCAATAAAACAAGAGAAGAAGTTGCAAAAGATTATGTAACTAGAGACGAACTTGAAAAAGATATGGAAAGATTATACGAAAAACTTAATCGTATAGATGAGAAATTAGATAGATTGCAATCAAGAACATACTTCCAAGACTAGAAATCATATAAATAGTAATAAACAGGATTTATTACTATGTCAGAACCAAATTCAAATCATCATTAAAAGAATACATTAAAAGAAGACTTGGAGCTCCAGTCTTAGAAATTAATGTAGACGATGACCAATTCGATGACAGAATTGATGAAGCATTACAGTATTTTAGAGAATATCATTATGATGGTTCTATTAGAACATACTTAAAACATCAAATCACTAACGATAAGAGAACTACATTCAAAACGGATGAAACTTTTACTGAGAACACAGCAGGAAGTCATGTCTATACAGATGAACAAGTAAAACATCAAAATAATTATATTGTTTTACCTGAATTTGTTTTGTCTGTTATACAGGTTTTCCCTTTCAATGATAAACATAACCTCAACATGTTTGATCTTAGATATCAATTACGATTAAACGATATCTATGACCTAACTGCAACAAACATATTGTATTACGAGCAAATTCAACAACACATCAATATGTTAGACCAAATTCTTGTGGGTCAAACACCTATACGATACAACACTCATATGAATAGATTATACTTAGATATGGATATTGATAATGTATCTGCAGGAGAATACCTATTGATTGAGTGTTATAGAAAATTAGACCCAACAGATTTCACAGATATCTACAACGATATGTGGTTAAAGAGATATGCAACTGCATTAGTCAAGTATCAATGGGGAGAGAATTTATCCAAGTTCTCAGGTATTGCACTGCCTGGCGGTGTGACACTTGATGCACAACAGATGAAAGATGAGGCAAAAGAAGAGATAACAAGATTGGAAGAAGAATCAAGACTAAACTATGAAATGCCTGTTCTTGATATGATAGGATAATTATGCCAACAAATGTATTTTTTAATCATGCAGTCAACACTGAACAACATCTTTACGAAGATTTAGTTGTTGAGTCTCTTCGTCTTTACGGACACGAAACTTTTTACTTACCAAGAGAGATAGTAGAAGAAGACACCATTTTAGGTGAAGACATTCAGTCTACATTTGGTGATGCATACAGTGTTGAGATGTATATTGAAAATACAGATGGTTTTGAGGGAGAAGGTGACCTCTTTAGTAAGTTTGGTGTCAGAGTAAACGACCAAGTTACCTTTGTGATATCTCTCAGGTCATGGGAGAGATTCATTTCCTTAGATTCAAATCTTGCAACAGGTCTGAGACCAAATGAAGGAGACTTAATATATCTTCCATTATCAGGTGGACTTTTTGAAATCAAATTTGTAGAACACGAAAATCCTTTCTATCAAGTCGGTAAATTATTTGTATTTAAACTCAGATGTGAGTTGTTCGAATATAGTGGTGAAGACTTCGACACAGGTGTATCTAATATTGACTTGGTTGAAGACCAACAAGCTTATTCTATTGAAATGACAATGACAGAAGGTGGAACTGGAACATACTATGTAAATGAAAACATTACACTTAACAGTGCAGTCGTTGGAGAAGTAGTATCATGGGTTCCATCTACTAGAAAACTTACAATCAAAGATAACACTAATACACTTCAGGTTGGTGATACACTTGTCGGTGCAACAAATGGTGCATCATACACAATTGCAACAATTACTGATATAATGACTTTTGCAAATGATGGTAATGCACAGAATAAAGATTTTGAGGATAATGACACAAATTACTTAGACTTTAGTGAAACTAATCCATTCGGAGAACCCTAATGTTTGGAACACATTTTTACAATGAGACCATTAGGAGAGCAGTTTCTATTTTCGGAACACTTTTCAATAATATCAAGGTCAAAAAAACAAAATTAGATGGAACTGTTCTGACTGAACAATTAGTTCCTATATCCTATGGCCCTAAACAAAAATTCTTAGAAAGACTTGCAGAAGAACCTGATTTATCAAGTGGAAATAGAACACAAATCAGTCTTCCTAGAATGGCTTTCCAAATCAGTGGATTTGAATACGATGCAGCCAGACAACAAAACAAATTAATTAGACACAATAAAACAACACTAGAGTCAGGTAACGAACTTAGAAAGTATCAATACAATCCTGCACCTTATAATTTAAATTTTACACTAAGTGTTCTTGCAAAGAACATGAATGATGCACTTCAGATAACTGAACAAATTTTACCTTACTTCCAACCTGAATATACAGTCACTATGAAAATGATTGATGACTTATCAGATGTAAGGGATGTTCCAATTATACTCAACTCAGTGTCAATGGATGACCAATTTGAGGGTTCGTTTGAAGAAAGAAGAGTGATTGAATTCAATTTAGAATTTACAATGAAACTTTACTTCTTCGGGCCAGTCTATAGTGGTGATATCATTACCAATGTTATTGAAAGAGAATATATCAACGACTCAGTATCAGGTCAATTCACAACAACACAAATTAATGAAAGTGGATTAGTGAAAGAAGTTAAACATTATGAACCTGCATTTTCATCAAACAGTAATCAAGCAGTATCTAACTCCACAACAATCAATTTTGATACTGCAATAAATAGTAGTATAAGTGTTGGAGATGAAGTATTCTACACAGGTAATACACCAAATCCAACGATTAGTAGTGTTGCAAGTGATAGATTATCGATAGTTTTATCGTCTGCAGTTACAATAAATGCTGGAACTACCCTCATGTTTGTGGGTTCTGTTCAACCAACAGATTCATTTGTAGTTGCTGAAACAGTGACATTTTATGATGATGGTGCTAAAGAAACATTTAGTGAAACCGATGACAGTTAATTATGCCAAAAAATATAGACAAACAACTGGATGATATTCTAGATATCAGTCAGGACATCAAACAAAAGACCGAAGTAGTCAAACTTCCTGAAAGAGCAGAGAACATTGAGACTGACTACAGATATGCCCGTGAGAACCTCTATAACCTCGTAGAACGAGGTCAAGATGCAATAGATGGTATATTAGACCTTTCTAGAGAAACGGAGTCTCCTAGAGCATATGAGGTTGCAGGACAACTCATCAAAACAGTATCCGATACTGCAGAAAAACTCATTGATATTCAAAAGAAACTAAAAGACTTAGAAAAAGAAAATGAAAGTGTAAAAACTCAACATAATCACTTGTATGTTGGGTCAACTTCTGAATTACAGAAGTTTTTGAAGAAGAATAAAGACAAATAATGGTTCAACCAAAAAACGAAGGGTATTTAGGAAATACTCGTGTAAAACGAGCTGGTATTGATACTCAATACACTAAACAAGAATTAGATGAATACATAAAGTGTTCTCAAAACCCTATTCATTTTATAGAAAATTATACTCAAATTATCTCACTAGACGAAGGTTTAGTCCCATTTAAACTTCGTGGTTATCAACAAGGTTTAATAGAACACTACAACGAAAACAGATTTAATGTTGTTCTTGCAAGTAGACAGAGTGGTAAATCTATAACATCTTGTGCATATCTATTGTGGTATCTACTATTCCATCCTGAAGTTACAGTTGCTATCCTTGCAAACAAAGGTGCAATTGCAAGAGAGATGATAGGAAGAATCGTAACCATGTTAGAGTCTGTTCCATTCTTTTTACAACCTGGCGTAAAGATTTTGAACAAAGGTTCTATAGAATTTGCAAACGATTCAACAGTGGTTGCAGCTGCAACTTCATCAAGTTCTATTAGGGGTCTATCGATTAACTTACTATATCTCGATGAGTTTGCATTTGTTGAAGGTGCAGAAGAGTTCTACACTGCAACATATCCAGTGGTAACCTCAGGTAAAGAATCAAAGGTTATTATTACCTCTACTGCAAATGGTGTAGGTAATATGTTTTATAAAATATACCAAAGTGCAGTTGCAGGACAGTCGGAATACAAACACTTCACTATTAACTGGTATGATGTGCCTGGCCGAGATGAAGAATGGAAGAAAACCACAATTGCAAACACTTCAGAAGCACAATTTGAACAAGAGTATGGTAATTCATTCTTAGGAACAGGGTCGACACTTATCAATGCAGATACACTTCTTGGTCTAAAAGCATGGGAAGGTGAGTATAGAAAAGATTCATTTACTGCATATGAATTACCCAAAGAGAATCATATCTACATTTGCACTGTTGATGTTGCAAAAGGAAGAGGAATGGACTATTCTACATTTTCTATTTTTGATATATCAGTGCAACCTTTTAAACAAGTTGCAACATATCGTGATAGTATGATATCACCTTTACTGTTTCCTGACATCATAAACAAGTATGCAAAACCCTATAATACACCTTTAGTAATCATTGAAAACAATGCAGAAGGTGGAATGGTTGCAACTCAATTGCATTATGACATAGAATACGAGAATGTTTTTGTCCAAGGTATGACAAAAGCAGATGATATTGGGGTCACAATGAACAAAAAGACCAAAAGAATTGGTTGTTCGACATTAAAAGAACTACTAGAAGAGAATCGTCTAGAAGTTATTGACCTAAATACAATACAAGAATTAATGACATTTATCATTAAAGGAAGTAGTTATGAGGCTGATAAAGGGTTTCATGACGATATGATAACAACATTAATATTGTTTAGTTGGTATGTAACCACTGAATATTTTACACATCTTACTGATAAACAAGTAAAAAAACTCCTATATTCTGACCAACAGAAACAGATTATGGACGATATTTTACCTGCAGGGTTCATGCCACAAGACCAAGAAGAGGTGGAAGAAACATTTGTAGATAGAACAGGAACAAGATGGTTCTCAATAAATGACCATTGAGATAAGTAAGATTATAAATAAAACTGTAAACAAAACTTTTTACATTAACAGGAGAAAAGTATGGCATTTCAAGTATCACCAGGCGTTCAAGTCAGAGAAATTGACTTAACAAATGTAGTGCCTGCAGTATCAAGCACAACTGGTGCAATTGCTGGAAAATTTCGATGGGGCCCTGTAAATGAAGTTAGAACAGTATCAGACAGTAAAGGATTGGTAGAAAACTTTTATTCACCATCTTCTAATGAAGCTGAAACTGAGGACTTTTATTCAGCAGAAGCATTCCTAAGATACGGACAAGCTCTTAGAGTTGTTAGAATTAAAACTAACGGATTGTTCTCAGCTAACGCATCAGGTGACGCATCTTCATTGTTAGAGAACTTTGAAGACTACCAATCAGATTACCAAGATGGTTCTTTGAACGGAACTGTTGGTGACTGGATTGCAAAATATGCTGGTGCATTAGGAAACTCATTAAAGGTTTCTGTTTGTGCATCTTCAAGTGCATATTACAATGCAGCAGTTACAACAACAAGTGCAGAAGAAGCTGTAGGACAGACAGTTATATCAGTGACAGATGCAGATGTTTTCACAGTAAGAGACATCGTAACATTTGGTTCAACTGACACAGTAAACAAATATAGAATTACTGCAAAGGATAATACACCAGGCTCAGAGACAATTACAGTCGAAGCATTAGGTCAACCTGCAAACACAGGTTTAGTAGTTGCAGTATCATCAGGTTCTAATATTAACCGATATTGGGAATTCTACAACCTATTCGACAAAGCACCTTCAAAATCAGCATCTGCAACTGCAGCTGGTGGTTCAAATGACGAGTTGCATGTCGTAGTAGTAGACGAAGACGGAGTAATATCAGGAACAGTTAACACAGTTCTAGAAACTTATGGTTTCTTATCAATGGCATCAGATGCTAAAGATTCAGTTGGTAATTCAAATTACTACAAAAATGTAATCAATGGTTCATCAGAGTATATCTATTGGTCAGGACACAACTCATCAACACATACAAGTGCAACATCAGATGTTACACATGCAACATCAGCAAGTAGTGCATTCTCAACACCATCAGCCCCAATCAATTCATCATTAAGTGGTGGTGCAGACGGAAGAAGTCCAACTGCAGGAGAAAAATATGGTGCATGGGATGAACATTTCTCAGATGCAGAGACAGTTGATATTAGTTTCTTAATTTGTGGTTCAACAAGAACTGACAATGGTTCAGGAACAGACCAAGATCTTCTAGTAGACTGGACATCAATAGTTAACCAAGGTATCGCATTATGTGATTCAAGAAAAGATTGTCTTTTTGTTGCATCACCAAGAAAAATTGATGTGATATTTGATGGTTCAAACAGTGGTTCTGCATTAAAAGAAGCAAACTCAGAATCAAACAAATCAGAAAATGTTATTGCAACTGTAAACACTGCAACATCATCATCTTATACAGTCTTTGACTCAGGATGGGTATATCAGTATGACAGATACAATGACAAATACTGTTGGGTGCCTGGCAACGGACACACTGCAGGTATTATGGCAAGGTCAGACCTTCTACAAGACCCATGGTATTCACCAGCAGGGTTCAACAGAGGTCAATACTTAGGAATTACTAAACTTGCATTCCAACCTAAACAAGCATCAAGAGATGACTTGTATCGTGCAAGAGTCAATCCTATAGTAACATTCCCTGGCCAAGGAACAATTCTTTATGGAGACAAAACAGGTCTCACAGTGCCATCTGCATTTGATAGAATCAATGTCAGAAGGTTATTCATAGTTCTCGAGAAAGCAATTGCAACAGCAGCTAAAGCACAACTCTTTGAATTCAACGATGCATTCACTAGAGCACAATTTAGAGCAGCCGTAGAACCTTTCTTAAGAGATGTTAAAAACAGAAGAGGTTTAGTTGACTTCTCAGTTCTTTGTGACGAAACAAACAATACAGATACAGTTATCGATAGAAACGAGTTTGTATGTTCAATCTTCGTGAAACCTGCAAGAAGTATTAACTTTATCACTCTCAACTTTGTCGCTGCTAGAAGTGGTGTCGAGTTTGAGGAAATTTACGGAGCAGTATAAGGGAGTAAAGAATGGCAACTATAGATCAATTTAAAGCACAACTTATCGGTGGTGGCCCAAGGGCAAACCGATTTAAAATCTTTATCCCTAGAGCAGGAAACAGAATCGAGTTCTTAGCAAAAGCAGGTAATATACCTGCAGCTACACTTGGTGTTGTTGAAGTTCAGTGGAGAGGTTCCGTTCTCAAACTTGCTGGAGATAGAACATTTGAAAACTGGACTGTTTCAATCATTAACGACTCAGAATTTTCTGCAAGAAGTGCCTTAGAAGCATGGCAAACAGAAATCCAAGAGTTAGGTGGTGGAAATGGTTCAACTACAACTGACTATTTAATATCAAGAGCATTTGTAGAACAACTCGATAAGTCAGACTCAGTGTTAGCTAGATACGAATTCTTTAACATGTTCCCTATTAACATAGGTGCAATCGAACTCTCACACGAGACAGTAGATGCATTGGAGCAGTTTGATGTTGAATTCGCATTCTCACACTGGGAAAGAGTTATCTAAATTAGTGAGTTTAATACCTTCCAAATGGGGGTATAAATAATATTATGGAAATATTTGGGTTTGAAATAACTCGTAAAAAAGACGAGTTAAGAGACACAGCTGATGTAGGTAAGGTTGCATCATTTGTCCCACCAGTGGACGATGATGGAACCCCAGTTATCCAAACACAGCCAGGTGGATTTATTACTGGTGGTGCATATGGTGCCTACATCGACATGGAAGGTGGTATCAAGAATGAGGCAGAACTCATTCGAAGATATCGTGAAACATCTTTAATTCCTGAGTGTGACTCGGCTATTGAAGATATTGTTAATGAGTGTATCACTTCGGATAGTGCAGATAGGATTGTAACACTTGACCTCAGGGATACCAAACTCTCTGACAGTATCAAGAATAAGATACAAGACGAGTTTGACCACATCTTATCTTTAATGAAGTTCAATCAGAACTCTCATGAAATTTTCCGAAAATGGTATATCGATGGTAGAATCTACTTCCATAAGGTTGTGGATGGTCAAAATACTAAAAGAGGTATTGTTGACCTCAGACCAATTGACCCTCTTAAAATTAAGAAGGTCAGAAATATAGAAAAGGTTAAAGATAAAAAGAACCAAATCGACAGAATTAAAAAGGTCGAAGAGTATTTTATCTTTAACGATAAAGGTTTTGATAAGACTGCTGGACAAGAAGGTGCAACAGTCAAAATTGCACCTGAGGCAGTAACATTTACTACTTCAGGTCTTTTAGACTACACTAAGAATGTAGTCGTAGGTTATCTTCACAAAGCATTGAAGACTGCAAACCAGTTATCAATGATGGAAGATGCACTTGTTATCTATAGGATATCAAGAGCTCCTGAAAGAAGAATATTCTACATTGATGTAGGTAATTTACCTAAATCAAAAGCAGAACAATATCTTTCAGAGGTTATGAACAGGTATAGAAATAAACTTGTTTATAATGCACAGACAGGTGAAATCAAAGATGATAGAAAACACATGTCTATGCTTGAAGACTTCTGGCTCCCTCGTAGGGAAGGTGGAAGAGGAACAGAGATTTCAACTCTGCCAGGCGGACAAAACCTTTCAGAGATTGAAGATATAGAATACTTCAAGAAGAAACTATATCGTGCATTGAATGTTCCTATTTCTAGAATGGAAGCCGACAATGGATTTAACATGGGTCGTGCATCTGAAATTTCTAGAGACGAACTTAAATTTAATAAGTTCACAAACAGACTTCAGAAGAAGTTTGCAAGGGTCTTCACAGACATCCTTAAAACACAATTAGTGTTAAAAGGAGTAGTCAGTGGAGAAGAGTTTGATAAGTTTAAAGATTTTTTACTTTATGACTTTGCAACCGACAACCACTTTACAGAGTTGAAGGAAGCAGAAATACAAAGAGAAAGATTCGATACCTTATCACAGGCATCTGAGTATGTCGGTAAATACTTCTCACACGAGTATGTAAGAAAGTATATACTAAGACAGACTGAGGAAGAAATTAAACTCATCGATGACCAAATCCAACAAGAAAAGGATAGTGGTGGAGACGATGAAGATGAATTTGGGGGATTTTAATAAATGTCAGATACAAGTAGAAAAATTGTTGATGCAATCCACAATGGTGAATTAAACGATGCAAAAGAACTAGTCTTTCATGGTATGAAAGAAAAAGCAGGTCAAGCAGTTGACATGAAAAGAGTAGAAATGCAAGTCGACTGGATGACAGAAACAGAAACAACAACAGACGAAGAGTAATGAAAAGTTTTAACCAGTTAATAGTAGAATTAAACGAAGTTAAATTCAAAGTTCCTGCAGGTTCAAAAGAACTTAAAAGAGACACTATTAAAGCTGGTGGTAAGTCTGTTGAGTTGGTATATGTTCAAAACAAAAAAAGAAAAGTAGAAGTATACATTGACGGAACATCTTTTGGACAAGAATTTAAAGATTTAAAGTCTGCAGAAAAAGAAATGAAAGACATCAGAGGTGTCTTAATGCAGATGTCAGAGGAAGAGTTCACAATGGACGAATTTAAGGAGTTTTTCAATGAAATTAATATCTGAATATAACGACTATAGTGTATCACCTGTAATCGTAGAACAAAACGAAAAGGGTGAGAAAGAATACTTTATTGAAGGTATCTTCATGCAATCACAAATCAAAAACAGAAATGGTCGTGTATATCCAAAGGATGTAATGTTAAAAGAAGTAAACAGATATAGAAAAGACTTCATCGATAACAAAAGAGCTTTCGGAGAGTTAGGACATCCTGAAGGCCCAACAATCAATTTAGACAGAGTGTCTCACTTAATCACTTCATTAGAAGAAGATGGTAACAATTTCGTGGGACGAGCAAAGATTTTATCTACACCAAACGGAATGATAGTAAGAAACTTGATTGACGATGGTGCGAGATTAGGAGTATCTTCAAGAGGACTAGGTTCACTAGAACAAAAAGGAGATGCACAAGTGGTGAAAGGTGACTTCCAACTTGCAACTGCAGCAGATATCGTTGCAGACCCATCAGCACCTGAAGCATTCGTAGAAGGAATATACGAAGGTGTTGAATGGATTTATCAAAATGGTATCTTAAAAGCAGTTGATGCAGAAAAAATGCAGACTTCTTTAAAGACTGCAAAAATGCAACAATTAGAAGAAACTAAACTAAAACTATGGAAAAGGTTCATTGAGAACCTTTAATATATAAATAAAAAAGAGTAAACTCAAACAGGAGAAAAAAATGGCAGAGTTAGAAAATAACCTAGAAGCTACAGAAGAAGTAGTTGCTGAAGCACAGCAACCTGATTCTAAAGCAGAAAAAGGTGACCAAAAACCTGTAAAACAAGGTTCATCCGACGCTGAGAAAATAGAATCAGGGAAAGGTGAAGTCGTCAAACCTGAAGAGAATCCTGTTGACAAAGCTGTAGATTCAGTTCATAAAGCTGAAGACGGAGTTAAACCTGTTAAAGGTGATGCCCAACAAAAAGGAGCATCTGCACCTGAAAAAGGTGGTAAACTTAAGGAAGAAGAGAAAGATTCTAAATCAGACGAAGTTAAAATGTCTAAGATGGAAGCTATCAAGTCAGCAGTCAACAATATGAAAGAAATGACTAAAGAAGAATTAGTCAGTTCATTTAATGGTTTATCTGAAGAAGAAGTTGATGAAGACTTGACAAAGGCAGAGGTCGCAAGAAAAATCGTTGAAACCTTAAAGGGTATGGACGAGGAAGATGTTTTAAAATTTGTTGAATCTTGGGACAAAAAGAAAAAAGACGAAGAAGTCAAAGAAGAAGTCTCAGAAGAAGATACAGTTGATGAAGAAACATCTGCAGAACTTGAATCTTCCCTTGTAGAGATAGAGGTAGAAGACGACCTATCAAAAATCTCAGAAGCATTAGAACTTTCTGAAGAAAATGCAGAAAAAGCAAAAACAATCTTTAAAGCTGCAGTATCTTCAAAAGTTGAAGAAATCAAAGAACAACTTGAGTCACAATACTCAGAAGAATTAAAATCCTCAATTGAAGATGTTAAAAAAGACCTTTCAGAAGCAGTAGACAAGTATTTGTCATATGTTGCTGATGAGTGGACTAAAGAAAACGAACTTGCAATTGAAAGAGGATTGAGATCAGAAATGACTGAAAACTTTATCGAAGGATTAAAAACATTGTTCGTAGAACACTATGTTGATGTTCCTGAAGACAAATACAATGTCATTGATGAACTCGCAAATCGTCTTGATGAGGTAGAACAAAAACTTGACAGTGAAGTAAGTAGAAATATTGACATCACTGAAGAGTTAGATGCCCTCAAAAGACAAAATGTTGTGAGAACATTAGGTGAAGACCTAACAGACTCACAGAGAGAGAAACTCGAATCTCTTGCAAATGGAGTAGATTTTAATGGTGAAGAAGACTTCTCAGAGAAGTTATCAGAAATCAAAGAAGCATACTTTGTTGAAAAGAGTGGAGAGAAAATCGCAGAGGAAACAGTAATTGAAGAAGGAACAGGTTCTTTCGAAGATGAGTCATCATCAGAGAAAATCTTAGACCCTTCAATTGCAAGATATTCCGATGCATTAAGTAAACTAAAACCATTAGGTTAAAATAAAGGAGAATTGTAAAATGTTTCTATCAGAAAATTTACAAGAGAAGTGGCAGCCGATTCTAGAACACTCCGATTTACCAAAAATCGAAGACAACTACAAGAAAGCTGTTACAGCAGTTATCCTAGAGAACCAAGAGAAAGCTCTTAACGAAGATAGAGCAACTCTTGAGGAAGCAGCACCTTTAAACTCTACTGGAGCTGCTATTTCTAACTGGGATCCAATCTTGATCTCATTAGTTAGAAGAGCAATGCCAAATCTCGTTGCATACGACATTTGCGGTGTTCAACCAATGACAGGCCCTACAGGATTAATCTTTGCTATGAAAGCAAGATATAACGATTATCCTTCAGGTTCAAGATTACAAAAAACTGAAGCTATGGGAATTAATGAAGTTGAGTCAGGATACTCAGCATCAGGTGACCCAACAGCTGCAGGCCCATTGAGTGCGTCTAATGCAGACCCTTTCAATGCGTCTTATGCATCTGACACTTCTTCAGGAATGAGCACAGCAAACGCAGAAAAACTTGGTGATGGTTCATCAGCAGGTTATGAAAATTTTGCAGAAATGTCTTTCACAATCGAGAAAGCAACAGTAACAGCAGTTTCAAGAGCACTTAAAGCTGAATACACTCTAGAACTTGCACAAGACCTCAAAGCAATCCATGGTCTTGATGCAGAATCAGAACTTGCTAACATTCTTTCATCTGAAATCCTTGCGGAAATCAATAGAGAAGTAGTAAGAGAAGTTAACAACCAAGCAAAAACTGGCGCAGCTGGAACAGCATCACCTGGCACATTCAACTTAGATGTTGATGCTAACGGAAGATGGTCTGTTGAGAAGTTCAAAGGTTTATTGTTCCAAATTGAAAGAGAATCAAATGTTATCGCTAAAGAATCAAGAAGAGGTAAAGGTAACTTTATCCTTTGTTCTTCAGATGTAGCATCTGCACTTTCAATGGCAGGAGTATTAGATTATGCACCTGCACTTTCAACTAACTTAAATGTTGATGACACAGGCAATACATTTGCTGGTGTTCTTAACGGAAGAGTTAAAGTATTCATCGACCCATACGCTGGTGTCGACTACTTAACAGTTGGATACAGAGGTTCAAATCCTTATGACGCTGGTATGTTCTATTGTCCATATGTTCCACTACAAATGGTGAGAGCAGTTGGTGAGAACACATTCCAACCAAAAATCGGTTTCAAAACTAGATATGGTATGGTTTCAAATCCATTTGTAGGTGCTACACCTTCAAACGGACTTGCAGCAAATGGTTCAAACTTCTACTACAGAAAATTAGCAGTTTCTAACATTCTGTAATTGAACTAAAGTTCATTAAAAGGGTCTCTTTTGAGACCCTTTTTTTTGCACTAAATAATTATAGTATCTTATGATGCAAGGGGGGACTGGTATACCAGTTACCCTCGTTTTTGACAACACACATACACACAGGAGAAAAATATGTCAAACGGAAAATCAGGGTTCGAAATCAGAGCCGACTTACTATCCCTCGCAGAGGGTATCTTAATTAATAACATCGAGAATGAGAGACAGACCATTTATACATGGAATGAAAATCATCCTGAGTCTAAAAAGGAAATCCCCTTAAGGACTTATTCAGCACAAGATGTTATTGATACGGCAAAACAATTCAACGAGTTTGTCAACGAGAAATAACTAAATAGTATTGTGGGGTAGATTTTTCTACCCCATTTAGAGGAAAAATTATGTCAGAATATGCAAAAACAGTGAAAGTATTAGAAGGCCCATGGGAGAAAAGTGCATTCCCTGATGGTGTCGAAACAACTAATGTATTGAGTAGAACTATTACTACAAGATACATTCAAGATGGGCATCTTTGTGAAAAGATTGTTACTAGAGAATATCGTGGTGACGACTATCAAGATACAACATCAACAAAAAGGATTATAAAACTTGACAACAATCAATAAATCTATTCTTAATAAGAATAATTTTAGACTTCTCATAGACAAAATTCCAACAGTGGAATATTATGTTAAGTCTGTTAACATCCCTGGCTTGACCTTCTCAGAAGTTAGTCAACCTGCAGGTATAGGATTGGATGCATTCTTCCCTGGCGATAAAGTCTCTTTTGATACTTTGGATGTTACTTTTTTAGTTGATGAAGATTTAGAAAACTTTAAAGAAGTGTATGATTGGATGGATGCAATCGTTCCAGTATCTAATCCTGAATCATATAAAAACTATACTGATACAGTCTCAACTGAGGTAGGACAATTATCTACAGTGGAAAATGCACTTAATCAATACTCAGATATTACACTTGTATTAAACACTAATAAGAATATTGCAAACAGATTCTTTAGATTTAAAGACTGTTTTCCTATCAACTTAGGTGCATTAGAGTTAGAATCAGGTGCAGATAATGAACCAGTAACTTGTTCGGTTCAATTTAGATTTACATATTACGAAATAAAAACCACTTCATAAATACCTATATTAGTGGTATAATGGTATATTATGACTTTAGATGATATCAAAGAAATGTGGAAAAAGGATTGTGAGATAGACGATATCGAACTTGATAAATCCTCTCTAGAAGTTCCCAAACTCCATGCAAAATACTCAGAATTACTTACTGATAATTCTATTCGTTTAAAGAATCATCAACTCAAATATCACTTATTACTTAAAGAGAAGTGGATGTGGTTTAATGGTAAATTAGACCAAGACACTATTCAAAAGAATGGATGGTCAGACGACCCTTTTGATGGTCTGAAGATTATGAAGAATGATATGAATTACTTCTTTAATGCAGACGAAGACCTACAAAAGATAAATGCACAAATAGAATATTACAAAGAAGTAGATGCATTCCTAAAAAGATGTATGGAAAACATCACTTGGAGACACCAAACAATCAAGAATACGATTGATTGGAGAAAATTTATGGCAGGGTCATAATGGTATTAGATAATTATATGCACATACAACCTTCGTTTTTAACAATAGACGAAGTTAATTTGATACATGATTTTGCAAATCAACAAAATGAAGAAAATGCATCTGTTGGTAATGAAGGTAATCATGGACAAGATGATAGAATTAGAAGGTCACAAGTAAAGTGGTTACAACCACACGAACTACCAAACAATCTAATTGATAAAATAAATCAAGGTATAGACACTGCACACAAAGAGAGTAATTGGAATTGGGAATTACTCCATCAACAAATAATTCAATATACCATATATCATGCAAAGGGAGAACACAATCAAACTGATTCAGGTTTTTACACATGGCATCAAGATGCAGGGCCACCTAGTATTCCATATAGAGAGAATGGAGAAAATTTGATTCGTAAGACATCATGGGTTATCCAATTATCACATCCTGACCAATACGAGGGTGGTGCGTTTCAATGGATAGAACCTACACCTATATTTGATAGACTTCCACAACACAACATTAGTAATGTAGACATGACAAATGCAATCAGAACAATTCCTTTTTCAGGAAAAGAGGTAGGTTCACTATTGGTATTTCCATCTTTCTTACACCATCAAGTTCCTCATATCACTCGTGGAACTAGAGTATCTCTCGTTGGATGGGTGTGTGGGAGAGATTATGTCTAATGAAAGTTTCAGTATCTAAGGTCGATGATGTCTTTATGAAAGTTCATTGTGATGATGGACTTGCAAGAGACTTATTTGATTTCTTTTCCTTTACAGTTCCTAATGCAAAGTTTATGCCTTCTGTTAAAAACAGATTTTGGGATGGTAAGGTCAGACTCTTTTCTATAAAAACAAACAAAGTGTATATTGGATTACTTCCTTATGTAGATGAGTTCTGCAGGGAGAGAGGATATGAGTTTGAAGGTATCGAAGAGGTAATTGGAGAAAAAACTAGACTCACTGATGAGGATGTTGATTACTTTATTAATGGGGATGATTTAATCCCTGGCTTAGGACTTCCTTTCCAACCAAGAGACTATCAAATCGATGCATTCAAAACTGCAGTGCAATATGGTAGACAACTTTTATTATCTCCTACTGCAAGTGGTAAGTCATTAATTATCTACATGTTGTGTAGGTGGTTTGAAGGAGAAATGTCTCTACCTAACTGTAAGACTGTAATTATCGTTCCTACAACTTCTCTCGTTGAACAGATGGCAAAGGACTTTGAAGAGTATGGTTATAACATACCTATCTGTAAAATCTATAGTGGACAAGAAGTGTTTGATGCACCTATTACTATTACTACATGGCAGAGTTTCAGTAAAGCACCTAAAGAGGTCATGCAACAATTTGATGTAGTGATAGGAGACGAAGCACACCTATTCAAAGCAAACACACTCAAAGGTATCTTAGAGAAGATGAAGACCACTGCAATTCGTATAGGAACTACAGGAACACTTGATGGTTCAGAATGTCATAGACTTCAACTCGAAGGATTATTCGGGCCAGTGAAAAAAGTTATATCGTCATACCAACTCATGGAAGAGGGAACCATTGCAAATATTGATATTCAATGTGTCATACTTCGTCATACAAAACAAAAGAAACTGTCTTATCAAGAAGAAATGGACTATCTTGTAAGTAGTGAATTACGAAATCAATTTATAGTAAACTTAGTGTCATCTTTAAAAGGTAATACACTTGTTCTGTTTCAATATGTTGAGAAACACGGAGAAGTATTATACCCTATGTTAGATGGTCGTGTCAAAGGTTTACATTATGTCTATGGTGGAACAGACACCGAAGACAGAGAGAAAGTTAGAGAACTGGTAGAAAAATCTAGAGACAATGTTATTCTTGCATCGTATGGAACATTCTCTACTGGTATAAACATTAAAAGGATAGATAATATAGTGTTTGCAAGTCCTTCCAAATCAAGAATTAGAAATCTACAATCAATCGGTAGAGGATTAAGAAAATCTGAAGATAAAACTAAGATGAGACTGTTCGATATAGCAGACGACTTACAATGTGATAATTATACTCTCAATCACTTGAAAGATCGTATAAATATTTACAATGAGGAACAATTTCCTTATGAAATACAACAGTTTGACTTAAATTAATGACAAGACCTTCAGACCTAACCCCAACAAGATACGAAGTTATCAGACTGACTACAGGTCAGGAAATGGTTGGTATGACAAGAGAATTATCAGACCAAGGTATTGAGATTACTTTACCAATGATATGTCATTTAACTGTTCAACCTTCTCGTAGCACACTTGCAACTTTCTACCCCTATGCACCTTTATCAGGTGATTCTAAAGTTATCCTTCCATGGGATATTGTTGCACATAGAAATCTTCTAAACCCTCAGTTTATAGATTTGTATGATAGTGCAAGTTCTCAGTGGTTGACTATGATTGAGAATGGGAGTATACCTCTCGTAGAAACTCGTCCTGACCAAGTTGCAAAAGACTTTAAATCTATAATGGACAATAAAATAAGAAAGATTGTCGATAGATTAGATGACTATTCTGCAATGGATGATGATGATGCTCTAGATATTGAAGAGGTTATGAAAAAACTTTATGACCCAATCACTGATGAAGAAGAGTTCAGAATGGCTCGTCCACCTAAGGACAAAAAAAAGTTCCATTAATTTTCAAAAACATATACTTTAGGATAAAAAGTTTTATATATACCTGCGTATAATTTATAATTATATTGTATTATTAACACAACTTATATTTGAAATGACTGAATTAGTAAAAAAAATCACCACAGAAATGAAAAACTTTGACGAAGAATCCTTTGTTGATGGTCTTGAGCTTGTAGTATTAGTATTTGTATTCATTACTACAACAATGGCCATTGCACCAATCATCTAATATGGAATTTATAGCAATATCAATTATCTCTATCTTTGTTAGTTGGTTATACTTATCTTATGCACCAATGCACGAAATTCATGATGCACTATTGGTAGAGAATATGTCAAACCAAAAACATAAACATGAGATATCAACATCAGTTACAACTACCACTAAATAAAACAGTGGATACAACTCCTGAACAAGTAAAGGAGTGGGAAGAAACCGATTTCTTTAGGAAAGGAGACTTTAACCCATTATTACTGTTTGTTGTTATTCCATCAATAGTTCAGGTCGTAGTTGTGGGATTGATGTTTGGAGTATTTGCACTTAATCAATATCTCTTTTATTAATATATCCCCCTGACCACATAGTTATCTTATCATACAAATTTTTCTTTTATAAGGGACTTTTTGTAAAAAATTCAAAAAAATAAATACTAAAAAACCCCTTACAAATACAGGGTTTTTACTGTATTATATACACATGACTACTAAAAAACAAAATGAACACTATGTAAATAACAAAGAGTTCACTCAAGCAGTCTCCGAGTTTAATGCAGCTGTTAAACTTGCAGAATCAAAGGGGAAAACCCCACCTAGAATGACTGAATACATTGGGGAGTGTATCTATAAGATTGCAACTCGATTATCCACTCGTCCTAACTTTATCAATTACACTTATCGAGACGAAATGATTTGTGATGCAATCGAGAATTGCATACAGTATATCAATAATTTCGATGCAGAGAAATCCAACAATGCTTTTGCATACATTACACAAATTTGTTACTATGCATTCCTGAGAAGAATACAAAAGGAGAAAAAACAGGTATTCATAAAACAAAAACAAATTGAACAAGCAAGTGTTATGATGGATTCATTTGATACTATCGATGGTGTCTATGACCCTACACTCACCAATACTAATATAGAGTGGATGCAGGAAAACATGAACCCTGTTGATTATCAACCAAGAAAAACTAAACGAACAACAAAGAAAACATCAAAAAATAATTTAGATAACTTTACTGAATGAAGATAGCAATATTGAATGACACTCATTGTGGAGTTCGAGGTGATATGATAGAAATGTCAAATTACCAAGGTCGATTCTATAATGAGATATTTTTTCCATACCTAGATGAACATGATATCAAACATATCATTCACTTAGGTGATTACTTCGATAGAAGAAAGTATATTAACTTTGCATCTATGAAGGCAAACCTCAAACATTTTATCGAACCGATGAATGAGAGAGGAATCACTATGGACTTAATCCTAGGTAATCATGATACTTATTATAAAAATACCAATGAGGTCAATTCACCTGAGTTACTCTTATACAATCAACCCAATGTTAATGTTATATCAGAATGTCAAACTAAAGAGTTTGATGGTTTCAATATTGCAATGGTTCCATGGATTAACTCAGAAAACTATGCAGATTCAGTAGAATACTTATTAGAATGTCAAGCTTCTATTGCAATGGGACACTTTGAGATTGAAGGTGCATTGATGATGCCAGGCATGATGTGTCAACATGGTCTTGACCATTCATACTTAAAAAGATTTGACAAAGTGTTTAGTGGTCATTTCCATCATAAATCAGAAGTAAAAAACATTCGATACCTAGGTTCTCAAATGCAGTTCACTTGGTCAGACTATGGAGACGAAAAGTATTTCCATATCTTTGATACGGATACACAAGATGTATCACCTATTCATAATCCTTTAACAATGTTTGAAAAAGTATTTTATGACGATACAGATGAGACTTTTGAAACAATAACAAATAAAGACTATTCAAATGTTACTGGTAAATTTACAAAAATTATAGTTGTTAATAAAGACAATCCTTATTGGTTTGATTCATTCTTAGACAAAATACATTCTGCAGGGCCATTGCACTTGCAGGTAGTAGATGATAATAAACATATGGATTTCTTTGACGAAGATGATATAGAAGATATCGAAGATACACTTACGATACTAACAAAGTATGTAGAAGGACTTGATATACAAGGAAAGAAAAAACCATTGACAGACCTTATGTCTTCATTGTATCATGAAGCATTGGACGAACATAACTATCTATGATAAATTTTACAAAGGTAAGATGGAAGAACTTACTTTCATCAGGTAATACATTTACTGAAATAGAATTAGACAAACATCAAACCACACTCATACTTGGAGAAAATGGTGCAGGAAAATCTACACTATTGGATGCATTATGTTTTGGTTTATATGGAAAAGGATTTCGTAATCTAAAGAAAGAACTCCTTATCAATTCAATCAATCAAAAAGACCTAGTGGTAGAAGTTGAATTTACCATAGGTAAAAAATCTTACAAAGTAATTCGTGGTGCAAAACCAAATAGGTTTGAGTTGTATGTAAACAAAACACTTGTTAATCAAGATGCAACCATGAAAGACTATCAAGAACACTTGGAGAAGAATGTTCTCAAAATGAGTTATCGTTCTTTTACTCAAGTTGCAATTTTAGGTTCTGCAAACTTTACTCCTTTTATGCAATTAAAAACTGCAGAGAGAAGAAAACTTGTAGAAGACCTATTAGATATTTCTATCTTCTCAACTATGCAAGACTTACTTAAGAAGAGAATATCAAACCATACAGTGGATGTGAGAGAAACAAACCATGAAATTGAACTTTTAGAAGAAAGAATCCATGGACTACATGGACAACTAAATGCTCTTCGTGAAAATCGTGATGCAAAAATCAAACAACATGAAAACACTGTTAATGAAACCCATAATAACATTAACAACCTCATGGAGAGAATAGATGAAAAGACGAAAAATGTGGTGGAGAAAAAATCCACTATCTCGGATAAAGACCCTCAAACGGATAGACTCAAACAAGCTGTTGAACTGGAGAGAAAACTCTCAGAAAATTATGACAAAGCCAGAAAAGAGATTAAGTTTTATGAAACGAATGACGACTGTCCAACATGTAAACAGGGTTTAGACGAGGAACATAAAAAGTCTCACATTGCAGAAAGAGAAAGTAAGTCAAAAGAACTACAAGGTGCAATGGAAAGTATCAGTGAAACGATTGAAGAGGTCAGACATCGTATGGAAGAGATACAGAGTATACAAGACGAGATAGAAACCATACAAAAGGAGATAGGATTATTACAAACTGAAATCCTATCCAACCAAAAATTTGTTAAAAAGATACAGGAAGAAATTGATAATCTAAGAAACGAAGGAAATGGTAATGGTGATGTGCAAGACAAGATTGATGATAGTGAAGAGTCTTTAGAAATACTTCATACAAAGAAAGAAAACCTTGCAGACTTAGGACACTATTATGATATTGCAACGACACTTCTAAGAGACCAAGGTGTTAAACAAAAAATTATCAAACAATATGTTCCAATTATGAACAAGATGATTAACAAGTATCTTGCACAATTAGAATTCTATGTTGGTTTTGAATTGAATGAATCATTTGAGGAAACTATCAAGTCTAGATTTAGGGATGTATTCAAATACGATAACTTCTCACAAGGTGAAAAGATGAGAATCGACTTATCATTACTCTTCACTTGGAGAGCTGTTGCAAGAATGAAGAATTCAGTGAACACTAACTTATTGATATTAGATGAAGTTTTTGATAGTTCACTTGACACTAATGGAACAGACGACTTCCTAAAACTACTCAATAGTCTTACTGAGAAGACCAATGCATTTATCATATCACATAAAGGTGATGCATTGTATGATAAATTCAATGATGTTCTAAGGTTTGAGAAACACAAAAACTTCTCAAGACTGTCTGAATAATATAAATAGTATTATGAAAACTTTTTCACAATTCACTAATCCAGTTTTAGAGGATATCAGATTAGACCTACCTAAAGTTTCATTGACTGAAGGTGGAATGTCTAAAGGTGATTTGTTTAAAAGAAAAAATAAAGTCGGTTTTATAGAGAAGGGAGATAACGAAGAACTCTTAGATGTTGATGGTAATAAACTAACCATTAAAGATAAATCACTATGGGGAGAGGTTGTTGCAAAACTAGAAGTTGCAATGTCAGATGCAGATTTAGATAGAGAATGGACATCAAATGTCAAAAAGAGTCTAGGTGTTGCACTTGGAAATATCGATAAGATTGCAAATGGGTTCTCAACCATGACTGGAAAAGACCCATCAGGTGAAGACTGGGAAGCAGGTATTGCAGTTGGTCTCATGAAACTAAGTGGTAAAAACTTCTTAGACACACCTGAGTGGGAAAGATTTGGAAAGTATTGGGGAGATTGGGAAGACCAAGCAATGAAAACTGCACAAGACTTTATTACCAAATTAAAAATATCTGAACTTTCACAAACTGGTGCAGCCAAAGATGCAAAACTTACCAAAGAATGGAAAGGAACAAACACTACACCTAAGACAGACTTGATGGATAAATCAGGTAAGAAGAGAGTGTCATTGAAAAAAGATGGTGGTTCTCAGTTGATGTCAGGTAAAAAAGACGAAGCAATCTCTACAGTAGAAGCTGCAATGAGAAATTATTCTGCATCTAAAACAGGTCAAAAAAGAATCAATGATGTATTAAACATACTAGAAGAAAAAATGATTACACTTTCACATAAAGGTTCGGTGACTGAACTAGAAGATATGAAAGGTAAAAAGAACATATCACCTGACTTCCAAAAGAAAATAGAAGAACTGGATTTAGGTCATGCATATGCAAAAGAAATTAACAAAAAGATAGATGACTTATTTAAAAACGAGAAAGACATGAAGTCTTTATTCTGTTGGGAAGCTGCAACAGGACATGGTAAGTTTGGTCAAGATACATGGCCAACTGCAAATGTTATTGTAACTTTCTTAGAAGGTGGTGGAATATCAAATGTCCTAAACCTAAAAGACCCAGTCAAAGATGGTTCTAAACTTGCAGCTGGTAACGATTTCTATGTCTCATTTAAATCAAGTGGTAAAAGTTCTCCATATCTTGCATTCAGAAGTAAGAAAACAAAAATGCAACTCAATAATTCTTTTGAACATTCTACACTTGCAGAAATCATTGTCGAAGAAACAATGAGAGAACCATTATTACTCAATGAAGATTTAGAACAATTAGATGAATTCCAAATTCTCAATAAAGTTTGGCAAAAAACTAAAGAGTTTGCAAAGTCAGTTGTTGATAAAGCAAAGAAAATTATCAATGCAATCATAGAGAGAATCAAAGGTGCTTTCAACTGGATTAAAAAACAGGGTAGTAAGATTATGAATGCTATGTTATACTTTTTTGGTATAAGGATAGATAAAGTTAATCTGAAATCAGGTGGTGGGTATCCACTAGATATAGGATTAAAAGATTCAAGTTTTAGAGCAACATAATGTATGAGTTAGTAGAAGAAGCATCAAAGGTATTACGACATCCACCTGACCTTTTTGACTTTGAAAAGGATGGAAATAAAGCAAAAGAAATTGCAGACAAGATGGCAGAAGCAATGGAAAGATTTGGTGGAATCGGTCTATCTGCAAACCAAGTAGGTTTAAATGCAAAAATGTTTGTAATGAAAACGGAAGACCAAGGAATAGTTCCGTTTTTTAACCCTGAAATAACTAAACTTTCACAAGAGACAGACCTAATGAAAGAAGGTTGTTTGTCTTTTCCTGACCTATATCTGATGATTAAAAGACCAAAAGTCTGTGAATTGAAATATCAAGATGTAGAAGGAAATGAAAAAGTTCTCTTATTAGAAGGTCTTGCAGCTCGTTGTGTTCAACATGAGTTAGACCACCTAAATGGTATTTTATTTGTTCAGAGAGCATCTAGATTAAAACTAGAAAGAGCTCTGAAATCAAGACCTAAAGAGAGACAAAAGAGATTAGAATATGAGCAAAGAAGAGCAATTGCAGAACACCTCAAAAGACTTTCTGAAGAAAAAGGTGAATCTAGTGAGTCAACAAGAAGCACTGACACTGATTCAATACCTGAGAGAGAATCCAAATCTGCGTAATGTAGGTGGTAAAGACGATTACTTCGGTATAACTAAAAACCAAGTCCCAAATCGTCAAATCAGAGGTCTTTTAACAAAAATTGAAATAAATTGTATATCCCATATCGCAATGATGTGTGGAGACATTGTATATCCTGAAATGACTCTTATTGCAGAGTGGCCAATAGGTGGTTTTCAAGACCCACATCTTGATACATATGCAGGTCATGAAATCAAAGATTTTGGTGAGAAATGGGCAAAAGAGAATATTAAACCCCATAGAGAATGGACTTGTATCCTTAATCTAAACTCAAATTATAACGATGGAAGGACTTTCTTTCCTGAACATCCTGATTACCCTGAACACGAACCTGAAACAGGAACAGGATTAATATTCAAAGGTATCGATGTCGAACATGGTGTTACACCAGTTAGAAGACATCCTCGATACACTGTTGCCTTGTGGTTCACACAAGATTTCGACAGAGCATTTTACGAATCTACAGTAGAAATATAAAAAAAGTTTTCCCTAGGCATTGACAATAGCTCTCACTTTTTAGTATACTTGTATAGTAGAAAAAAAGGAGTTAATTATGAGTCATCCCAATAACCAAGCACTAGCAGACAGAGCTGTAGATGATGCAGTAGAACTGGTTGCATCATTTAGTGATACAAAAGTAAAACAAATGCTCTTCCTTAACTATGGAGTCAAGGACGGAGACAGAGACGACCTAGTAGAATTCATTGCAAATGATTTCTTCCACGACCTATTACATGCACCAACACCAGTTGGTTGATAGGCCTTGACAATGAGTCTCACTTTTTCGTAGAATATAATTATGACAGAAATTAGAAATCAAAAAGACAACCTTGCAAAATTGATGGCAACAGAGGATTTGACTATTATTCATAAGAAAATCCCTACTGCATATTTTGACATTAAAAACAGGATACTTGCATGTCCTACTCTTAAAAACGATATTTCTCCTTCTCTATATGACTTGTTTATGGGTCATGAAGTAGGACATGCACTTTATACTCCTCTAGAAGGACTACATTCAACTCTTAAAGAGAATAGAACCCTAAAGGGTTACTTGAATGTAATAGAGGATGTGAGAATCGAGAGAAAAATCAAAGACAAATTTGCAGGTCTTAGAAAATCCTTTTATGCAGGTTATAATGACCTTATGGAGAGAGACTTCTTTGGTCTTAAAGGAAGAGACTTACAAACAATTTCACTTATCGATAAAATCAACTTAATATCTAAAGTTGGTTCAAGAGTCACAATCAATCTGACTGAAGAAGAACAAGTCTTCTTAGATGCAGCTTACAAGTGTGAGACTTGGGAAGATGTTGTTCAAGTTGCAACTGCAATTTACGAATGGTCAAAAGAAAACGAAACAAGAAATGATGAAGACGAATCAATCGTCCCTACCTACAAATACGATATTCAAGATGAGGACGATGAAGATTTTGAA
>Ga0181568_10001012_pt1 | contig 25748 bp, 39 predicted proteins | sample 101ome_20_FD_133758 | JGI IMG/M metagenome (GOLD analysis project Ga0181568, IMG submission 133758) | Coastal salt marsh microbial communities from the Groves Creek Marsh, Skidaway Island, Georgia - 101404AT metaG (megahit assembly) | ecosystem: Environmental > Aquatic > Marine > Intertidal...
GATTGCTTGCCTGTAACTTATACTTCTCTTCAATAAGAGCATCTATTTCAGCAGTAGCAGTTTTAATTTTTGCTTGCTCTGCGTCAACAAGAGCGTCTACATCAGCATCGCCACCTACAGTAATAGTATTACGCAAATCATTGATTAACTTTTGACTTGCCTTAATCTGATCATCAGCACTTTTACGAATTTGTGCTATCTGTGCCATGGCACTCTTAACTACTGGTGACTCTTTAGCACGAACTTCGTCAATAACTTTTAGTACTTCAACTTTACGTTGCTTAACGGCCTGTGTTTTATCGCCACGCAAATCAGCAATAAGTCCACGCAAACGATCACGCTCTGTTGCGTTACTGGCTTCCCACTCTTTGCGTAGGTTTGTCATTGTAGCACTTAACTGATCAATACGTTTCTGATTGTTTTCTTTCCATTCGTTAGTCTTTTTAGCAGTATCACTTCCAAAGAAACCATCGCTCTTGATACCAATAGTTTGTTGGAACTTTTTAATGTCTGCTTGACTACCGCTCTTGCTCAAACGTTGTAGTTCGTCAATCTCTGCGTTAATCTGATCTATCTGCTTCTGATATACGGCAACCTTTTCATTAATAACACTAGTGTCTTTGCCCACTTGTGCTAGTTTTGATTCATACTCATTTGCTGTTTTGTCTAGTCTGGCTAGTTCTGCGTCTAGTCCTTTAAGTTGCTCCATGTAAGGTGCTACTTTTGCTTCGTCACCGCCACGGGCATCTGCTATAATTTTATTTTGTTCATCAATAGCAGGTTGAATTCTTTTTAATGTATCATCAATACGTTTTTGTTCCGTATCAATCTGTTCTTGGATGCTGGAATTGTTATTGCCTACACTGCTTTCTGCTTTGGCTATCTTTTGTTCACTACGAACAATAAGTCCTTCGTTACGAGCAAGTTCAGCATCAATGCGTTCAATCTGTGCTACATTTTCAGCATTAGCACTGGTTTGTTCAATGTGTGCTTTACTTAGGAAACCAAAGATACCCATGCTTGTAATAAACATGAGTGCTACTAAAGCAAACGTCAGATAAAATTTCATCCACCATTTTGCTTTATCCCAATTGGCATGTAACCACACTGCTGTTGTAAGTTTGCCTACTTCAAGAGCGGCGCCCATGATAATAATAGGAATCATTGCTGCGGCAAAGATTGCCACAAGTCCGATAATTGAGTAATATGCCGCTACACCACTGATGGTTAGAGCGACTAGCATTGTCCATAGTCCGAATAACTTCATATATTAACCTTCTTCGTCGCGAGACCCGCCGAAGTACTCTACAGCATGGCCTTCTTTTACAAGGGTTTCATTGATGTTAGTTCTTGTGTCTTCATCTTGTATATAAAGTACACCAAGAATTCTACCAAACTTACCACGCTTATTCAATATAGTTTCCACTATAAACTCTCTAGGTAATAATTCTGCTAGTCTTGCCTTGCTTGCTAAACCGCGTTCTCTCTCATCTAGATCTTTAGTACGACTATCAGGAGTATTAATACCATAAAGACGAATTCGTTGTTTCATGAATACACCGAAACCTAGATCGATTTCTGCATCAACGGTATCGCCATCAATGACTCTAATAAGTCTTGCTTTATAAGTATACATTTCCTCTCCTATAGTCCAGTAATATATTTATTATGATTATTGCTTATTTTTTATACTGTGTTTATTCCATAGGAAATGAAATTTGTCCACATCTGTTACCAAATTTATCCAGTACTTCTACTTCATAGTATGTTCCGGTATGGTTTGGTCCCATTCTAACCTGACACCCTTCCATTTTTGGTAATACTTCTTTAAAAACTCTACGATTCATGTCTTCCATATTATCGTATGTAGAGTTATTTTCTTTCCAATTATCTAAAAATGTCTGTTGTTTTGACATTTATTTTCCCCTTTGTTGTCGTAACCATTGTTTAGCCAATGGTCTACTTGGTGGACTATTTAAAAATCCTCTAACAAAACTTTCTGCTTTGGATAATTGATTGGCAACATCATCACCTTGTTTTTCTAAACTATTATCTATTACCATAAAGTTACTTTTGCCAAACATGTTTTGAAAATATCCAATATTCTTTTGTACGCCACCCCACATCTTTGTAACAAAATCATCAGGCAATGTTCTAGCACGTTGCCTATTCCTTGTTAGATTTGTTTCCAAATCTGTGTTTACAAACAACATAACGCTATCATAACCTGCCGCATCTAGTTCAGTTTTTAGTTTGGCAATCTTTGTGACGTCTTTTGCTGTACCATCAATAAGTAATCCTAGTCTACCTTTTGTCCATAACTCTTGTTGCTTGTTTTGTATCTCTTTTGCTCTCGCTCTTAGTTCTTGTCCCTGATCACTAGCAATAGTTTCAGGATCCATTTCTAAATCGTTCTTAGAGAGTAGATACTCGAATGCCTCGTCAGGGTTAACTGTTTTTAATCCATGACTATCTAACCCAATATTCTTCGCAACATAACCTTTACCGGCGCCAGGGCCTCCGGCAAGGAATAATGCTTTAAAAATATAAGGATCGTTAGGCCCTTCTTGTACTACTATCTCGTCGATTTTCATACAAGTATTTATACAGGTTTACGTTCAATTACCTTGTCTGCAAGTCCATATTCTACTGCTTCTTGTGCTGACATAAATGTATCTCTATCCATATCACGCTCGAAGTCAGCATAAGTTTTACCCGCTGTATTATGCTTTACATAAAGTTCTGTAAGCATGCCTTTCATTTTGGTAATTTCTTTATACTGTATTTCGATATCACTTTGCTTGCCGCCGGCACCACCGCTTGGTTGGTGAATCATTGTACGACTATATGGTAATACAAAACGTTTACCGGGCTCACCTGCTTGTGCTAGGAAACTTCCCATGCTACACGCCTGACCAATAACAATAGTACTCACTGGCGAATTAATAAACTGCATGGTGTCATAAATTGCCATACCAGCAGTAATAACGCCACCAGGACTATTGATATAAAAATTGATATCTTCGTTACTGTTCTGACTTTCCAGGAACAACAACTGAGCTACCACTAAGTTAGCACTGCCGTCATGTACTTCTCCATTTAGGATAACGATCCTATCTTTGAGCAGTCGACTATAGATATCATAACTACGCTCACCTCTACCGGTTTGCTCTACTACCATTGGTATTAACATTTTATTTCCTTTTTGCTTTTAAATTAAAAATTACACTGTAACGATTCTCGCCGTTACTGTTGTTTAAATATTCTACACCATGTACTGTGGGTTCGTATCCACTATCAGTGCTTTCTTGTCCATAAAACCATAGTGTATCTTCTGTACTAGGGTTAAAGAACGTTCTACCCATACAATCATCTATATAAAATCCTGGTAAATTCTCTCCCAAATGAAGTCCGCCTAGGCTCTCATCAGCATGTGGCAATCCAAACTTTTCAAAGTTCCAATCCCAATAACGATCTTCCTCACCTTCTGGTACACTATTATTACTGTATTCTATTAGCATTAACTGATACACATACATCCAGATATCACTCTGATTGTGAAACTCACTTTCATGTTCAGCAACCTGTGGCTTAAACTTGTCATACAGACTGGTAAACTCGGCAAGTTCTGGCAACAAACTGAGCGTTGCCTCTGGTACAGTTTCGCCATGTAGATAAATCTTTTTACGCATACAGTAATCGTTTTTTATCTTATCGCGATCTACAATACCGTGACGCTTGTTTGCTCCTGGTAAATTCCAATCATGTGGCCCTGCTTTATATACAATGTCATATCCAAAGCCACGGACACTGTATCTGTCTTCCCACTCTCTGTCTGGCCATTCGTCATCAGAGAGGGTACTGTGTGTTGCTCTATCCAAACTCATTACAGTATCATGATCCAGATTACCAAACAACTGACTTAACTTTTTCCAATCAATCATAACGTGCCTGTAGATCAAATATTATACTGTATCTGGTTCCCAGATCAGGATCACTGTTTGGTACCATACGATGATATGTAGTTTTCCATCCACTGCGTTCAGCATCTTCACCAAACATCCACAACATACCGCCCTGAGTTAAATCTGGTATATACTGATAACATTTTGTCAGTGTGTTACGAGCTTGAAACTCCTGATAGTTTTCTCCTAGATGTAACCCAGCAAGTGTTTCATCACAGTGTTCACCACCAAAGCGAACTGTATTGTGCGCTCTATGTTCTACACGGTTATCGTCTGTGGCAGTTGGTGTACTGTATTCAATAACCATTAGTTTGTGTATAAAACGTTTAATAGGTTGATCACTGTATAAACTGTGTGCGCTTTCTAGTACAGGCATATAGTCATGATGCATGTTTATAAAGTATAACAGTTCAGAGTATCCAAATGGTCCGCCCTGTCGCATATGACTATGTATTTTTTCACCTGTCCAGGGATAGATATAAATTTTTTTACGAACTACATAATCACCAACTGGTTCATGTTCGTGTTCCCAATCATGTGGACCAGTCATGTAGTCTTCATCATAACCAATTACAGGACCTTCATGTCTGTAACTGTATATTTTGTCTGGCAAATCAGCATCACGCCATTTAATTAGTCTAGCACCTTCACCAGCAATGTTACAGATGTCGTTAAACATCTGTGTGTTCATTTTTTCAAACAATCCAGCGGCTTTGTGCCAGCGATCAGCATATTTGTCTGATAGAACTGTGTCGTGAAAAACTGGCCATTCTCCACGACTTTGTATTGTTTGTAATTTCTCTCTAGATGGAATTATTGTCATTCTTGAATACTAGTGAGTCCTTTTCTGGAAAAACAATACTCTCTTCGCCACGAACTTCACGTACTCGAATAACACCAGCATCAGTAAAAAATGCTAGGCTTGCTTCAATACCATCGCGAAAACCGGCAGATTTGCCCAGCTCATAACCACAAAAGGTTAACACTAAACCTAATCCAACTGCGTACCAGGGTTCCATATTAGTTCTCCTTGTAAAGGTTCTTTAAGAACCATTTGTTTCGACTGAACCATTCAGCCATACCATATTCAGTAACTGGTTTTTTGTTCCACATAAGATGTTCTTTTTTGTGTTCAAACCAAGTATTACTAACGAAGATTCTAAAAGCACTCACTCCCATATACCTCTTCATGTTTTTGCCCTCAACTTATCTCTGATACTGTCAAGATTGTTACTAGGCTTTTCTTCCGAATTTACTTGTATATTAACAGTTTTTACTGGTTCTGTCAAGAGGTTTTGATGCGCTTCTTGTGCCGCGATTCGCATTTTCATGTCAGCGATACGACGTTTTATGTCAACTATCTTTTCCTCTATCGACATTGCCATATATGTATTTACCTATTTCTGGATACTCACTGAGTATTTCTGGATCCAGTCTAGCCAGTATTTCACAGTTAGCCTGATTATATCGCCGTATTTGTTTAATCCAGTAATCCAGTTTTGACTCATCAACTTCTGATAGTCTATCCCGAGTTAATGGTTTGCCATACAACCATGCTTGTAGTCGTTCTAGTTGCTGACGATCTGGAGAATCAAAAAAGTCAGCATAATCGATTTCATATACATCTGCTCCGCTTTGACGCAAACTACTACAAAATGTCAGATTATGTTGTTGTTCTTTTGTTATCCAGCGTCTGCGATGATTAATTAATCCTGGAGGCAGTGCTATAGCCTTTTCTTTGCCAGCATATTTTCCACCCTGTTTAAAAAGATTTAATGCTTTAACAGGAAACATTGCCCTGCCAGGATGAACGTAAACAATTCTTTTACTTTTGCTCCACTCGAGAATCTCTCTATAACGACCACGGCTAGGTACAATTACTGGCTTACCGCCATCATTTCTTTCAGTTAAAAAGAATATATCAGGGTGTATTGGCTTAAACAATCTAGGTTGTATTGCTCTCCACTCATTGCGATCAAGATCGTCATAATGAAATTTGTCAGTTACTTTTGCGTCTTTAAAACTATCATTTCTTAAAATTGTCATGTCGCTGAGTAATACGCTCAGAAAATTTCCGCCGGCGCCACCGGGAAATATTAGATATATTACTGCCGCTGGTACTTCTGGGTATACTGGTCTATCTGACATAATTCATAATTTCTTTTGGTATAACGACGCATTTGTGTGGCAAAATAATTGCTTTCAAACTCTAACTGACTTTCCTCCCAGGGCATTAAAAACCGTAGAAAGTCCACAATGTGATGTGATTCCTGATCCAGATACATGGTTTGATAATCTAGATCAAATACTTGTGCGCCAGCACGTTTTAACAATCTACTGGTGAGACTTTGTAGTTTCTGAGTGCGATTGTCGTTTTCGGTATTAGTTTGTCGGCTACGATCAGTATTATGGATTAAATCTGGATTTTTAATAGCAAATAACCGCCTACAATACCAGGTATAAGCATTACCGTGTACTACAATAAAACGTCTATTTTTTGCCTGGCTTAATAATTGTCTAGTACGACTGTGGCTATAACGTATCTGACTATCTGGATTGTCACTGCCTTGTTGTATTCTGTAATAATCCAGTGGATGTCTGGGATTGCTTATACGTTGTTCTTCTGCAATAGTTTTAAATTCGTTTAGTGGCAAATGAAAATCCGCCACTTCTACTGTTTTTACAAACAGGGTATAGATAAGCACGGAGAGGAAGTTTCCCCCTCCGCCACTTGGAAATAATATGGTATATAAACTACTTGGATGGTTTACATAGTTAGGCTGATTGTACATATGGTTTCGAGTAGGATCCTACATTAACACTGAAGTAATACGCGGTGTCAAAATAGTCAATCATGCTATCTGAGTTGTCATACCAGCCTTTGTTAGCATGGTAACCTTCACCGCGGATTGGTGCTGTCTTTACGATATTTATAATCTTTTCAAACAGTGCCTTATGATCACCAGTACGATCTAGCCAGTATTGATTAATCTGAGCATAACCATCAGCATCAGTAATATCACTAAAGTCTGTTTTACCCTGAATCAGGGTTACAGTAACACTACTTGACTGGTTCTTTTTAACACTGAATTTAAAGTCTTTTTTAAATTCTGCTTTAAGTTCGTTACGGATTGCTTGAACGTCTTTTGCGTTGATATAAGCCATAGTGTCTAACTCCTGTTAATTTCTAACTATATATATAGTATACGATAAGACACTTTGGTTGTCAATAGTTTTTTTACTATTATTCAGGATTTTTTACAATAAAACTGTCTACAGGATCGCTGACATGACGGAGGGCTTTAAAAATGCCCTTGTGACACAAGTAATCTGCTTCAAATACACTACCCCAAGTACCTGGATAAATTGTGTCTGGAGTTTTTAGAGCAAAATTAATGGGTATTTGTTTGCCTGTTGCTGATTCGCTTTTTGGAGTGCGGGTTAACTGGTCCGGGCCTAGCATAATAATACTTCCCGTATCTTTGTTCTTTAAAAGAACATGAAATTTAATTAATCGACATTGTACCGTTCTGTCAAAATGCCCAGCCCATATAATTTCTTTACTGTTTGTGTATACTGGGTCAATGACTTTAACTTTAATGTTTTCTAGAGGGTTTGCGGTGTGGACTTGAGCAAAGGTTACAAACTGGCAGTAAACACTGGTTGCCGTGACTACCATCATTGCGATTAATAATAGAGCATATACATTAACTCTAAAAAATTCCTTCACGTTTTCTTCCCCCGATAATGTATTTATCCATCCCAGTGCATTTTATTGTGCTTCTGGTGCTCGTACTCGGCCTCCATTTGCTCCATATCCTGTACACTGATGCGAAAACTCCACTCTCGGGTATTGATTACTACAAATTGGGCTGGAACACAATCAGGACGTGGTCCACAATCACTGTAGTACCAGTAATACTTACCACTACGAGTTTCCAGTCCTTCTACACCAGTACGCCAATTGGCTAGTATGTATTCGAACTTTTCAGTCTCTATATATCGGTGTATATTACAGTAGTCAGTTACTCTAAAACTAACTTTAACTTCATCTTTATCTTTAAATAGATAAATTTTAACTGGTTTATCCATGAGATAAACATTATTTTCGTCTAGCATATTCTGTTCTCAATTCTGTTAGTGTTTCTATATTATATTCCTGTTTGCTCTGAAACGTTGTAAAGTAATCGTGTATCCAACGTGAACTAGGAGGTGTTATTTCAAAGCGACTGTATATGTCATGTATACGTTCCAGTCTTTGCCAGTGTTCTTGTGGCATAGGTGCGTTACAATTCCCCAATAAACGTCTATACCAGGCATCGTCAGCTCGTTGCTTTTGCTCAAACGCATCCACAACGCCTGATATACCTGGAAAACTATGATCAACACCACTGTAATTGGCATTTGCGTCATCTTCCATAATACTATTATACTCACGCATTGCCCAGTACTCTAGATCGTTTCTCCAACTACCCATGTAAGCACCAATTACTAGAATGTCATCTGGTAATCTACGGCAAACATAACGGAATATTTCTTCTATGTTCTGAGCGTGTAACAATAAAGCACAATTTTCGTATTTGTTGACAAAATGTCTAAAACCGTCAAAATCAGCCTGGCTTAATTTTAAATTATTGCGGATATTAAAGTTGTAATAATTTCTATCCTCATCATCTAAATGCCAATAATCATCGTGAACTCTAACAGTGCCAAAATGACCAGTTTCTCCGTCTACAGTTTTGCCATTTAATTCATAACTTGCCCAGTGAGCATTGTGAGGTTGTTCACCAAAGAAGTCTGGTGAATTGTTTAGCAAATAGGGTATTTCCATCTGACTTAAACAACTAGGACTTACTACTAGATATAACATTTATAGTTGATTGTGCCTTCGTAACATGTGGTCTTTAATATCCAGGACTTTTTCTTCTTCTATCATTTCAATAATATCGTTGGTTACTCGAATTTCTTGTTGAATAAATCCCATTTTAACATGTAGTTCTTCTAAACATTTTTGATAATAAGCGAGTTCTCGCTCTTTTCTATCTCGTATTTCATATACTTCGGTTAAGTCTACAATAACACTTGATGGTTTAATTATTTTCAAGACACGTCTCCTTAGTGTAGAGGGTGTCCAGGTACGTTGGGCTATTTTCCTGGTGTGTAATTTTCGGGATTACACGGCCACTATAGGACACCCTCATAGATATTTATATCTGCTGGACAAACGCTCGCTCTTGAACAAAGTGGCCCGGTGATTTCATAGTGCCGTGTTCCATACCCTGAGCTTCCAGTATGTCACGTATCTCCTGATTGAAATCCGGGCCACCGCAGATCATAATTCTGTCTCTGGTGAGATCAAATCCAGTATCAGATTTTCCGAGGTCCCTGAACAGGTCACCTCCTCGTATCTTTCCAGTAATTCTCCCACTGTATCTGGTTGGACCAGGATCCTCTCTCGTAACAGTTTGGTACACTTGTGCTCCATGGGCTCTGAGTTCATCAGCGAACACGAGCTCATCATTAGTGCGGCAAGTGTGAGTAACAATAACTTCATCATAATATTCATATGCCTCCGTATGGCGGGCAATCGATAAAAACGGTGCCAGTCCTGTACCGGTGCTAATAAGCCAGAGTCTTGGCTTTTCATGATCTAAATTATACATGTTTAAATTTGTTAGTAGCAGAGTACCAATAGGACGGGTACTGACTTCCAATTCATCCCCGACTTTGATGTGTTGTAGACGACTTGTGAGCGGTCCATCCTGGACCTTAATGCTCAAAAATTCCAGCCAATCGTCGTCTGGGCTATTGGCTATACTGTAAGCACGGCTGATATCATCATCGCCCATACCTATCATTGTAAACTCTCCGGGTCTGAATGGTCTTTTCCATTCTCCCTGTTTAGTAGTTTTAAACCAGAATAAATCTTCTGTAAAATGTTTTACGTCTAAAACAGTTTCTAGATTTTGCATTATATTTCCTTGTAAAATTGTATATTCATTCCGCTTTTTAACCAGCGGTAGTTTGGTTTGTTGCGTTTAACTGTGCTAGCGTGTATCTGACAGGCATCAAATATCATAATGTTACCCACTTCATATGGTAGCGCATCTTCTATACTTAGTCCAATCAAGTTGCCTGGCGGTATCTGAGGAAATAAAAAGTTTTTTTCTCTAACATATTCGCCTTTGTTACTTATTTTGCCATCAATGTTATAAAAATCAGGATATGTTCTAATAATAGTGTAGTCACTGTTTTCTTGTTCACTAATGTTTACTCTATCAAATGTAAAACTATAGCCTATATGACGCTGATGAAAGAATGCTGTATACGCATCAGCTCGTTCACTGATAATCAATGGTATTACTACACTTTTGTAGGGTATTACTCGATTACTCCACTCAAACTCTGGTCTATCAGTTTCCTGACGGCTGAGTAAATCCACATGTGCGTCATGTAACTGTGTGGTAATATAATAATTACCAGTGTGATGATCACTAAAATCACCAATTTCTGTTCGCATACGGTCTGCTAACCAGGGCAATCTCTCAAATACAGTGTCAATATCACAAACTGGTTGTATATTGTTACTGGTGCTGGTATACTTGAGCCTGTCAGCCAACTGGAATTGTAACAGTCTTAACTGATCAATTTCATCAGCACTGAAGAAATTCTCCACACATCTAGCAGGCTCAAAAGCATCTACTATTTGTTTGTGGTATTTTTCGCAATTATCTATATAACTCATCGGCTTGTAAAAATACTAAATCCTATTTTACTTTCAATACCATGTGCTAAAAAGTTTCCACCGCAATGTATTCTAGCAGTATCAAAAATAATTAAATCACCTGGTTGCCAGGTTACTATCTTTTCCACAGTTAGTCCATGGAATCTAGTGTAGGGTATATGACTAAAATTATCTTCCCAGGTAGCATAATCAAACGGTTTATCAGTATAGCCGCCCAGTACATCATTAGTCAACAAATCCTGATTATAGTAAACTTCAGGTTTATTGTGTGTTCGACCAGCAAATTTACCACCATGCCGTAATTTAACTGGCCCATCTAAATATGTCTGATCAAAAACAGCAAAGTTTGTGGGTTGTTTAATTTTAAGTGGTATTACCACAGTTTTATATAGTCTCGGTGCCAGGGCTACACTGTCATCATTGTGTAATATATGTGGCTGTTTGACTTCGTAAAAGTTTGTACTAAATGTACTGTGTTCACCTATAAATGGTGTAATAACCTCCTCAACCCGAATCCACCAGTCTGGGAAAGGGGGATTGCGTGGAAAGAAGTCTACTGTGACCGGACCAGTATTCTTATACGTCTTTTCACCTGTGCGATATACTTCTAATAATAGTTGGATTAAACGGTTAGTTACAACACCAGGAATGTGACGGGTAGGTTCAAGTCTGGCCAGAATTTCACTTTTTTGCTCCAGTGTTCTGATCATACTGTATTTATAACATGGATAAATACTTTTGTCAAATACTAACTGATGGAGATATCATGGCTTATGTAGGCAGTTTCGTCAGTGACAACCTCAATAAAGATGTACAAATCATTTGGATAGCAAATAACCGATTAAAAGGCGACATCGTTGTCACTGCTGTAAAGAACTTAACAGAACATTATGTAACATACTGGGATAATATAGGATTTCGTCAAGCCTATGTTGGTAGCCCAGACGAAGGATTAGAACGTGCGGCGGCAGACGGCTTTCGCTACGCACTGTTTATCAAGGTAGGCACTGTACAGGATCAACTACCAGCAAATTTTAAACGCTATATGCGAAATGACTATGCTGGTGAAGTTGTTGTGGGCCATTGCCTGGATAAAGATTTACACGGATTGGAATTACATCCACAAACTTGGTTGGTGGATATGGAATGGTGGAGAACTGAACGTCCCAAATACGGTGATTTTGGAAATGACACCTGGGAAGGTGTTGAGTATACTCGTAGCGAAGGAAACTTCCACGAAGGTAACTATACGCCCAAGTGGATTCGTGCTACTGAAAATACAAAAACATTCAGACAAAGCAGACAAGGACACAACTTATTAAATGCTGGATTGAAAAGCGAAACTGGTATTGGTGTATGGCCAGACTATGTTAGAGATAGTAAAACATATTTGTATGCTGAAATAGATAAAAATCAGAGTACCAACAGATTAATTGAAATAATACAAAATCATTTTAATCCCAATCAATACTATGTGGCGCCCACAGAAGACTTTAATCTCAGAGAAAAATATGACATATTCTACCATCTAGGAGACGTCAGTGCTGATAAAGAAACCAGACATGTTAGACGTGATGGTTTCTGGAGACCTCAGGCATTGTTCTGTACTGCTGGTGCTCTTACTGCTCCATTTTTAGCCTACGAAACTGGATTAGAAAAAGGTGGACGTATTGGTATCATGGACAACAGTAGTTTTAGTATTGCTATGAGTCGCGACATACTGGGTAAAAGTGTTGAAGATGTAATCACGCCCAGTAAATGGGACGGTAAAAACTGGAAAGATTTTGTACTCAATCAATTACATGTAGATCATAATGAATGGCCTGGCGGTACACTAGTGGGTATGGAATTGTTAGATGCTGTTGATGAAGCAATCAACAACAGCGAGTTTACTGAGTGGTATCAGGAATACTGGCCGACCTTTCACCTTATGTACATGAATGTAGACTTTTTTGATTTTGAAAGTCTAAAACGTTATTGGGATAAAAACAGTTTTCCTTATATGAATCGTCCTACAATGGAATTCAGCGAATGGCCACCAAACGAATTTAGTAAAGTATTTGTAAACTTTAGTAACGTGTTTAACTATGAGCCTAGTAGTATATTTTTCAATTACCATGATAAAATAGATGTAGTTAATCAAATTAGTGCTGACGTACATGATAGGCGTACAAATAAAAACCCATACCTAGATATAAAGTTTAAAGGAAATAATATTTTTCAGCGTGGAGAGGAAAAAACAATTTGTGATGTTTTGCCCTGGGTAGAAGAAAGACGACAACAGCGTGAGCTAGAAAGACTGGATGCGGAGCAGAGAGAACTAGGTAGGGCTCAGCGCAAACTTGCTAGAGTAACTAACTTTATTGCTAATTGTAACAAACACCAACACTATGAACATATACTGGATAGACCCAGTGAATTTGACAACTGGAGGTACGATGTACAGGTTAAAACTGCTTACTGGCGCTGGATAAAAGCAAACAGTAATGCTCCAAGTTTAAAAATAGATATAGGATTTCCTACACAAGCGGCTATTGCTGAAGTTACAGCATTAATGGAAGACGGTGTGTTTGTTAAACACAGAGGAGAAGAACATCCAGGCTGGCATAGCGTTTGTATACACGGACAGGGTGCTGGCTATACAGATAGTCCTAGTGAGTATCCGCATTTATCACCTGATAGATTTGGTTGGGTGCCGGAAATTGCTGATAGATGTCCTGAAATTCGTAAATGGTTGAGAAATGAATGGCCAGGAGAGCAGTATCACAGAGTACGCTTTATGTTATTGGAGCCAGGTGGATACATTAGTCCACACCAGGATTATGATGTACGTCAATTAGCAGCATATAACATTGCTATTACCAATCCGCCTGGTGTACATTTTGCTATGGAAGATGCGGGCTGTATACCCTGGGAACCAGGTGATGTTCGAGCTATTGATATTGGGCGCCAGCACAGTGTATATAACGAAAGCGATCAGCCTAGAATACACATGATTGTCCACGGAGAGTGGGGTGCTAAAATTAAAGAATTAATGTGTAGAAGTTACGATCAGTTATTGGAACAAGTTAAGTAACTGGCAAATACTTGTTCATACCAGTCACGTTTACGTTTGTACATGTCAGTATATTCTGATAGGTTTTTTCGTAAACTGGGTGTCCAGGATATTTCTAGATAATTCAGAATCTCATCAGCCTGATCCCACCACGTTGGATCCTGAACAACTATTCCATCATTACAACGTATAGTTTCCTTGATGCTGTCTGGCCCGGTTGTATCCAGTTTTTCAGCAAACAGTCTAGTATAATCACGTGAATCTGGTAACTGTATATTTCTAGTGTCAGTGTTATCTCTAATAGCGTGGTAAAGATCCCAGTGCATAAAATTTAACTGCCACATATATTTTAATTTTCCATCATGCCAATCTCGTATGCACTGATCATGATAACGTTTGTACCATATTTCTCGCCAACCACCTAGGTCTTCTCCGCCAACATATACATGATCTCGCCACCATACTTCACTGTCGTCATGTACTTTTTTTAAACTGAGACGTTTAAACGCATGGCTGATAATGTAATGAAAGCAATCTTCTTCTACGGATTCATCGCACAGTATAAGTTTATCAGCACTGATATTTTCTGTGGGTTCGCACAAACAACCAAAGTAATTACTCCACACTAGTTTTGGATACCATTCAGTAAAACGTCTCCAGGGCTCTAAAAAGTCTCCGGGTACATTTTCCATTAAGCGTAATGTTTCATCATGTTCTGGGTAATTACGACAATCCTCTACTAGAGTACCCAGCATTGGATAGTCAAACTCTGCTTGTATGTTTCCGCTCTGCCAGGGAGCGTTATATATTTGTGGACCGATTCCAGTTTCTTCACATAGCCACCATGCTATGCTATCTTGGGTGCCGTTTTTGTCACCGTATATTGCTATTATCATCTTGCTAGTATTTATGAAAGTATGCTATCGCTTAATTGTTTACGAGTTTGTTGTAGCGTTTCTCCGTGTATCCAGTCAAAGTAAATCCAGGGTTTAGTGTATTTGGTATAATCTATTGTACTGTCTAGTTGTTGTATTTCAGGAACATTCATATTACCAAATCTTAATGTGTCTGGTTGCCAGCGATCAATATCGTAACTTAAATTTTCCCATACTTCCATGCCATTGGTTAACTGTTTAACTGGTTCCCAGAACCCCTTACCAATACCATGCTCGTAAACAAAATGTATGCTAAGTGCTGGTTTATTTTGTATTACTCGTGAAATAATTCTGCTTTGTCCTGGGTGTAATCTAGTTCTATCTCTCCAGGGTTCCCATCTACTAGCACTGGTAAATTGTATTTCCTGATCAAGCATCCAAAGACGTTTGAGTGCTATATAAAGATCATAATTACTAGTACGGTGCGGTCCATTTATTAGTTCACGTTTTACTCGTGCTAAATCTTTTAGGTTTTCTGATACAATAATCTGAGCATTAGGTACCCAGTGAAATTTATATATGTTTTTATGATAGCGTGGGTTATTCCAGTCAACCAACCAAACTTCACCACCTAATGAACTGTGATAATCAAACCAACGTTGTACTTTTTTACGATTTTGCACTAGTACCTCAATAATTGGAGCGGGTGATGAGATTCGAACTCACGACAACTTCGTTGGCAACGAAGGGCTCTACCACTGAGCTACACCCGCATTTAATTATTTATCAGGTAATCTAGATGTGGAAATTGATCCTGAAATTTTACTGGACGATGACTGTCCCAGTATTTAACTACACTGTTCAAGTGTGCTACTTGGCGTGGATCTGGAGTATAAGTTTGTTTGAGTAAATCCTGTACAAATCCACGTCCGATATTAAAACTTAGATCTGGATTGCTCAACACTGGTTGAAAGTTTTCCCAGGCAGTACGTCTAAGTTCATCTGTTAATAAGTTAGTGTGCAAATATGTTTCGTTATTTGTTTGTAACACTGGACCTAATGCTATGTTTAGTTTTAGTTCAGCCGCATATTCAAATAGACGATGTAGCTCGAGTGCGTTTAACAAGTGTATAACAGGCGATAAACTTACACGAATGTGTCGATGTGTGTCACTTAGTTCTTTAAACAGTCGTACGTTCTTGTCTACAATATCCCAACGACTGGGCCAACGTACATACTCAAGTGTGTCACCAACACCGTCTACACTCAGATTTAGTTTAACGCTTTTGAATTGCGTGATAACATCTCTAAACCATCTTTCACGCTGTACTGTACAGTTTGTGATAAATGTTAGATCGATGTTACCAGCAACTCCTGCGTTGACTAAACTTTCCAGTGTAGTCAAAACTTGCTCTTGTAAAAATGGCTCTCCGCCACAAAACTTTAATTCTGTAATACTGTCCTTGTGACCATCCACATACTTTAAAATATGCTCTTGCTGGTTCCAATCGTCCTGCGTCTGTATTACAAACTTTTCTGTTGTGTATTCTCTTACCCGTTTAGTAATAGCACTACTTACAATGCCGTTACACATAACACATTCGAGATTACATTTATTACTCAATCGCAAGTCAAACTTTGTGGGATGGTCATTACCAATATAGTAATCACGATCCTGTACTTTGCTATTCTCCCATTGTCGTTTGCTTTCTTCTCCTACACTTTCATGTAGTCGGCAAATACGACAAGCATCTGGAAGTTCACCAGCAAGCATTTGTCGACGAGTGTCCTGGAAGAATTCTCCATTCCAGATATCGTCAACACTGGTTTCCGGTGTGATATATTTTTCTATTCGTTCTTCACTCTCACAACAAAGTCTTACTCTGTTGTTTTCCACATACAGTGTGCTAAACGGTAATATACAAAAACTCATTTGCTATGAGGTGGCATTTTGCTTTCTACAAACCAGACATGCTCTTGTTTGCCTGGGTGATACTTACGCATACGAAGTTTTTTACCCTCTCGTAGCATACTGATACTTTTACGAGCTACAAAGTGAAAACTAGCGGTGGCTCTTGTTTCACCTTCTGGAATCATCCAGGCTTTGCTGTCTTTGTTTTTCTTTTTTGCCGCCATTGGCTTACCTTTCTAAAACGCTACATTGTTTATCATGACCCACTCACCAGTAATGACATCTCCAAATCCGGCTTTAATTTGCTGTACTTGCGGCTGTCTACCTGTGCGTGAATAACGATCTAACACTTGATAATTTTCATTGAGATTTTTGCTCTCTTTACGAAGTGTTTTGCCGTTGCTAAATTTAACTTCTATCCAGTATGTTTTTTTCATATAAACTATTTAGTATTAAGTTTTTGAGCTCTCTTAATACCTTTTTTAACTTTCAATCGCTCACGCTCGCCTTTAGTTACGTGATGTTTTCTACGTCTACATTCTTCAACTAGTCCACTCCTTTTTGTTTTCTTTTTGAATTGTCTTAGGGCCTTTTCCACATTACCATATTGTACCTCAATCTTATTTGTAATAGGCCTCATGCTTCGTTTTTCCATAAATTATTTTCAAACATATGATTGTAGTTCCAACGCCCAGGATTTGTTTGTTTAATTATATCTTCCTGCTTAAATGTATTGCGAGGATTTACAACATTATCTTTGTTACCACCAATAGGAGCACCTTTTATTGGTGGGCGGTTTCCAAGTATAGCAATTCTTAATCCAAACGGATTGTCTTTCCAACGCTCTTCCATTATTTCTCCTCGGCAGGAAAATCCTTGCCATAATATGGATTGCGAATTAAGATATGTTCAGGAACATATCCTAGTGGAGTCATGTCTTTTGGATTGTGTTGAAGATTGATATGGACATCAGTTACATAGGGATCGCAACCACGTTCCATTTTTGTTCCCATCCACATAGCAAAACTATCAAAGTCGTGAAACTCTTGCACAATGTTTTGCTCTGCTCCGTTAGGAAGCAAACGGATAATATCCACTCTTACATCTGCCTTAGCCATGCCCATTCCTAGAAAGAACATAACACCAGCGAAAATAACGCCCCATATGACGTTATACCAATTTATAAAGTTATTTTTCATATTATAGTCTCCTTGAGTCTAACAAATCCTAACGAACATGTTAGGCACAAACCGACTATTTTTCTTTATTTTCTAGTATATTATATAATAGTTCTTCAACTTTGTCAAGTCTTTTAGACAAAGAGTGGGTTGTCAAATAATAATTGACACTTTCTTTTTCATCTTGTTCACGCATTCTGCGCTTCATATATTCTTCGTGTCTTTCCTGCATTTTTCTGCCTTTCATTTTATTTATATTAACAATAGTTTTAATTCCTGTCAAGATAAATAATAATATGGCAGACAAAATTGAACTATTAGACCCTACAGCAAAACACAATCTAGAAACAGTAATCGATATTAAAAATCCACACGGTACAGAAGACAAGGTGCCCAGCACATTTGCCCTAGCATACTTGTTAAATGATCAATGTCGTGAAGTTTACATTGACGGTTACAGCCGAAACTTCCTGGAATTTTACAGTTTTAAGTATAGACGATTTAATCAGATTAGTGCTGGTACTGAGCTAGAGTTGTTTGAAAAAGCATTAGGCAAAGGATATACTAAACTGTTGGTTATCAAACAGGGTAACATATTACAGGACTTTATTGAAATCTTCAGAGACGAATATCGTGAAAAGTGGAGCGGTGTAACACTAGCAGGACATATCCTGGATAGAGGAGATCAATACTGGCAATTACATCCACAGTTATTTTACATTGATTTAGATTGGTGGGTACAAGCAGGCAAACCCAATTTTGGTGTTAGAGATATTAATAATCCTGAACAGTATGAAGCCGTGACTCCTGTTAGAAGTACAGAAACTCTGGTAGAGGGCGAATGGTATAATCCTGTTAGTGTCTCACCGGGTACGGAAACAAAAACTTATTGTGGGCAGTGGGAAGGCGGCGAACTTCTAAGAGCCGTTTTTGCTGATCCACTTGCTGTAACAGAACCCTGGCCTGAACGCTTACGCAAACACAAGTCATATCTGTATCCAGAAATGCCAGATTTTTGGGAAGAGAATCACAATATTAGTCGCATATTCATGGAAACAACTAGTTGGTATGTCGCTAACAACGAACCCATCCATCGTGTAGAAAGTGTTAAAAATTTAAAAGTACTTGTATCAACAAGTGCTGGTCCTATACCCTGGATCAACGCATACATTAATAAACTGTCACCCAAAGGTATTATTAAAATTATGGATATCTGTGGATTGGGAGTAGGTATGCAGCATCAGGTATTCAATGAATGGGACGGTGTTGATTGGGAAGCATACATCAATGGTATTATTGAACACAACCCTATAATGAATCGCACAATGTTTAGAAGCCAACAGCATCTAAAAAATCAGAGTGATCAGATTAAGCAAATACCAGGATTTACTGAATGGTGGCAGAGCGATGAAAGACGTAATTTAAGGGTACAGTATCAGAAAGTTGACTTTATTAATTTCAAAAATGTTATACGTCAACTACAAGACTTAATTGATAGGAATCTTTCTGATGATGAAATGATGATGGTTGATCTAAGTAATGCTTTTAACTACGAGTATACCAACTTGTTAGCAGATTTGGAAAGTCGTATTAAGATAGAAGATGAGTACTTGTTGTTCTTTTTACACAACCGAAAACAAATATTCTGGAAAACTATTATGCTGGATGATGTTTATAGAACAACCAGTATGAGGGATTTATTTCCCTGGAGTCCAAAAAGAGACGTATAAAAAAGCCGGGTAATGCCCGGCTTTTTCATTCTCCATTAGTATGTTGCTCTTTGAAATATAATGTCCTACGTTAGGGTGTCTGTGGTTATCCCCGAGTCCTTAATTAATACTTTCTATATGTTTGGTGCGCCTGGAGGGACTTGAACCCCCACGCCTCGCAGCACCAGAACCTAAATCTGGCGTGTCTACCAATTTCACCACAGGCGCTTTAAAATGTCCTATAAGGCTAACCGTGGCCTTATGCGTGTTTATTAAGTAACAACCCTATGCTTTAAAATACTTCTTAGCCATTTCCAACATGTCATCATATTCAGCAATCTGTTTAACTTCACTTTCAATTGCTTCAATAATATCTGGATGTTCTCCAATACCTGCTGGATTTGTCAAATACACTTCAACATTAGCAACGTGTTTGTCAATGTGTCCTTGAGCATGGCTAACAAATGCCTTCAATAATTGTTCACGCATTTGTCTACCTTTCTTTGTTTATGGTGCTGGAGGAGAGACTCGAACTCCCGACCTGATGATTACAAATCAACTGCTCTACCAACTGAGCTACACCAGCATTATTAACTTGTACTTTATTTATCTAGCAGAGATTGTTACTCTGATAGGAACCTCGTCACCAGGCTGTACTTGCTTGCTAGTAGTAAAGTTCACTTTCATTCCATTGTAACTTGCTGTTACACGGTTACCAGCAAAATGCTCGTTAACTTCGTTCGTATAACTTGTGCTACACTGAGTTTCTTTTCTATAACCAACAACTACATCGCTTTTACGATTATTGCCATGAGCATTACCAAGCAAACCGCCAATCACTGCGCCAGCTGCTCCGTTACCTTTTGCATTACCAATTTGGTTACCAATAATACCACCAATAATAGCACCGCCTAGGATATCACCAGTCTTATCATGACCACCGCTTTGTCCATAAATCGGTACATCTACTTCAGTACATACCTGACTTGGAACACGAGTGGTAATTTGTTTGAACATTGGCTGTACACTCTCTACTGTAGCCATTTGGTAATAGGATTCAGCCTTGGCAATGCCGCTAACACCCAATAGAAAACCAACACCACAGGCAATAGCAACAGTATGGAAATACTTTTCTTTAAACTTCATAGTTCACTCCTTGTTTAAAACGGTATGTCGTCATCATCAACTATACTCATATTAGCACATTCGTATAATTTGTCAACCTCTTTTTGTAGGTCTAACCCAAGTTTTTTTGGCTGATCTAAATTAAGTTCGAACTGGTCGAAATCAGGTTCCCGATATTCATCAAGATAATCAGGACTGGTTATTTCATCCCACCAGAGGTTTTTTGTGCGGCTCATACCAACTCCGGAAACATTTGTTTAACATAATTCCTGACAATAATGTCAGTTTTGGTGTCTACACCACCAATCTTTGTTTTGGGTGTTTCCACTCCCAAACAATAGATTTCGTCCTTCGCTACACGAAGTAATTCTCTCTTGTTCAGTTTTTGTACCTGATCAAGATTAATTTGCTCATTAACGATGGCACTTAGTACATATTCTGCCACATCCTGATGAGTCATCGGGATTTCTATCTTAGCATTAATGCGCTTCACACCATCTGGATATACTTGCGCTCTCATATTTTTCCTCTACCATTAAGGTTTACTTCAACTAATATATACATTATACATGAAAGTCTTATACTGTCAAGTAAAAGATGTTACTTTTTTAAACTTTTTTTGCCTTTAACTAATAGTTAAGGCATTGGCATAGTTATATCGGTTGTATAATATGCGATTATTACCACCAAAAATACTTGTTGCTGTATTAAACGCATTGGCGCCTGAATCCAACAATAGTCCAGTGGTTGATTCGTTGATAATTAGTTGTTTCAATTCTTGTGGTGTTAAGTCTGGCCTACTCTGTAAGTATAACGCAAGAACTCCTGCTACTTGTGGGCTAGCCATACTTGTACCATTAAGTCTTCCTTGTTTGTAATTACTGTTTCCATGATATGAAACTCCACTATATACATTAGTATTACTCACAGAACTCATAATATAGCGTCCTGCAGCATAAATGTCAACTCCAGAGCCGCTTTCACTGAATGTTGTTTTGGTTTCGCTTCCGGTTAACATATCTAATGCGCCTACTATAAACGCTTCATCATCAAAAGGACTACTTCCTCTCATATAATATTGGGTACTCGCTGATGTGTTCCAGGAACCGGTACTAAAATTGTAAGTTACACATGTTACTGTATTATTGTAGTCCACACTGCTTGGAAGAGCAATATTATAGCCATTATTTCCAGCCGCAACACATACATGTACACCAGCATCAATTAATTCTTGTATATCAGCATCAACACTTGTTACTCTAGTATTAAGTGGTCCATAGGTTCCAGTCCAACCGTCTGTACTCATGCCATATGCCCATCTTTTAGTAGCAGTATCAACACTTGTACCACTATAACTGGTTCCCCTAAAGTTAATACTATGTCCTAAACTAGCATTAAACTGATAGTAATCAGCATATCCCCAACTCATGTTTACTACCGTTGGGCGACCGTTTGTTTTACTGCGATGCCATTCTTTGATGACATCAAAACAATCAGTAATACTTATACCTGTTCCACTGTCGCCTGAACCTTCTAATCCACTAACCTTTACACTGTATATTTGAGCACCTTTTGCCCAACCAAATGTTTTACCAGCGACTGTTCCAGCACAATGAGTTCCATGTCCATCAAAATCTCGATAATGATTACTGCTTTGTGTACCACTTAATCCGCTTACTGTATACCAGTTATGTTGTACTACTCTGCTCGCACCACTAGCATCTGTAAATTCTGGATGATCTACTTGTAATCCACTATCTTGTATTACTACATCAACACCAGTACCATCTAGATTGTAATTGTATTCACTAGTGCTAACAAGACTTCCAGTTGCGTATGGATTTACATCACTGCTATGTCTTACTTTGCCCCAATCATAATTTGTTCCACTATTGCTTGTACTGTGTGGAAAACTACCACTTTGTGTTGATCTAAGAATAGGACGTAATCCTCTATCTTCTGGTGTGCGCTCAACTGCTAACACTCTTGGATCTCGTCTTAGTGCCAGTGCTTCCGCTTCGGTTAAACTATAGTGTGTATTTCTGTTACTACCAGGTCGTAAATTAACTACATCCACACTACGTTGAGGAATAACATCATTACCATACTGACTGATAATATCGGCATGTAATTCTTGCCAATCCTGCCCTCTGTTTACTGTAACGATGTATTCATGTTCCATTAGAATAAGTTCTGCCAAGTAGTTCCATCATAACATTTCGCTTTGTTATCACTTGTATCAAAAATTAGATCTCCCGCCTGTGGGCTAATAACCGCGCTTGTTGTAGTATTTGCTAGTCTAAATGGTTGATCAACACTGATAGTATCCTGTGCTTGTAGGTTGATTGTACTACCGCTGTTGATTGTCATTGCGCCACTACCACCCCAGGTTAAACTGCTAGTAACTGTTAAGTCATCAGTAGTCAGTGTATTAATGGTAGTTGGTGTACTCGTAGTAGCACCTCTGTTAGTAACAGTAGCAAGTGTATCTGCTTCTGCTGTTAAGTAACCTGCTAAACTAGGTGGAGTATATGTAAATTCACCGTTGCTCTGATTAAATGATAATGTTCCAGTACCACTAGGAGAATTTTGTACAACGCTTAAATCAGTATATTGTATTCCGCCGCCACTACCAGATCCGCCAAGTGGAGGAGTATATGTAAATGTGCCTGTAATAGGATCGTATACTAAACTACTAGTACCCGCTGGATTGTTTTGAACAGATAAGTCGCCAAACTTAATATATCCTGTTAAATCTGTACTACCGTCTGTGTTTGTTGTTGTATTGTTATTGTTTAAATTAGTTGTAGTATTGTTTGGTGGGAATACAGTAACACCACTTTCAGGAACACCTACTACTCCGGGATCAGTTGGTTGAGTAGTAATAGGAGAACCAGTGCTGGTATCACCACCACCATCTTGTACAGGAACATCAGTATAGCCTATAATTCTACCACAGTAATCATAAGTAGGAAGTCTACTGTTTACGCCAACATCAGCATCAGTACCAGTTCCACCTAGTAATTTTTCTTTTAGTTCTGGCTCCAACAGATAATCAAAAATACTGTTTCCGTTACCATCTACTTCATATTCATCAAGTATCTTAGCCGAAACCAATCCGCTAGCAATACTTTGTGCTTGTCCAACAGTCATATTTGCTGGATCATGTACTACACCCACATTGGTATTTGTTCTATCTGGGCCTATTGTTGCCCAAATACTACCACCTTTATCGTATACAGGACTTACAGTGTTTTCAAAATCCATGAGATTTCTCATGTCATTTCTCCAACCTTCAGCAAATGCCTTCCATTGATCAATGGTATTTTGAGGAATGTTTCCTAGGTTGTTCCAGTACTGACCAATTTCATTTAGCAGTCCACTAGTAAACAAATCTGGATTAAATTTACCATCAGCACCAATACAACCACCAATATCACTAGTAGCCATTTTACCCAGGGCATCAAGTAGTTGTTTGCCTGTGCCAGTAAAACTACCAAACATATCTGCTAGTACATTAGGTATAGGTCTCGGATTAATTGGGGTGCCGCAGAAGTTAATCATGTTGGCAACAGCCGCAACATCTGCCACTGCTTGATTGAGTCTTTTTACTACATTTTCAATATTTGTGTGAGCGAGAAAGTTATCCAGTTCTGCTTCTAGTTTTTCCAATTCTGCTTTTAAATCAGCCAGTGCTTCAGGTAGTTCATCTATCAATCTACCCAGGTTAATTTTTAAGCACATCTGGATATTAGGAAGTTTTAATCCATTACCTGCTAATAACGCACAGATAATTTCTCTGACCGTCATAGTGGTACTACCAGTAACGACAGTTTCGCCTGTGTTTAAATCCGTGGTTGTTTCTGTGGGTATTGTAACCTTGCGATTTAGATATTCATTTACATCTGTAGGAAGACCACCACTACCAGTAAAATCAGTCATATTATCCTCCTATGTAAACGTTAGGACTGCCGCCACTAGCATCTGGACCACAATGTGGTGGGATAGGACATAGAGCGTCTGGACTTGCTGGATTGCCGTCCAGCACTACTAACTTACCGCCAATATAAACTTCTGGATTTGCGGCATTAAGTCCGCCGCCGCCATGACTATTTGGATTGCCGTCTACTGCTGTAAGTAAGTTATTTGTGAATACGTTTGGGTTGGCTGCATTTGTACTTGCGCCACATACTCTACCATCTGTATCTCTATGAACTTTGGGCATTAGTTTACTACTTGAATATTGCTCGTACTCTGAACGTATGTTTTGGCTGCGTCCTTCGCAGTTTTTACAATACATATAATACTATTTAGTTTTATGGAAAACTTAGCATCCTGATCTACTGTAAACATAAATGGTGCGAGACCTGCTCCGCCACCTTGTCCTGCTACTAGCATTAGTGGCTTTTTAAGTACCACATCTTTATCTGTTTCATTTTCAAGTGTGGCTACCATTTCCTCACCTGAACTTAATTTAACGCTGACAATGTCGCCAACTTTATAGGGGGTTTGAATTAACATTATAAACTTTCTCCAGTGCCGTTGAATCCTGTGTTTTCAACATATTCTACTAACTGCTCATATCCCCCAACTACATGGCTGTTAATAACAATTTGCGGAACAGTTCTTGCGTTTGGAATTGCTTCAAGTAATTCTTCACGAGTACAGTTCACGCCAATTTTCTTTTCTTCATAATTTACTTTCATTCTTTCAAGTAAATTTTTTGCTTGTACACAATAAGGACAGTTGTCTTTACTGTATACAACAACTTGTGATCTCATATTTTTCTCCTTATTTTAATATTTATTTAAGGTGCTTTTGTCTTATAAGCATGACTACTTGGTAAACCACCGGTTAATCCCCATTTGTGAGCAAGATAACCTTCTGCTTTTTCTACATCTGAAATATCTGTGCCACCTGTGCCTGGAACACCTGCCACATGGAAGTATTCTGCCATACGCCCATCTAATTTTACACCTGCTCTGTTACGCATCATACGGACATCACTAGCATTGGTATCCATTGATAGGTTATAAGCATCTGTTGAAGTTGCTGTTGTACCGTTGATTCTACCAAAGATCTGATTGCCTGTTTTGTTGAATACTATGCTGACTATGACCCAAGTGTTTATACTAATACTGGTTGTAAAGGTGTTTCTGGAAACACCGGTAACAATACTGTTAC
>Ga0181568_10001013_pt1 | contig 25714 bp, 22 predicted proteins | sample 101ome_20_FD_133758 | JGI IMG/M metagenome (GOLD analysis project Ga0181568, IMG submission 133758) | Coastal salt marsh microbial communities from the Groves Creek Marsh, Skidaway Island, Georgia - 101404AT metaG (megahit assembly) | ecosystem: Environmental > Aquatic > Marine > Intertidal...
AAGGGTTTCCAAAACTGTCTTTAAGTATACTGTATGAAGATTGAAATTTGCCAATTTCGTCATTGTTTTTTTCCAGTATTCGGCCATCTGAATTTGTCAAAATTGCCCTTAGAAAATCATCTTCCAAACTGTAGTTATTGGCAATTACTTTCAAAGGTAAGAAAGAAGTGAAAAGGGGTAGTCCCTCTAAATTGAAAACAGAATAATTTACATTGTGAATTTTTATAACTGCACTAAATTCCTCTTTGTAACTAGACCAAGCGCTATCATTTTTCTTTAGTAAATCATTTTTTTCGACCAAATAATCAATTTGTTTTTTCAACTGACTCTCCTTTCGATTCAATCGAAAAATATTATAATCAATTGACTCATTTTGATATTGGAAAAAGGTTGCAGCTAAAATCAAAAGGCAGGCTAAAAACACCAATAATATCATGGAGATAAAGATTTGGGTTCGCAGCGAAATACGTCTTAGAAAGTTAATTATCATTTGTAGAAGATTTCTCTCTCAACCTTTTGTAGAGCTTTATGGCTAACATCAAAAAAACAATCAGTCCAAATGTTCCCAATACCATAAAAACCCAATGGATTGCACTCTTAACGATAGCCAGGAATACGATTGCAAACAAAAACAGGGTTGCTCCTTCATTCCAGATTCGCATAAAGTTAGGGGAATATCGTATTTCATCCCGCTGCATTTCCAAGAACATTTGATGTGTTTTCAGGTGGTAGGCGTAGAGTAATAAGATGAATCCGGTTTTGATTAACATCCAGGATTGATATAGCCATTCGGGCATCAAAACTAATAACCAAATGGCAAAGATGGTGGCCAGAATCGCCGATGGCCAAGTTATAATGTACCACAATCTGCGGGCCATGATTTTGAACTGTTTCTCTAGAATTTCTTTTGCAGGTGTGCTTTTTTTGGAAGCCTCAATGTGATAGATAAACAAGCGGGGTTCATAAAACAATCCTGCAAACCAAGTAACCACAAAAATTAAGTGTAGTGATTTGATATAATTGTAATACTCCATTTTTTAAGGGCCGGTTTATGTCATTGGTCTAAAACCGATAACGTAACTACAAATTACAAAAACTTAAACAAATGAAGATTTTTATTTTTTGGGTAAACCCTTAAGAATTTAAATATTTTCTGAGTTCATAAACCAAAAAACTACCGCTAACAGCAGCTGCGAGTAATTCTGCAATTGGGAAAGCAAGCCAAATACCGTTAATTCCCCAAAAACTTGGTAAAATATAAAGCAAGGGAATAAAGAAAAACCCTTGACGGTTCAGTGTGAGCAGAAGTGCAGGGAGTGCTTTACCGATGGCTTGGAAGTAGGCCGCACCGATCAATTGAATACCCACAATCGGTGTGGCGACAAAAACCCATCGAATGGCTGAAGGTACTTTTTCAAGAACCAAGGGTTCACTGGTAAAAATGCCCCCGATGGAATTCGAAAAAATATTGATCATCAGGAAAACTAAAGTTGCAAACCCTGTTGAATAAATTACTGCTGTTCGGATTACTTGTTCTACTCTTTTTTTATTCTTGGCACCGTAATTGAAACCCGCAATGGGAATGAACCCCTGGGTAATCCCTAATACAGGAAAAAGTGAAAACATCAAAAGTCGGCTGATGATAGCATAGACTGCAACTGCCGATTCTCCCCCCAAGTCAAAAAGTAAATTGTTGACCAGTAAAACCGAAAGACTAACCACCCCCTGTCGCGCTAGGGTTACAGATCCCAAAGCACCAATTTCTTTAGTGATTCCGATGTCCAATTTAAAATCACTTATATTGAGGTGTAACTCCGAACGGCTTGAACTGAAGAAGAAAAGAATGTATAGGGCGCAAACGCCATAAGATAGGGTAGTAGCCCAAGCAGCGCCATGCATCCCAAAATCGAAAACATAAATTAATACATAGTCCAAAATCAAATTTGAAATCGAAGGCAGCATCATGGCATACATGGCATTTTTGGGTTTGCCAACCGCCCGAATCACATTGTTGCCCATCATGCAATAACCCAAAACGGGTACACCGTATAGTACTATAGTATAGTAGATTTTCGCCGGCTCATTGAGTGCTCCCTTTCCTCCAAAAGCAGGGATGATACTGTCAACTAAAAGCAATCCAAAAAGAACAAAACTTATGGTCAGAGAAAAAGTTAAAACAATTTGATTACCAAAGGTTTTGGTGGCCTTCGCAATATCATTGTTTCCCAGGGATCGGGAGATGATAGAACTACCGCCCAAACCGATTGCCATACCCAATGCAGCAATAAAAAAAGAAACTGGCAACACCACATTAATAGATGCAATGGCGTTGGCACCAATCCATTGTCCAACAAAAATAGTATCGATCAAAATATTGAGTGACATGACTAGTATACCGATGGAAGCCGGAACGGCCTGTTTGATCAATAACTTTGGTATGGCTTGGGTGCCAAAAGATGCAGACCCACCTTTCATGCAGAAGTTGCAGTTTCTGCTTTAGCCCATTGGTCAATCCAGCGGCTCATTACATTTACCCAATCTGGTCTGGTATTGATACAAGGAATCACATGAAGTTCCTCTCCGCCTTTTTCTTCAAAATCTTCTGCGGCCTCCATTCCGATTTCTTCAAGAGTTTCCAAGCAGTCAGAAACAAAGGCGGGTGTTACTATAGCCATATTTTTAATTCCTTTTTTGGCAAATCGGGCAATCGTCTGGTCTGTGTAGGGCTGCAACCATGGATCAACCCCCAAGCGGGATTGAAAACTTGTAGAGTAAGTACCCTCTTTCAGCTCAAGGTATTCCGCTACTTGCCGGGTGGTTTCGTAACACTGGTGACGATAGCAATATTGATGGGCTTTGGAGGTTGTTTGGCAACAGCTTTTATCGATCTTACAATGTGACTTGGTGATGTCCGATTTGCGGATGTGACGTTCGGGGACACCGTGATATGAAAATAGTATATGCTCCCATTTTTTGTCCTTTAAATTTTCATGAATACTCTGAGAAAGAACATTAATATAATCCTTTTGGTTATAAAAAGAAGGAAGTATCGTAAATTCTAATTCAGGATATTTAGCCTTTCTAATTTCTTCGGCCAATACCAATATTGTCTCAGTAGTAGCCATGGCAAATTGAGGATAAAGAGGGATCAATAAGATTTCATCTATACCTTGATCGACCAATGACTTAATACCCTGTTCTATAGAGGGAGAACCATATCGCATAGCTAGACCAATTGGAACAGAAACTTTTTTTTGGACAGCCTCTTGAAACCTTTTGGAGAGTACAATGAGAGGAGATCCCTCTTCCCACCATATTTTTTTATAAGCTCTGGCTGACTTCTTAGGTCGGGTATTGAGAATAATACCTTTAACCAAAAAAATTCTCAAAGCTTTGGGCAGATCAATCACCCTTTTATCCATAAGAAATTCGCCTAAATATCTCTTAACATCTTTGGGGTTGGGACTGTCTGGAGAGCCCAAGTTGATCAATAACGCACCTTTCATCTACATTTTTTTACGAAGATACAGACATTAAATATTTTTTCGGAGTCGTGCCAAACTTCTTTTTGAAGGCTGCAATAAAATGACTGGAAGTGCTGTAGCCAAGCTTGAGGCTTATTTCATTGATATTGTATTGCCTTGAGTTCAGCATGCTTCGAGCTTCATTCATTTTATGATCCAATAAATAACCATAAACTGTATCTCCGTAGATTTGCTTAAATCCTTCTTTAAGTTTTTTAATATTGAGTCCAATTTCAGTAGAGAGTTCGTGTAGTGTGGGGGGTTCTGACATTTGACTTAAAATGATTTCCTTAGCCTTTCTGATTTTTCTTACATTTTCTTCATCCATCAAAAAGGGACATTGTTCCACATCAGCATCCTCACTTTTATTGAAAAACAAACTCAACAATTCATAAACTTTACCTTTAAAATATAGGGTCTGAATACTCTCGTGGAGTTTAGTTTCTAGGATTTGACTCAAAACCACACTCATAGCAGGACTGATAGGCCTTGTGTCATAGTATTTTTTGGTATTGTTTTCGGGACTTAAAAAATGAATGTGATCGGCGTCCTCGGAAAACAGGCTGTGAAATTTTTTGATAGAAATTACTAGACTTACTAAGGCCGAATCGGGGGTTAGATTCAAGTCAATCGGCAAAGCTTTTTGGGGATTGTATAACAAAATCACATTCTTGGACATAAGTGGAAGCTGATAATTCCCCCCATTAAACTCAAAGTTACCCGAACCCTTTTGGCAAAAATGAAACTGAATAAATTCCTGACTTACCGCCTCTTGGTAATTGAGATTTTTGTCGTCTTCATTTTTGTATCTCAATATATAAAAACCGTTATCAATTATCGTCTTGTCCATTGTTCCGCTATCGTTGTTTTTTTAAAATTACTTATTTAGAATAATTCTAATTAACTTTATTGCAATCCTTTCAAAATTATTATATTTAATGGTATTTATAAAAAAAAGAAAGCGAAAAACCTAATTGGTTGTTATTAGTTCCTCTGGCGTTGTTTTTTAAATACCCCTATTGTTAATTTTGTATAGGAATTTAGACTAGACCTTTTGAAAAACACCATACATTATTGTGTTGTTGGCTTAAGCCATAAGAATGCCGATTTGGCTACCCGTGGGAATTTTAGTTTGGACAAAGAACAGACCGAAAGACTTTTGGCCCAAGCCAAGATGGATGGCTTGGAGGAATTGATGGTTATTTCTACTTGTAATCGTACTGAATTGATGGGGATTGTTGAGGATCCCAAAAAATTTATTAATTATTTGTGCACTTTTTCTGGTGGCGATGTATCTCTTTTTTTAGAAAAAGGTTATGTGCTTAGTGATCGAAAGGCCCTCGACCATGTTTTTCGTGTGGGTTGTGGTTTGGAAAGTCAAATCATCGGTGACTTTGAGATCATCGGTCAATTGAAAAGAAGTTTTTCAAACTCCAAAAAATATCAGATGGTCAATGGCTTTTCCGAAAGATTGGTAAATGCTGTCATTCAGTCTAGTAAACGCATCAAAACCGAAACCCAATTATCCTCAGGAGCGACCTCTGTTTCTTTTGCCTCAGTGCACTATATTCTCGAGCATGTAAAAGATATCAATCAAAAAAACATCCTCTTATTTGGTACCGGAAAAATTGGCAGAAATACCTGCGAAAATCTTATCAAGCATACCGAAAATGATCAGATTGTACTGGTCAATCGCTCGGAAGAAAGTGCCCAAAAGGTGGCTGGAAAATTCAACCTGGTCGTAAAAAAAATCAGTGAATTAAAATCTGAAATCGCACAATCGGACATTATGATCGTCGCTACCGGTGCCCAAGACATTACTGTTGAGGCCTCAATGATACCTAAAGAGAAAACCTTATTGATTTTGGATTTGTCTGTTCCCTCCAATGTCGAACCAAAATTAAAAGAGCTTGAAAATATTACCCTAATCAACTTAGACGAGTTGTCTCAGCTGACCAATGATACGCTTAAAAAAAGAGAACAGGTTATTCCTCAGGCCAACGAAATATTAGAACAGGTAAAAGCAGAATTTTTCCAGTGGGTTGACCACAGAAAATTTGCTCCCATGCTAAAAGCCTTAAAGCAAAAATTACTTGACGGACAACTTGAAGAGCAGGGGGAGGTTCAGGAGTTTTCTCAAATTGTTTTTAGATTGACCGGAAAAGTAGCTAGTTATTTAAAAGAAAATCCCTCGAAAGCTAATCAAACCATAGCATTGCTTCAGCATGTTTATCAATTGGATTCTGGTTTAGATGTTTGACAAAACCCTTCGCATTGGGACCCGTGATAGTCAATTGGCCCTGTGGCAGGCCCATAAGGTCGGTGATCTGCTGGAAGCTTCACAACTCAAGACCCAATTGGTTACCACCAAAAGTGCCGGTGACCTCAACCTTACTCAACCAATTTATGCCATGGGGATTCAAGGAGTTTTTACCAAAGCACTAGACATTGCCCTGTTGGAAAATAGAATTGATCTTGCTGTTCACAGCCTCAAAGATGTTCCTACCCAATTGCCGGAAGGACTTCAGTTGGTTGCTGTGTTGGAAAGGGGCAGTGCATTAGATGTTTTGGTTCAAACCAACAAGGTAGATTTACAACAAGCTTGCACCATCGCAACTGGTAGTATCAGACGCAAAGCACAATGGTTGCATCGCTATCCCCACCACCACGTGGTCAATCTGCGCGGCAACGTCCAGACCCGTATGGATAAATTGTTTTCCAGCAATTGGGAAGGAGCTGTTTTTGCTAAAGCAGGTCTGGAACGAGTCGAACTCTTGGGATATCATTTTCAAGAATTGAAATGGATGATTCCAGCTCCAGCTCAAGGTGCCATCGGGATCATTTGCAGGATTGACGATATTGATATAAAAGAAGAATTGCAAAAAATTAACCATGAACCTACCCACATTTGTGTTGAAATCGAAAGAAGTTTTCTTCGCTTATTAGAGGGAGGCTGTTCTGCACCCATTGGAGCCATTGCTGTTGTAGCCGAAGATAAAATTCAGTTTAAGGGAGGTGTTTTTTCTTTGGATGGACAAATTGCTGCCACTACGTACAAAGAAGTACAAATGGCCGATGGTAAAAATTTAGCCGCTCAGGCCTCTGAAGAGGTATTGTCGAAAGGGGGGGGTCAAATCATGAGAACTATTAAAAATAGTAAAGAATGAGGTTGCTCTCCACCAAAATATTATCACAAAATTTTAGAGAGCAAATACTAAAGCATCAATTCAGTTTAGTTGAGCAATCGTTTATCAAAATCAGTTTCTTAGAAAATCCCAAAATTGATGAGATTTTTAACCATCTTATTTTTACCAGTCAAAATGCAGTCAATGCGGTTTTTTCTGCTCCTAAAATCCAAAAAATGATTAAGGGAAAAATAACCTATTGTGTGGGTAAAAAGACTGCATCTCTTTTGGCTGAAAATGGCCAAAAAGTGACTAAAATCAGCCAAAATTCGTTAGAATTAGCTCGTTTTTTAGTAAAAAACCACCAAAATGAGTCATTTTCATATTTTTGCGGAAAGCTTAGAACTCCTGATTTAGAAGAAATTTTACCCCTTCGAGGTATGCATATTAAGCCCATTGAAGTTTATAGTACCCATTTGCAAGAACATATCGTAAAAGGTCATTTTGACGGGATTCTTTTTTTTAGTCCCAGTGGGGTGCGAGGCTATGCCCAAAATAACGGATTTGAAAATGTCCATAGTTTTTGTTTGGGAAACTCTACTGCCAAGGAAGTTGCGCTTCATACTTCCCAATACACCGTCGCTAAAGAGCCCAGTGAGTCCCAACTTTTGTTGTCACTAAAAAATCACATTACCCTCTATGAAAAATGAATTACTGTTACAAGCGATCAAAGGAGAGACATTGGAACGTCCTCCGGTATGGTTGATGCGTCAGGCCGGGCGCTATCTTCCAGATTTTATGAAACTAAGAGAAAAATACGATTTCTTTACCCGCTGTCAGACTCCCGAGTTGGCCACAGAGATTACCTTGATGCCCATTGACCAATTGGGGGTAGATGCAGCCATCATTTTTAGTGACATATTAGTAGTCTTACAAGCAATGAATATTGAAGTGGAGATGCGCGACGGTATCGGTCCTTATATTCCACAGCCCATTGTCAATAAATTAGCTTTAGATAGAGTGATACTTCCCGATGTAGAGGAACATTTGGGTTATGTTTTTGACACTGTCCGTATGACCAAAAGTGCACTCAACGACCGAGTGCCATTGATAGGGTTTGCTGGTGCACCTTGGACATTGCTTTGCTATGCCGTTCAGGGGCAGGGTTCCAAAAATTTTGACCGTGCTAAAGCCTTTTGTTTCCAAGAACCCGAAATGGCCAAAGAACTTTTACAAAGAATCACCACCACCACCATAGCCTATCTGAGAGAAAAGGTAAAAGCCGGGGCCGACGTCATTCAACTGTTTGACTCCTGGGGGGGACTGCTATCTCCTGCTGACTATCAAGAGTTTTCCTGGCCCTATCTGCAACAAATAGTCGATGCCTTGAGCGGCTCAGTTCCTGTCATCTTATTTGGTAAGGGCTGTTGGTTTTTCCTCCAAGAAATGAGCAAATCTGGTGCATCTGCCTTGGGAATTGACTGGACTTGCTCTGCCCGCAACGCACGATACCTCTCAGGCGGACAAATCACACTACAAGGTAATTATGATCCCTCTCGTTTATTGTCTCCCATTCCTGAGATCAAAAAACAAGTCAAACTAATGATCAATGCATTTGGAAAAGATCGTTATATAGTCAACTTGGGTCATGGGATTCTGCCCAACATTCCTGTTGATCATGCCAAAGCTTTTGTGGACGCCGTAAAAGAATATCAATCCTAACCCCTGAATATTACTACTACTATGAAAAATAAGTTTAACCGTTACATTGAAAAATTACAAGACAGGATAACACAAAAATTGACAGAAGTAGATGGAAGAGCCGGTTTTAAAGAAGATTTTTGGGAGCGTTCGGACGGTGGTGGTGGACGAACACGAGTAATAGAAAATGGTGCAGTTTTTGAAAAAGGAGGGGTCAATATATCTGCTGTTCATGGGAAACTTCCGGAAAGCATGAAAAATTATTTTATGGTCAAGGCCGGAGATTTTTTTGCTTGTGGACTCAGCTTGGTCATTCATCCTAAAAATCCTTTTGTTCCCACTGTTCATGCTAATTGGCGCTATTTTGAACTTTACAACAACAAGGGCGAATTGCAAGACCAATGGTTTGGGGGGGGGCAAGATCTTACTCCCTTTTACCTATTTGAAGAAGATGCTCGGCACTTTCACCAAGTATGTAAAAAAACTTGTGATAAGTATGACAAATACTTCTATACTCAATTCAAAAAACGCTGTGATGAATATTTTTGGAATGCCCACCGTGGTGAAGCTCGAGGTGTTGGTGGGTTGTTTTTTGATTATTTGAGACCCGATGAAAAACACTCTGCCAAAAATTGGTATGACTTTGTGACAGGGGTAGGGGATAGTTTTTTGGAGGCCTATGTACCCATCGTTGAAAAAAGGAAAAATATCGACTACTCTGATTTCCAGCGCCAATGGCAGGAAATCCGAAGGGGACGTTACGTAGAGTTCAATTTGATCCACGACAAAGGCACCATTTTTGGATTGAAAACCAATGGAAGGATTGAAAGTATTATGATGAGCCTTCCACCTCACGTCCAGTGGCAATACAACCACAAGCCTGATCCTAATAGTAAAGAGGAAGAACTGGTCAACGTACTTGAAAATCCCAGAGCTTGGGTGTAACTTATATAGAACCACTATCTTTACGAGATGTATCCCAACCAAAGAAACAGAAGACTTAGACAAAGCCCCGCACTCAGGCAGTTGGTCAGTGAAAATCATTTGACCTGCAACGATTTGATGCTCCCTTTGTTTATTGTTGAGGGGACTAAGGTAAAAGATCCCATTGCATCCATGCCAGGTTGCTACCGTTTGAGTTTGGATTTACTCGAAGAGGAGTTGAAAGCCATAGCGGATTTGGGAATTAAAGCAGTACTATTGTTTGTTAAGGTTGACGATGCCCTTAAAGACAACAAGGGCACTGAAGCAGTCAACCCTGAGGGATTGATGCAAAAGGCAATAAGAACTGTCAAATCCATCACTCCGAAGATGGTGGTCATGACTGATGTGGCCTTGGATCCCTATTCTTCCTATGGCCACGATGGCATCGTGGAAAAGGGAAAGATCCTCAATGATCCAACCGTAGAGGTCTTGTCAAAAATGGCTTTGAGTCATGCCCTGGCCGGTTCCGATTTTGTAGCACCTAGTGATATGATGGATGGAAGGGTTTTGAGAATAAGAACCGTATTGGACGAGGCAGGATTGACCAATACCGGTATTATGAGTTACAGTGCCAAATACGCCTCTTCTTTCTATGGACCCTTCAGGGAAGCACTAGATTCGTCCCCAGGCTTTGGTGACAAACGCAGCTACCAGATGGATCCGGCCAATCGCTTGGAAGCCCTCACAGAAACCTTAAGAGACATAGATGAAGGTGCTGATATCGTTATGGTCAAACCCGGATTGGCATACCTTGACATCATCAGAGACATCCGTGAAAATATTGAAGTTCCCATTGCTGCCTATCAAGTCAGTGGGGAATATTCTATGCTCAAGGCTGCGGCTGAAAAAGGCTGGTTGGATCACGATACGGTCATGATGGAACAATTGCTGGCATTTAAAAGGGCCGGAGCCAACCTTATCGCTACTTATCACGCCAAAGAAGCAGCTCAATTACTCTCCTAAATTTCCTTTAAATATAAACAAAAACTTTACTTTTTTGGATTTTGTTTAACTTTATGTAACTTTCGTTTTTTAGAATTTTATTTACCATATGGAGCAAGCTTATTATAAAAGTATTGTAGGTAGTATTTGTATAATAATTGAGAATCAAGAAGTTGTAAACATTTCTTTTGAAAATGAATTCAATAAAAATACTAAAAACCTCTCTCATTTGATGCAAAAAGTAGTTCAACAAATAGACGAATTTTTTCATGGTAAGCGACGCCAATTCAGTTTTCCTATTCGTTTGAAAGGAACAGATTTTCAGGTCAAAGTTTGGAAGTTACTCAGTCTTATTCCGTATGGTACATCCCTTGCCTATGTAAAAGTCGCTCAAAAATATGGCGATGCCAAAATGGTAAGGTCTGTAGCTGCTGCCATTTCCAAAAACCCAATACTAATTGTAGTTCCTTGTCACAGGGTGATTGGCAGTGATGGTTCGCTTGTTGGCTATTCTGGAGGAATCGATGTCAAACGCCAACTTCTTGAATTAGAGGGTTTTCCTAAACAATTTACCGTACTTTAGCACTCAAAAAAAAATGAAAAAAATTTTGTTTGGTTTGGCACTTTTTTTGGCCATAGCTTTTTCTTTGCTCTATGTTTCCAAATACAATTATCTATTAAAGGGGATAAGTACAGTATATTTGACTGGTCATACAACCGCCTATTTGACCGACTATAAAAAATTCTTCAATGATAGTGTTTTGAAATCTGCCCAACCTCAGGCGTGGCCATTGCATAACTTTTATAATCAATTTCCCACCAGTAATGCCTTGGAGAAATACCATAAGGATCGAAAAACCGTTGCCTATTTGGTGATCAAAAGCGATAGCATTCTTTATGAAAAATATTACGATGGTTTTGGAACAGATTCCAAAAGTAACTCCTTTTCAATGGCCAAAAGTATAATCTCAGCTTTGATGGGAATTGCTATCCAAGAGGGAGCCATAAAGAGTTTGGATCAGAGAGTAATAGATTTTATTCCCGAACTCAAAGGATCCTACGCCGATCAGGTAACCGTGGGAGATCTATCCAGTATGGCTTCTGGACAAAAATGGAGTGAAGAATACTACAACCCTTTTTCGGTTACCTCAGCTTCCTACTTTGTAAAGGATTTGAATACCCTGATAATTGACCAGCACATAAATGAGAAACCGGGTCAGGTATTTCGTTATAAGAGTGGTACTACCCAACTATTGGCCATGGTTATCAAAAAAGCGACGGGTAAAAGCCTAAGTGCCTATTTGACCGAAAAATTATGGCAACCCATGGGAGCAGAAAAAACAGCACTTTGGCAACTGGACAGCGCAGAAAAAGGGATGGAAAAAGCCTTTTGTTGTTTTGCAACCAATGCACGTGATTTTGCTCGATTTGGAAAACTCTATAAAAATCATGGTCGATGGAATGGTACTCAACTATTGGACTCCTCTTTTGTTGCACGGTCACTTAAACCAAGATTCGAGGAAAGTCCTCAATATGGATACGGATTGTGGTTAGATGATTTTCAAGACAAAAAAGTTTTTATGATGCGAGGTCATTTGGGTCAGTATGTATTGGTCGTGCCTGAAGAAGATTTGATAGTAGTTAGATTAGGTCATTATAAAGACAAGGAAAAAGTCAATAAAAACAAAAATTACATTGGGGACCCCTTTACTAAAGACATTTATGTTTACCTTGAGGGTGGATTGGAAATGATTAAAAATGTCCCAAAAAATTGACCTTGACAAATTGTTGTTTTTAGACCTAAAAACCCTTTCTAGAAAATCAATCTTTAAATGCCTCTCTGGAATCGAAAAAGTTTTGTTGACGGCCTTTATATCCATTTTTGAAGTTAACGAAATTCTCCATTCATGATAAAGAAAAACCCCCTATTGCAGGTAGAGGATTTGTCCATTTCGTTCCAGGAACGATTGCTTATCAATAGGCTTTCTTTTTTTATCAATTCCAATGAGATCCTTGCTATTGTGGGGGAGTCTGGCAGCGGAAAATCATTGACCGCTCTAGCCATTGCAGGTTTGTTGTTTCAAACCCAATTGTTAGTTGGTAGTCAAAAAATGCAGTTGAGTGGACAGGAACTCTCACATTTGTCTCATAAAGATTGGCAAACCGTTAGAGCGAGGAACCTAGGTATGGTTTTTCAGGAGCCACAGTCGAGTCTGAATCCTAGTATGCGCTGTGGTCCTCAGGTGATGGAACGCCTTCAACAAAGCAAGATAGGAACACCACAAGAATACCGTAATAAGGTATTGGAGGCCTTTTATAAGGTTCAATTACCTCAGCCTAATCGTATTTTTAAAGCTTATCCTCATGAACTAAGTGGCGGACAAAAACAAAGGGTAATGATTGCAATGGCTCTTATCGGTAGCCCAAAGCTATTGATCGCTGACGAACCCACTACCGCTCTTGATGTAACGGTACAAAAAGAAATCTTGAGCCTAATCAAAGACCGACAAAAGGCTCATAAAATGAGTGTATTATTTATTTCCCACGACCTGAGTTTAGTGGCTCGCTTTGCCGATAGGGTATTGGTGTTAAACCAAGGGAGGTTGATTGAAAGCGGAACCGTAGCAGAGATATTTAAGAATCCTCAAGAATCCTACACTCAAGGACTGTTGTATGCACGACCCAAACCCGATAAACGACTGAAACGATTGCCTACGGTAGCAGATTTTTCGGAAAAACATAAAAATTTTAAATACGTTTCTAAAGCTACAAGAGCCAAAAAACACCGAGAACTCTATAGCCAAAAACCTCTGTTAAAAGTTGAAGGTTTAGTTAAAGAATATCCAATGACCCAACATTGGTTTAAAGAAAACCAAAACCTTAAGGCAGTAAATAAAGTGAGTTTTGACCTCTATCAGGGTGAGACTTTGGGATTGGTAGGAGAATCCGGTTGCGGGAAATCCACTATCAGTCGTGCCTTGGTAAATCTCGATCCTCCTACAGGTGGTGACATCCGGTATAAAGGACGATCCATAATAGGACTCAAACCAAAGGAATTGAGAGACTTCCGCAAGAAAATTCAACTGGTCTTTCAAGACCCTTATGCGGCACTTCACCCGCTAAAATACATAGGGGATGCCATTGCAGAACCCATTTATGTTCATGGTTTGGTAAACGGAAAAGACGCCCAAAAAAAGAGGGTTTTACAATTGTTTGAACAGGTAGGCTTAGGAGCGGAACTTTATCACCGTTATCCTCACCAGATGTCCGGTGGACAAAGACAAAGGGCTGTCATAGCCAGAGCCTTGGCCACGGAACCTGAACTGTTATTACTTGACGAATCTGTCGCTGCTTTGGACATTTCAGTCCAAGCTCAGGTACTTAATTTACTCAGTGACCTTAAAGAACAATTGAAATTGTCTTACCTCTTCATATCCCATGATTTGAATGTGGTCAAATACATTTCAGATCGAATTTTGGTGATGCAAAAAGGAATTTTGGTGGAAGAGGGTGAAGCCGATGAATTGTATTTCCATCCTCAACAGCCATATACACAAAAGCTGATCGCAGCTTTGCCTAAGATATAGGGTTCTTTAAAAGTATCCAAAGATAAAATCTTAAGTGATTTCAAAGCAAAAATAGATTCAATACAATTTTCCAAACCATTATTAGATTTAGAATCAATTATAATAGAGACTGCCATAATATTTACCCATAGCCTTAAAACGATAGCCCTTAAGGTGCTGGATTGGGGATTAGTTCATTAATTTCATCAATGGCTTTCAGAATTTCCTTGGAGAGTTTAACCTTATGTGTTGCTATATTTTCTTTAAGTTGTTCCATGGTGGTGGCACCAATGATATTAGAGGTTACAAAACTGCGGTCGTTAACAAAAGCCAAGGAGAGTTCTGTCAGTGAAAATCCATGTTCTGAAGCCAGTTCAAAATAAAGATCGGTTGCCTTAAAAGAATTTTCTCCGCTGTATCTGGCCAAACGCTCAAACAAAGCCAAGCGACTGTTGCCGGGTATCTGTCCATTGCGATATTTTCCAGAAAGGACACCAAATGCTAAAGGAGAATAGGCTAAGAGCCCTATGTTTTCTCTGTGGCATATTTCGGCACTACCCACTTCAAAGAGTCGATTGAGAAGGGAGTAGGGATTTTGAACAGTGATCATTTTTGTAGCAGGAGATTGGGAGGCTTGCAAAAAACGCATGATCCCCCATGGGTTTTCATTAGATAAGCCAATGAATCTGATCTTTCCTGCTCTGATGTTATCATTCAGGACATCGAGGACAGCTTCAAAATTTTCTTCCCAATGATCGTTGGGGTCATATCGAAAATTTCTCACCCCAAAGGTGTTGGTTTTCCGCTCAGGCCAGTGTAATTGGTATAGGTCAATATAATCGGTTTGCAATCTTTGGAGGCTCTTATCTATGGCTTCCTCGATATGGGATTTTTTAAAACTGAGGTTCTTGCGAATGTGTTTGGTATAATCTCCTGGCCCTGCAACTTTGGTAGCTAGGATTATTTTGTCTCTATGGCCTGTTTTTTTGAACCATGATCCAATGATACGTTCTGTTTCTCCTTGGGTTTCCGCATTGGCAGGAATGGGATAGAGTTCGGCTACATCAAAAAAATTAATCCCTTGATCTAGTGCATAATCCATTTGTTCGTGGCCTTCAGCCTCGGAATTTTGCCTGCCCCAAGTCATGGTTCCTAAACAAATCTTACTGACTTTGATATTAGTATTTGGTAAAATATTGTAATCCATTATTTAGTCTATCGTATTGATGATCTGTTTTATTTCATCTAATTGTGGACTGAGTACTACTTCTATTCTTCGGTTTGCAGCTCTTCCTTCTCGTGTTGAATTGGGAGCTATAGGAAGGTATTCTCCTCTTCCGGCTGCAGTAAGGTTTTGCGCAAGGATATCCGGATTTTCAAGCAATTGGTTGACAATAGCCGTGGCGCGTTTGGTGGATAAGTCCCAGTTGCCTTTTAGTGGACCCTTCCCGCGATAGGGAACATTGTCGGTATGACCCTCGATAAGAATAGCGATGTCAGGGTTGTCTGCCAAAACATTTCCCAATTCCTCAATAGCCAACTGGCCTTCTGCTCCTACTGTCCAGCTTCCTGATTTGAATAAAAGTTTGTTTTCCATCGAAACATAGACCTTTCCATCCCGTGCTTCGACGGTGAGTCCTTTATCTTCAAAATTTAATAAGGCATCTGACAATTTTTCTTTGAGATTACGCATGGATTCTTGTTGGCGAGAAATAAGTCCCTCCAGTTCATCAACCCGGTCCATACGATCAGCCAATTCATTTTCTCTTTCAGCTATTTTTTGCAGAAGCGCCTCATTCTCTGCGATACGCTCTTTGAGTGCTGCTTCACTGTTTAGTTTGAGTAAGTCAAGAGATGATTCGAGTTGTTCTAGTTTTTGATGTTTTTTGTTAATACTGTCTTCAGTTTCTTCCAGGTTTTGCTCAAGGGCAACAAATTTTTCTTTCAAAACTTTAATTTCACTGTTAAGGTTTTCAATGCTTTTGGTTTGACGGTTGTAGTTGTCTTTGACTTGCGCGTAGCGGGATTCCAAATCATTGAATACGCGGTTGGAAACACAGGAGGTGAGGCATATTGCAATAATAATAAATGCTGGAATTTTCATAGATTTAAATTTAGGTTGAATAATTGATATTTAATCATTTTTCATTTTTTAGATAAATTTATATTTCTTATTTAAAACCCTTTGTGAGGGTTTTATGAGGTTCAATTAAAATTCGAGCTCTACTCCAACAGGGCAATGGTCAGAATGCTTGGCTTCGGGAAGTAGATATGCACGTTTGATCTTGTTTTTAAGGTTTTCACTGACCAAATTGTAGTCAATCCGCCAACCTTTGTTGTTTTTTCGAGAATTGGCACGGTAGCTCCACCAGCTGTATTGGTGTGGTTCGGGATTGAGGTAGCGAAAGGAATCCACAAATCCATTGTTTATAAATGTATCAATCCATTTGCGCTCTTCGGGCAGAAAGCCAGAAACATTTTTATTCCTAACGGGATCGTGGATGTCGATAGCACGATGGCAAATGTTATAATCGCCACATATCACCAATCGCGGGTAATCTTTTTTTAGGGTGTCGATATAGACTTGAAAATCATCCATGAATTTGAACTTGTGTTCCAATCGGTTTAGGTTAGTACCTGAGGGAAGGTAGAGGCTGATGACCGAAACATTCTTATAATCGGCTCTTATTACCCTACCCTCAAAATCCATATGTTGGATTCCTGTTCCTTCTTGAACATTTAGGGGATTGGTTTTGGTCAAAATGGCGACACCGCTGTAGCCTTTTTTTTGGGCAGAGTGCCAGAAGTGTTGATAGCCCAATTGGTCAAATAAAGCGGTATTGACTTGTTCCTCTAGGGCTTTGGTTTCCTGCAAACATACAACATCTGGGTCAGCTGCGATGAGCCAGTCTGCAAAGCCCTTGTTTAAGGCAGCGCGAATACCGTTGACATTGTATGAAAGAATTTTCAAAAATTGTTTTTATCAAATATAAAAAAATGAAAGCTGAGTAAAAATTCAAAAACTCTCTATGGAAAAGAAAATTTTAAAGCTTTTTCAACAATTTGCTCATGGAAACCTTGTCATTCAAAAGCTGTCCTAATGCATCAATAGCAATACGCTCTTGGCTCATACTGTCTCGATCTCTAATGGTTACGGTTTGATCTTCTTTACTTTGATGATCTACTGTTACACAAAAGGGAGTACCCAGTGCATCTTGTCTTCTGTAGCGTCTTCCTACAGCATCTTTTTCATCATAGGTAATTGTAAAATCCCATTTCAAACTATCTACTATTTTTCGAGCTATAAGTGGTAGTCCGTCTTTTCTGACCAGAGGGAAGACAGCCAGTTTGGTTGGCGCTAAGACGGGAGGTAGTTTTAGGACTTTTCGGGTTGAACCATCCTCAAGTGTTTCTTCTTGTAGTGCTTTTGAAAAGACCGCCAAAAACATTCTGTCCAAGCCAATTGACGTCTCCACCACAAAGGGGACATAGTTCTCGTTCCTTTCAGTATCAAAATATTTTAGCTTTTTACCGGCGTATTTTTCGTGATTCCCTAAATCAAAATCAGTACGCGAGTGGATGCCTTCGAGCTCTTTGAATCCGAAGGGGAAGTTAAATTCAATATCCGTGGCTGCATCTGCATAGTGGGCCAGTTTGTCATGGTCGTGGAACCGGTAATTTTCATTTCCCAGCCCTAAAGCGTGATGCCATTTGAGTCTTTTTTCCTTCCAGTGTTCATACCATTTTTTTTGAGTTCCTGGAGGGATGAAAAATTGCATTTCCATTTGTTCGAATTCTCGCATTCGGAATATGAACTGACGGGCAACAATTTCATTACGAAAGGCTTTCCCTGTCTGAGCGATACCAAAGGGGAGTTTCATTCTACCCGATTTTTGAACATTGAGGAAGTTGACGAAAATTCCTTGTGCGGTTTCGGGGCGCAAATAGAGATCCATAGAAGAATCCGAAGAGGCACCTAGTTTAGTTTCAAACATAAGGTTGAATTGTTTAACGTCTGTCCAATTTCGAGATCCAGATTCTGGACATGCAATTTCCAGTTCTTCGATCAGTGATTTGATATCGCCTAAATCTTCTTTTTCCAATGATTTTGCCATGCGTTTGAGGATACTGTCGGCTTTGGACTGATACTCCACTACACGAGGGTTAGTGGAAAGGAATTGAGTTTTGTCAAAAGCATCACCAAAACGCTTTTCGGCTTTGGTAACTTCTTTATCAATTTTGTTTTGTAATTTGGCAACGAACTCTTCGATTAAAACATCAGCACGATATCTTTTTTTTGAGTCTTTGTTGTCGATCAATGGATCATTGAAAGCGTCAACATGGCCTGAGGCTTTCCATGTGGTAGGGTGCATGAATATTGCAGCATCGATCCCTACAATGTTTTCATTAAGCTGTACCATGGCTTTCCACCAATAGTCACGTATATTTTTTTTTAAGGCTGTTCCGTTTTGACCATAATCATAAACTGCACTTAAACCATCGTAAATTTCACTTGATTGAAAAATGAAACCATACTCTTTAGCATGGGAAATTATTTTTTTAAAAAGCTCTGATTGTTGCATAATGGGGCAAAAATAAGTTTTTTTCATATTTATAAGGCGCCCTGATTCTTTTTCGATGAAAAATTTAGTACAACTCAATCTTGATACTTTTGTTTTTCTTTTTTTCCAATCTATGTGCTTGCTGCAGAATCCTACTTTCTGAAACTTAAAAGTTCATTTGTTTTGATTGCCAATTATTCTATACACAAATCTATCAACCAATAGATCATTAAAATCTTTTTTTAAAAATATAATTGTTTAGCTCAAGTTAGAGCCTGTCGTAGCTTAGTTTAATTTCTAAAATACACTAGGGAAAATCTATGTTTTATCAAATGAAATATCTAGGGTATCAGGAGATAGAAGCATCCCTCAGGGATTGTTCATGTCCTCTCAGTATTGTATCACCTGCCAGTAGGTTGTCATGATAATATTGCTTTATTTTGTGTGGACAAAAAGTGGGTATGAATAAATTTGGAAGGTGCTTTTTATTGTTCTTGACGATGGTTTCCATTACCCAATGTGCAAGAAGATCAAGTCCTACGGGTGGTTTAAAGGACACCTTGCCCCCGGTGATGATCAATGCCTCTCCCAAAATGAATACGGTTTTTTTTGACAAAGAAAAAATCACGATCACTTTTGATGAGTTCATTAAGCTAAATGACCTTTCCAAACAATTGATTATTTCTCCACCTATGGAACCGAATCAATACAAAGTCAAACCTCAAGGTACTGTTTCTAAAAAAATTCAAATCCAATTATTAGATTCACTTAAAGAGGCAACAACTTATACTTTTAATTTTGGTGAGAGTATCGCGGATAATAATGAGGGTAATGTATTACCTTTTTTTCGTTACGCCCTGTCCACTGGTCCTATTATTGATTCTCTGGAGATCAAGGGTATTATTACAGATGCATATGAACGAATTACAGAATCATACACCTCCATACAGTTGTATCCTATTGACAGCACTCATTCTGATTCCACTATTTTTTTAAAAAAGCCTTTTTATGCCACAAGCACTTTAGATTCTGTTGTTTATAATTTTAAAAATCTACGTCCTGATACCTATCAGATCATTGCAATTAAGGATGTGGCAGGAAATTATTTATTTGATCAAAATGTAGATAAAATAGGTTTTTTGGAGAATCCGGTTACCCTTCCTGGAGATAGTATAGTCAACTTTAGGATCTTTAAAGAAATTACTAATCTATTTTGGACAAGTCCTTTTTTTATAAATACCAATCAAATAGGTTTTGGATATTTTGGCGAGGCTGACATTGATGCAATTGAGGTGAAAAGTAAAGTACCTCAAAATTTCAGATATTTAATAAATAAAAATCGCAAAACGGATACTTTACATTTTTGGTTTAAGGGGGACAAAATAGATTCGTTGAAGTTCGCCATCGAAGAAAAAGACACCACCCGTTTATTCAATGTAAAGTTTAGGAAAGAATTAAGAGATTCCTTACAAATTAAATCCTTGACTAAATCAACAATGGGCTTGCTGGATAGTTTTAAAATTGAATCTAATTTACCTTTGGTGAAAATAAATTTGGATTTGATTAATATTAAGGGGCTTGATTCTTTATCAGTTCCTTTCAAGGCATCCTTGGATAAGAACTACGATAGATTATCAATATTTTACAATTGGCTGCCAAATGATAATTACAAAATCGAATTATTGCCAAATGCTTTAATTGACTTTTGGGGAAATACCCATGATACATTAAGATTTCGAACTGAAACAAAATCCATAACGGATTATGGAAATATTTTCTTACAATTAATTAGAGATGATGATGACCCCTTTATATTGGAATTGGTCAATCTTAAAGGAGAAATCTTAAGACGTTTTGATGTGTCTAATGAATTAGATTTTTATGAATTCAGATATTTAGAGCCTGGAAATTATTTGTTTCGATATATAAAGGACAAAAACGGTAATAAGAAATGGGATACAGGAAATTACCTAAAAAAATTACAACCAGAGATGGTCTTTTATTCTCAAGACACGATTGACCTGAGAGCTAATTGGGAGATTAATCAGCAGTTAAAAATACCCTCCACTGAGTTTGAAAATTTTTCAGTCCCTGATTCTATTAAAATATATAAAGAAGGGGAACCACAAGTTATTGACTCATTAGAAATATTAAATTAATAGTATATTTGAAAACAAAAATCAATGGGTGTAGGTAATATTGTATTGGCCTCAGTTTTGGTTTGTATTGTGCTCGGTGTTATTGCTGTGATACAATCCAGACTTTAAGTGTAATTATACCACTTTTTCAAAACCCTGTACGCCCTGTACAGTGGTGTATTTCATATTAAATTTCTTATCGGGATTGATGATTTTATGATATCCAAAAAAAAAAATACGCCATCAAGGCACTACTTTATCTAGCGGACCATCAGTCTGAGGATCGTTCAATATTCTCTTCAGAAATAGCTGAACAAGAAAAAATCCCCAAAAAATTTTTGGAGACTATTTTAAGAGAGCTTCGCAATTTTAAGCTATTGCAAAGTCAAAGGGGGAAAACCGGTGGCTATCGACTTTTAAAAGACCCAAAGAATATTTTCTTGGCGGAATTGATCCGTCAAGTGGATGGGCCCATAGCCATGTTGCCATGTGTATCACTGAATTATTACGCTTCATGTAATGAATGCGATGAGGAGAAATGTCAGATCAAAAATGTATTTGAGAAGGTAAGAGATAAAACTCTTGAAGTCCTTAATAATACTTCCATAGATTCTATGCGCACCAAAATTTAAAGGCGGTTAATAAAACTTCCTAGTGAGTCTTTAAATTGTATTCCTTCAAAGGTTCTGAGTTTGTTTAATTTTTGTTGCGCTTCTAGACCCCACAATAGGAATTCGACCATAAAGTAGTAATCTTTCGAGTCCAGTCCTGATTGAAACTCTTTCATGATTTTTTGGATAGCCGGGATGGAATCCAAAGATTTTTGGTGATTTTTCTCATTTGAAACATCCTCAAGAAAGAGTTCATTTTCTTTAAAAAACCATCCCAATAGCTCATCATAAGGACCTTCCTCATTGGGTTTTTCCAGTTTTTCGATCTTTGGAAAATACAGTGGGAACAGGCTTTTGATGGCATTCGAAATCAAATGATGAGCGACTTCTCCAGCTCCTTCCTGTTCCCCTTCATAGACCAATTCTATTTTCCCGTTGATGGCTGTGATGACCCCTAGAAAGTCACTCATTCGGATGGAGGTTTTAGAATCGTGGGTAATCAACAATCGTCTTTCGGCGGTACTGACCAGGTTTTCAAATGCAGTAATACTCATGCGCGTACTCACCCCACTTTTGGCATCTACATATTCACTTTTACGGGCCTCGAAACCAATTTGTTCCAAAAGGTCTTTGGCCAGCTCAGGGATGTGAATTTGTACTTGGTTCTCTTCTCTTATGATTGCTTCTTGTTGAGTAATCCTTTTTGCTATCTCTACATTGTGAGGATAATGTGTCAAAATCTGAGAACCGATTCTGTCTTTGAGAGGGGTTACAATGCTCCCTCTGTTGGTGTAGTCCTCAGGGTTGGCCGTAAATACAAATTGTATTTCGAGCGGGAGTCGCAGTTTGAAGCCCCGGATTTGAATTTCTTTTTCTTGTAAAATAGAGAATAGAGATACTTGAATTCTGGCCTGTAAATCTGGTAGCTCGTTCAGTACAAAAATACACCTATGGGCACGTGGGATCATACCATAGTGAATTACCCTCTCGTCCGCATAGCTCAATTTAAGAGTCGCGGCTTTTATAGGGTCAACGTCACCAATCAAATCGGCTACCGTAACATCGGGTGTAGCCAACTTTTCAAAGAAACGTTCATCTCGAAACATCCAAACTACAGGAGTGTCGCCACCTTTTTCGTCAATCATTTCTTTTGCCCAGCGGGAAATGGGCTGAAGTGGATCGTCGTTGATTTCTGATCCGGCAACCACCGGTATCCATTCGTCTAGAAGTTCGGTCATTTGTCTGGCCAGTCTTGTTTTTGCCTGACCCCTCAATCCTAAAAGATTGATGTTGTGGCCCGAAAGTATAGCTCTTTCTATATCTGGGATCACCGTATTTTCATAACCGATCAATCCTTTGAAAGTGGTTTCCCCTTTTTTGATTTTTTCCCTAAGATTTTGGGCGAGTTCTTCTTGTATGCTTTTGGGTTGATAATTAGTTTTTTTGAGTTCCTTGAGGGTTGTTATTTTTGGTTTTTCCATGGGTTATCCAAAGCGTTTTTTTCTGTTTTTTTCATAATCTTCAAAAATCATTTCTCCGAGGTTATTGAGTCCGGTATAGAAAGCCTTTCCTTTGTTGGCAAAGGTAAATTCTTGAACAAATTGTTTGAGATAGGGGTCAGAGGCGATCATAAAGGTGGTGATTGGGATTTTGATTTTTTTGGCCTGTCGAGCCATCAGATAGCATTTTTCTACAATTGATCTGTCCAGTCCTGCACTGTTTTTGTAGTAGCTTCCATCGGGCATTTTGAGACAACTGGGTTTTCCGTCTGTGATCATGAAGATTTGTTTATTGGTATTCCTTTTCCTTCTGAGCATGTCCATGGCCAATGCCAATCCCGCAACAGTATTGGTGTGGTAAGGGCCAACTTGAAGGTAGGGTAATTCTTTGATGGAAATGGGTCGTGCATCGTTGCCAAATACCAAAATATCAAGGGTGTCTTTGGGGTATCGGGTGGTGATGAACTCTGCCAAGGCCATGGCTACTTTTTTGGCTGGGGTAATCCGGTCTTCGCCATACAAAATCATGCTGTGGCTGATGTCAATCATCAATACCGTACTCATTTGTGATTTGTGGTGGTTTTTTTCTACAACCAAGTCGTCTTCTGTGATTTGAAAGTCACCGATACCCGAGTGAATTTGAGCATTTTTGATACTTTCGGTCAAAACGATATTCTCTAGCGAATCTCCAAATTGGAAGCTACTAAGCTCTCCGGATTTTTCATCACCCGATCCTTGATGAGCGGTATTGTGATTGCCCAATCCGGATTTTCTCAACTTTCCAAAGATTTGCTTCAATGCGTATTCCCTTAGGATTTTTTCAGTCTTGGCGGTGATGCCCATTGACCGTTCACTGCCATCGGGTTTGATCTCGGCCCTAACAAAACCTTTATCCAGTAGGTCCTCGATAAAATCATCGATGGTATAATTCTCATCTGTCAGTTGATACTCCTCGTCCAGCTCACGAAGCCAGTCGATGGCCTCATTAAAATCACCTGAGGTATGGGTGATCAATTCCTTAAAAACTTCAAATAGTTTTTCAAAAGGGGATTGATCTGCCGATTGGGCTTGACGAAATAATATCCCTGTCCTAATGTTGTAAGAATTCATTTAAACAATGATCATAGCAATTCAATTCAAATATAAATCAAAATAGTGCTAAGAAAAGATATTGATTATAGAAATTATAAGTTACATTTCTAGTGAGCGGATATAATCTTCCAAGAGTGTCAAACCCTCTTGATGGATACTTTTCCGTCCAATTTCTGGCATCATAATTCCAGGGTCGGTACTGATGTAACGGTAAATCATTATGGAGTTTTCTGGTTCACCCGGGACAATACTGAATTTGAGATTTCCCGATCCTTTACCGGCCGCGATAGGAGGTTTGAATATCCCTCTTCTACGGTTGTTTTTTTCGTGGTAGGTGAGGTTGAGACCTGAATTTTTGGCCGGGCCAAGGTCATTGTGACAATGGGCACAGTTGACGTGAAGGTAGGCTTTGGCCCTTTCATTAAGAGTCCCCGAATCTTTTTGGTTCCAGACGGCAAAGCGCGGTCGTTTGTCTTTATGGGGTAGTCCAGTAAGAACTTTTTTTTCAACAAAATATTCCAGTTGGTCATGAACCCTTCCTTGATAGATGTTTTTTCGGTTGAGTTGACCCGCAATGGGACCAATAGGTGAAATTTCCTTACCCAACATATGACAGCTTTTGCACTGGGTTTGATTGGGAATCATATAATTTAAGTTTTGACTTTTTCCATTATGATCGATCCAACTGATCGGAGTTTCTCCCCCAATTATATTCAGAAAAGCATCAGTTTGTTCTTCATTCCAAACATAGGAAAGGGTTTTCCATGATTGATTTTGCTCTTTGATCAACAAACGAGTTTCTATGATTTGTTTTTCTCCCTCCGAATTTCTGAAGTCCGAAGGGTAATAAAAGTTTTTGATTATGATGCTTCCAACATCAAACTCCAATACTCCTTTGTTGCGGTATGACATTTTCTTACCCTCGGGAAAATAGATGAATCTTTTTTTGTAGGAGTAGTCTGAAAAAAGAGCGTTGTTAAGTTTGTATTCATAAACATTTTTGCCAGGCTTAAGATCAGCAATTTTGCCCTCAAAAAAGTTATATTTAGAAAGTTTGACGATTTCATCGGGTTTGTCTTTGGTAATGGCCATTTTAGAGATTACTTTTCTGGCTATTGGTGCGATTCCTTTTTCCACATTGTTTTTGCAAGAAACCAAAAAACTGAGGGAGATGGCCAAAAAAGAAAAATATTTAAGGGATGACATTTAGATGGATTTTTTAAAATCAACTTCACATTCATAATTCCCGACGTCATTAGAGAATTCTTTAAAATCATTTGCTGCATCTAGGGCAGCAAAGTTAATTGTCCCATTATTATGGATGCAAACTTTGTATTCAGGGTTTACTTGTTGGCCCTTAATGAAATAGTCTTCTGGTAAAATACCGTCATAAGCGATGTCAGGGATTTTCATTCCATTTTTCAAGATCCATAATTTACCAAAATCGCTATCTAAAGCGGGGAACCAATGTTTGTTTTTGAATTGATTGTTGTAAATAATTATTTTTCCCGGATAAGCACTGTATTGGGTGTCACTTTCGTAATCATTTTCTACCTGTCTAACTCTATTGGGGAGTGTATTCTTTTCCTTTTTTTTCTTTTTGTTTTTTGGAGGGACATACATTTCATAGCTTATAATAGAGCTATTTATGGTTTTGTGATTTTCAATTTTATTTTCATAGAGGGCGACCTTTTTGGTGGCCATTATGATGACACCCGATCCTCTAGGTATATTACTCACGATAGAACCCTTTACTCCAAAATTTTTCAAATTATTGTCGTGAATATGATTATTGTAGGCCTTAACATCTTCTCCATAAACCAACAGGTGGGGGAGATTGAAAATGAGAAGCCCTCCGGTGTTTTGATAAATCTCATTGTTGTAGATTTCAACTTGGCTACTGTTTTCACTTTCGATGCCAGCAACATTGTAGTAGGCTTTGTTGTTTTTTACCGTTACGTTTTGAGATT
>Ga0181568_10001019_pt1 | contig 25665 bp, 33 predicted proteins | sample 101ome_20_FD_133758 | JGI IMG/M metagenome (GOLD analysis project Ga0181568, IMG submission 133758) | Coastal salt marsh microbial communities from the Groves Creek Marsh, Skidaway Island, Georgia - 101404AT metaG (megahit assembly) | ecosystem: Environmental > Aquatic > Marine > Intertidal...
CTATTAATTTACCTATGTTCTATTTATAAAAACTATTCACCAACCTTTGGATTGATAGTTACTTTTTCTTTTTTGCCGCTAATCTTCTTAGCATCATCGTTTTCAGAAGGCTCTTCTTTTTTGCTTTCCTTCTTCATTGCTTTTTTGATTGCTTTGCGACGATTGTGCAAATACTTATCTGACTTATCTACGTCACCGTCGTTGTCGATATCAGCATCTGCTTTACCTACAGGGTCAAGCGCTTCGTTGCGTTGTGCTGCATAGTAAGCACCTTTTGCCATACGAATACGCTCTTCTTTTGTCTTACCGTCAAAGCGCTTATCATCAGAGTGTACAAAGTCGCTTATCCATCTGTCGATAGAATCAGATGGGCTCAACTTTTCTGCTAACGTTTCTTCTCCCATCATTTGCTTGAGAGTTTGTGTCACTAACTTCTTAGCAGCAAGCTTGTTTCCACCAGTCAGTTTCTTAGCAACAGCAGCAATAGCTTGATCAACGTTTTGCGTAGGACCCATAATTGCTTCAACTTTCTTCATAACTGCTTTATCAGCATTAGATGCAATTTTAGATTCTTCGATTTCCTTTCCTGAGATACGGTCACGGAAATACTTCTTCATTTCTGTGTCTGGAACACGCTTGACCATTTGAATATAGTCAGGCTTCTTGAGCAATCGTCTAAGAGTATTTTTTACTCCACCGACGCTATCACCCTGAACAAATGTTGTTGGCATACCTTCGATTTCAACTTTGTACATTGATTCTTCTTCTAACGGTTCCCAACCTTCACTCATGTATTCTGAAGGCTTCATTTTGACATTATGTGTCAAACGAAGTTCTGATGCTGCAAACTGTGACAACCATCGAATCTTTGCTTTCGCCATTGTCATCAGTTCATCTTTACTAAGACTAGCAATAAACTTCTTTGCTTTCTTGTAAGCAGGTCCAGCAACATTTACTTTCTCGATGCTGCCATATGCTTTTCTCAGTTGAGCAATCTGTGAAGGCGTCATCTTAGATACTTCGACTTCTTTACCGCCTGTTTTGACCATTACTTCCATCAAATCGATTTCGTTGTCAAGTTCTACTGACTCCTTCATACCCTTGATGTGGTTAATAGCTGCTTTTCTTGCTTTGGTAAATGATTGAAAGGTTTCCCACTCTTTTTCGTCAATGTATACAACAACTGGAGAATTCATCTTCCCGCCTTTACTATAGTGACGGTGACTGTGATATTTACCATTCGCATCCTTATATTCATAAGCACCAAGAAACTTCATACCATCAGGAACTTTTGGTGCTTCATCAAGTTCGACCGACTCTTTCTGAATCTTCATAATGGCAGTTTTAACTTGTATGTCATTACGATACGGGCCCATAGCCCCATTCTTAGACTTGTTAATCAGATATCGATATCCATTCTTATCTTTGCGAATGATAATGTTACCTGCTTCAAGTTCTTTGCGAGTGAATGCTGTTTGATTCTCTTCAAGTTCTACTTCTTCTTGTCTGTTTTTCCAAGCAGTAGCCGACATCGAAGTGCCTTTGGGATAATCTTTAGTAGTCAACGCACGTTGTTTGCTCATCTTTTTCTGAGAGTCTTTAAACTTCTGAGCAGACATCGAGGTACCCTTGGGATAATCACTGGTTTTCAGTGCTGCTTCATCAAGATCTACTGATTCACCCATTACTTTCATGTTATCTAATTGTTTGTTAGAAATGGGTTTTTTAAGAGGTTGTACTTTGCCCTTGATACGGGATGCCATCATCTTTGCTTCACGTTCAGAACTGGTGCCACCTGCAATCTTCCCATCTTTATCACGAACAATGAATGAGTATTTCTCATCAAGTTCGAGTGACTCTTTTGCATACTTCTTCTTGGCTTCTTCCAACTCTTCCTCTTCGATATACTGTTCAACAAGTTCTTTTCTGAAAGACGAAAACTTCTTGCCTTCTACTGTATATGTCGCTTTTGAAATGTTTGATTTGTTCATCGTTACTCTCTTCCCAATGTGTTTAATCAACTCTATTACTTTGTCAATAGGGCTTCTTTCAATATAGTTAGACGATAGTTTTTTCGCAGCATCTTTGATTTGACCCTGCGTAACTTTCAATGCTTCATCAATATTGTCTGTCATAACCCCGGCCCAGTTCCTAAGTTTGCTACCAAGGCTGTCACAATCGCCAGCCCGATACCCAATAAAATCTTTGACATTAGGTCCATCCTTGCACCTAATGACGTTACTCTTTCATCAACATCATCAATAGACGCTGATAGACGATTGACCCTTTCATACGCTTCTGACCTGCGTGTCTCTAAATCCTGTATCTTACTCTCAACTCGTGCGAGTGTTACAGTCACTTCAGTAAGGCGGTCAATCTTCTCCTCAATACGAAGAAGTCGTTCTTCAGACATTGTTTACCTCTTAGTTATCTACTTTTGCGCTCGCACGCCATTGATAACACGACCAATATCTGGCTTTCCACTTGGGACCAGGATTGTCGCACCCGTGTCTCGCCCTGAAAGATTTTCTTCTTTCTGGGTCGTCTCTCTTGATTTCCATATTTGGGTCGCCAAAAGTCACTTTTACAACATTCCCTTTATCGTTCTTTACATAAACCCCAAACTTTTTCTTAGACCCAGAAGGCAGTCTAAAAGGGTTGTTCAGTTCTACTTTCTTACCCTGATATTCTGATTCTGTAATCTCAAGTTCTTCGTATATTGATTCGCAAGTACAGTCGATGGAATCGGCTCTATGTTCTTTGAATGATTTCATTTCTTCTCTCCAAACACTTCAGCGAACTCATCATCGACTCGCTCGTGAATCTTCTTAATGCGTTGTGTATTGACATCGTTCAAAGCATTCATAACTGAATCGACTGAATACTTCATCGTAACGATATCTGGATTCTGACCAGGCGTTGCTCTAGCATAGTAGATGCGAGAGTCGTCTGTGCCATACTCCAAAACTTTTTCCTGTAGGTCTGCGTCAGTATCTCCGTTAGCAAGGAAAGTATTTACTCGTGAAAATGCAACTTGCTGAGGAGTCTTGAACCGTTCATCTTCGTATGATTCCAAACCACGATTGTATACTTCTAGCACAATGTCAAACGGAACTTCATGACGGATTGCTTTGTTTCGAAGATTAGAATACTCTTCGTAGAATCCTTCAATGTCTTCTAACTCTTCTTTACCAAGGTCTAACATTGCTTCGATAATAGCAGACTCAGAGTATTCCTCATCATCATCGTCTTCTTCGTCTTCCTCTTCTTCGTAATATTCGAGGAAGTCTCGCACAGTAGAAATGTAGTCAGCAGCAAGAGTGATTTTAGACAGAACCCATTCATCAGGCTCTTCTTCCATAGAATCCATTAGTTCAATAATAGCAACAGCATCTTCTGCGATGTCGTACAGTTGCGCTTCTGCCATCTCTAAGCCGTCAGTGTCAGGCTCATCATAGTTCTCGATAAACAGATTATCAAACTCCAAATCCAATTCTTCTTTGCTCATTCCACGCTTTCTTTCGATTTCTTTTCTGCGGAATTGAGGAGTTAGCCTTGCAGCTAAGCGCCCGATGACCTTCTTCATCTTTTCAGCGCGACGGTCTACTGTAATTTTTTGTGCTGTGGATAGCTTAGAATACGATTTGCCACCCGCGAATCTCTTCTTGAGAACGTTTCGGGCACCTCGTTTGGCTCTTTTTGTGATACGTGCTTTATCAGCAAATCGACGCATCTGTAACGCTCGTTGTCTCTTAATACGAGCCTTACGACGGCGAAGTTGCATTCCACGCTTACGGCGTTGACGCAGATTTAATACTGCTTCGTTTTGATTTTCCATTGGAGTTTACCTTAGTCTTATCCATGTACAGGTTTGCCTTAGCCTTACTGCACTTCATTATGTTATTTATGATTATTTAACTTTTGACTCCCATCCCTTTCTTTAGATCGTCAAACAGTTTTTTAGCATTAGGGCGCGACATACTAGAGGGAACACCCTTAAGGAATGTATCAAAATCATTATTTGCGACATTCGCTCGCTGTTTGGATGCTGACATTCCCTCAACGCCTTCTGCGTCAGGATCTCTATCCCCAGCAGAAATAATATCTATCTCATCAAAGTCATAAAATCCGTGGCGGGCCTTTACGCCGTTGTACTTTTTCAACAGCGTTTCAAATTCAGATATTCTATCTTGACCAACAACCATAGTGACTTTCTTAAAGCCTTTGCTGTGTAGCGAGTTAGCAATATCAAAAACGTTTTTGACTTTTTTATCTAAGATAATACTCTTAGCGTGTTTTGGGAACATCTTTCGTGCATGTCCAATCTTTTGCTCATACGTAAGAGGATTTTTCTTAGCATCTTGCGAATGAGACAAGTATATATAGTATGGCTTATTTCCAGACTTTGAGGAAAGCACATCCATCAGTTTTCCGTGACCCACTGTGGGTGGATTCATCCTACCGAAAGTGAAGAATGCTTCTTTTTCTTTTTGTTCTTGTATGAAGCCTCTGAATGATTTCATTTGTCCCAACCTTTTACGACATCTGGTGAAAAATTATTGTATGAGAATTCCATTCGGTCAACGAGTTTGACAGCACCACCACTGAGTTTGTCGATAGCGACATAACCTTCTGCACCAGTTACTTTGTAGCCTTTATTTGTCTTTACGAACGTGTCAAGACTTTGTAACTCGTTGAGTTTGTTTATGAGTTTGAGTTTTGCGATGACCATCAACTTTTGTAATCTAAACATATCTACAAGATTGACTTTGTTTTTCAGAGAGAAAAACTTTAGCAAATCATCACGCTTCTGTCGTTGTGTTGCTTTGCCTGCAGCCGTCTTGCGTTTATCCGCTTCTTTACCGTACTTATCTTTGATCCAGCGAATCAACTTCTCGGCGTGTGCGACTTCATTCTTGATAATCTCACCACGTCTTACGTAAGTGTTGTTGAACGTCTCGATGTGTTGTGCGAGTTCTTGATTTGCTTCTAACTCACGCAAAGTAGAACCAGCAATAGACCTAAACAATGTACCAATCTCAGATAATGTTTCGTTAACACTATCCGTCTCGGCTTTCGTCATTGTCGCTTTAGTCACGTCTCGCAGGAATGCGTCTTGCGACCATACGTTTAGTGATTTCTTTAGAGACTTGACATCAACACCAAACGATGCTCGCATAGACTCAAATGTGTTGCCTGTGTATGTTGTATGCCATACGATACCGATCTTAGCCGCACGAATAGGAGCAGACTGTTCAAAAGGTACTGCATACACAATAGTATTAGGATGAAAGGTAACGTATTTTTTACCGTCAATGTTCTTAGTCTTTACATCACCCCGACCAAACAGAAAGTCGCCTTGAATTACGCCTTTGATTCCCAAAGCAGGTAAATACTTCAAAGCGTCTTTCAGTTTGGCTGCGAGGTCGCCAGACGTGTCTGCGTCGATCTCAGCGGGTGTCTTATAGACCTTGGGATTTTTATTGAAGATTCCTTTCTTAGCAACAAAGAACTGCCCGTCCCTTGGATCAGTCCCAGCAAAGATTGCTGGTGCTCCATCCCATTTGACTGATACGTTTCCTTCCTTCTTCCCTGATAACATATCTCGCATGTCACGCAGAGCAAAGATGGCTTGGCGAGTGCCATTGACACCACCATACAACACCTTATCCTCAAGGTGTGTCATATGTGTATTTTTTTGTTCGGCAATAAATTGCGTAAAACCTTTCATTTAGTATTATCCAATTTTGTAATACTATTTATAACTTATGCGAACTTAAATTTCGAATAATCTCTCTCTTGTAATGTTCTTGACCCAAAGTCGGATTTATCAAACAAAGGCGTATCATCCACCTGACCGCTGTCAGTTATATTCGCTTGTGCTGATTGCTCGACATCAAACAACTTCATTTTAGATTTATCAACTCCTATAATGAATCGCTTATTAGTATCAGGGCTGTTATATCTATTCTTCAACTGTTTGACCATAATTTGACCTAGGTCAGCAAGCTCTTCCGTAGATATCAAAGCAAACATAAAGTCAGCGGTTGCTGGAAGCCCAAACGACTCACTTGTATCTGTTAAGTCAACATCAGAACTAGCATAGCCACTACGAGTAGTCTGCGTAGCACTAACAATCGGTACATCATACTCAACTGCTAAGCCTCGCAATTCTTCTGCGATAGACTTGACGAGTGTATAAGAATTCACTGAAGCATTACCACGAATCCTAGATGAAGCACAGATATTCAAATAATCAATGTAAATGATGTCAGGCTTAAACTGTTTCTTCAACTTGATATCGTTCAGCAAATGCTTAAAGTGTGACACACTAGCAGATGCTGTTGGATATTCTTTAACAATCAACTTACCTTTAGTCTTGCGCTTAATCTTTTCTATCTTGTTCATATATTCGTCTTTAGATAGTTGCGTGAGATAATCCAAAGGCGTATTCATTAAGTTAGCATCAATCCTCTCGGCAATCCTTTCCTCACTCATCTCTAGCGTAATATATAGAACGTTTTTACCTATAGATAGATTCGCTGCAGCGCAATGACACATAAACAGAGACTTACCAACACCAGTTCCTGCTAGACATATGTTCAGCGTTTTGTTAGGTAATCCATTCTTAGTGATGCGATTCATATAGTCAAGGTCAAAAGGAATTCTAGATTCTACTCTATGATAGAACTCAAATCGGTCCTCGGCATCAACGATAAAGTCGTGCCCTACATGGCTGTCAAACGACACCGCAAGCGCATCAGAAAGAATATTAGGAATCGCTCCCTTATCAAGCTGTTTAGACTGACCGTCAAGAATCTGAATACTCTCCATAATCGCATTATAGACAGCCTTCTCTTGACAGAACTCTTCAGTACTTTCTACTAGCCATTCAGTGTCTTTATCTGACACATCATTAAATGACAACTCGTCGATGTAGTCCACCGCTTTATTGTAGTGGTCCTGATTGATATTCGCTACAGAATCAATCTCAATCTTTAGCGCATCAATCGTCGGAGAGTTATTATACTTGATTATGTAATCGAGTACATTCTTAAATAAGAGTTTTTCGATATTGTCTTGAAAGTATTCTTCCTTTAGAAATGGTAGCGTTTTCCTAACGAAATCATCGTCATAAAGTAAGTGTTTAAGTATTTTCTTTTCTAAGTTCATTATTGTATCTTTCCTCGGCTCTGTTTACACTTTCTGTTAGGATAGAGTTTAACACAGAACTTATAACATCTTCAAATCTTTTTTTGATATTTTCATCGGAAAGTATTTTGTCCTTATTTTCATCGAGGATTGTGTATTCAAAAGAAACTTTAAATGATTCTTCGCCATCTTCACCTAGATTGACTACACCATATGAATATTCGATACCGGAAAACTCTGTGTCAATCAACTTAATCTTTGCGAGTTCTCCATCTTTCTCATATCCGTTGTTGGGGTCAATGATTACGTAGTCTCTATTCTCCCGCAGTTTCATCGAGAATCTCCTCTTCGATTTCACCAGCACCGTACAAGAACTCACTCTTACACGCATCATCGATTAACGCCAACACATCTTCAGTGTAATACTTCTCAGGCTCTCGATTGATAACTGTACCAAACACTTTTGACCCGTCAGGCAACTCATATCGAGTAGATACTTTCTTGAAGATACCATACTTCTCTGCGATTTCAAGCAAGCCATAGTATCGGTCCAGCCCATGCTGATAAGTAATCTTCACTTCGACTTGTGCGTTCTCTTTAGTCAGACGAGACTTCTGCATCTTTGCTCTGACGATATTACCAATGACTTCTTTACCGTCTTTCTCTTTCTTCTTGGAAAGCATAACGATAGTTGATGCGGTGTACTTCAAGCCGGAGCCACCAGACATTTCTTTCATAGGAACATAGGAACCAACAACATCATAGACGTGGTTTGTTACCATAAGAGGAACACCAATCTTTGCAAGTCGTAGATTGAGTACACGGAAAGTCGCTTTGAGAATTGACGCTTTAGTCATATCCTTAGTCTCTTTTCCTTCCATCGTGTCTTCCATCTCTTTAGTGGATGACAACTGACCTAAAGAGTCAAGAATCATAATCATCGGTTCACGCTTACTTTCAGGTTGCGCAGAATAGTTCTCAATGATTTTCAGTGCAGTGTGACGAAACTTCTGAATAGTGTCGGGCTCTGAAATGACAACTCGTGACGTATCAATACCACGGTCTTCCATCATACCCTTTGTGACAGCCGCTTCAGTATCGAAGTAAATGACACCACCTGTAGGATTTGCATCTAGGAATTGCTTGACGATACCTAGAACAAAAAACGTTTTACCTGTTGCGGATTCACCGGCGAATGCGGTGACTTTATTATTGGGAACACCACCGTAGATACTACCAGACAACACAGCGTTGAGTGCGTAACTACCAGTATCGATGCATCCCGTATATTCAGCAGACGCATTACCATCGGCAAGGATTTTAGTATCCTCATCTTTGAGCGTCTCAACTAGATTATTAAAAAATTTACTCATACAAAACTCCTGTTCAAGTTGCGGTCATTATATCACAAAAGATAAAAAAAAGCAAGGGCTAAAGTTTCGAACATTTTACGATTTTATGTTCCTTCGACTTTGGATCGACAAAAATAAAAAAATCAGCATGCGATAATTTCTCTGTTTCAGTGACATTGTAACGTAAATTATGTGCAGTTTTTATTTGGAAGGTAAACTGATTACCTTTAGTATCAGTGAGGATGGCGTCTATTTTGTAAAGCATATCAATTTCAGATTTATGACCACTAACAAGATTTACATTGGAAACGTCAGGATACTGCCTTAAAATATCTACCGCAATATTTTCAGTCTTTTTACCTTTTTCAATACAGTCATCAACAATTTCCTTCATCTTTTTACAAACATCACTATTCGGGTCAAAAACGTCCGGATCATTTGTAACACACTGGTAAAGGTCTTTCATTTGATCGAGTGGATTTTTATGAGGAATATTATACCAAGAGAGCAATTCTTTCCCAAGTTTAACATTTGTAGTTACATAGCTGTAAAAGTAAATGTCTGAAGGTGAGATTTCGTCTAAGTGAAGAAAAAACCATTTGTATTTTTTTCCTATGGGACTATCTTGTAAAGCTTCCTTAAAAATCATCATCCAACTCATTAGACCAAAGGTCGTAAAACAGATTCTAAATCATTTTTTAGCTGACTAAGCGACATAAATTGACTATACCTGTATTTTTTTTCAAGAGATTCCTTAGAAATACATTTCATCACAAAGAAATCTTGCAAAGGAAAGTCGCCGTCTCTAAGTTTTCGGGCAGCAGGGTGGTCGTCTTTTTTCACAAGGAACTCCTTTCCTTTACCAAAAAAGTATTCTTGACAGAACCGACCTAAACGTAGATTAATATTTCCCTGTTCGCTGTCGCTATACATTATACAGAGAAGCTTCGGCTCTAAGGATGTAATAGGAAAATTTAACATCGGTTCGAAACCATAGATAAAAGTAAGGCCTTTTTGAGGAACTAAATGTTTTTTACCATAATAGTTAACTCTTTTAGAGGGGGCTTCAAAATCTTCTAGCGAAACCTTCAGGCCCTGAGAAGTTTGAATTAAAGCCTTTATATAATCAAAGATGCTGTAATTAGGTTCTGTTGTAAATCTGACCCATTTCAAACTTGGGAGCATTTCAAGTTTGATATCATTTGCGATATCTACCATGGCATATGGATTTATATTAGATAGGGGTAATACCGCTCTGCGAGATTGCAAATTCATAACATAATTCCTGTTCAAGTTGCGGTCATTATATCACAAAAGATAAAAAAAAGCAAGGGTTCGCCCTTGCTTTTTTTCGTTGGCTGTTAAGCGGCCAGTCGTTCTAGAATGTCTTGACACAAGTGATTGGGATAGTCACATCCATAATCTCTCATGAATTCATCCAGATCAAGACCAGACATTTTTTTGTTAATCTTAGCACTTATCACTATAAGATTATCATCTTTTGTCGTTCCTCCGTTTTTGAATGATATGATGTGACCACCTTCACACAAATCTAAAGAAATTTTTTCTCCGGAAATTGCGCACCTTCCACCCTGCTCGTTATACTTTCGAATAATCTGCTCTGTTGTAAAAAGTCTTGGGGAAGAGACTGCAAGACCTGGAATTTTTTCCATGCCCATCATTTCTTCAAGAGGTTTAAACTTCAAGACCATTTGTTTATTGATGTATTTTGTCATCAAATCAGTAAATTTCATTTTACCTTTTTTACTATCGGCCTCATATAATATTGGATCATCTGACTTAGAATTTAAAATCAACTCATTTAAGTTTTCAAAAAATGAATCTGAGAATTTTTTGGTGTCCACAATTCTAAAGTCTTTCAATTCCAGATAAACAATATATTGAAACAAGTATAACAGTCTTCCTTGACTGGTTAAAACAGCTTTACGCAACCTTCTATTTTTATCCTGCGCCTGATATATTTTTTTCACCTCATTCAATATTCTTACAACGTGTTTTGTCGTTGCATTGGCTTCTTCTGGCTCTTTTTGATACCGACTTGTAGTATCGTAGTCTCGGTCCAACTGTTGCTTATCCAGAGTAAAAATCAAAGAGTTTCGTTTTCTAATGCTTTTTACTATCGAGAACATTTTTGCAACAAGCTCTTCGCATTGTCTAGTTTTGTTTACGTTTAGAGTGTCAGTTAAAATTTCCCATATTGGGTGCTTTCGATAGCCGTTTTCAATGTCAAGCTCACATGGATTTACCAAACCACGAATTGCTGATGCCCAATAACCTTTAAGACCATTTCTCTTTTCTGCGTCACTTAAGGGGTTTCCGTTATTTAACTCAACAAACTTTTCGCATGCGTCAGAGTCTGACATATTTTTGTAAACAGTTATGGCAATTCTTATTTTTGAAAAATGTGCTAATTGTTCTTCAGTCAAGTCTTCATATTTCTTACCTGACAGGTGGAACCCTACCCCAACACCTCCGGATATCGGAACAAAAATACCATCCTCTATAGCAAATTTTTCGACCACATACTGGATGATACAATCAATCCTTTGCAGCCCATCGAGAACCTCATACGTCCCATCAGGAAGTTGGCGGACATGTATAGTGTTTATTCCACGTCCCTGCCAAAGAGATTTCAATATTTTTCTCATCCACGACTTCGTACCAACCACATTTCTCTGGTACCAAGGATTTTGACTGATCTTATCATCATGATAAAGATCTATAAGTTTAGATAAAGTCCAAGTCTCAATTACCCAAGGTTGATCAGAATTCAGCCAAGAACCAGATGTCATAGTTTTTGAGGTCATTACAAAGTCCGTTTTTCATCAATTCAAGTCACATAGTACATCAATGTATGAGGTTTGTCAAGCTAAAAAATGAAAAAGTGGTGGAAAATAATGGAAAACCTATGGAGATTTCAAATTATCTAAGGAAAATGGACCTTTAGTTTTTCCCTGTTCCTTCATAACTTTATTAAGTTCTTCTTTCTTCATAGGTACAGGGTCAATAGTTGTTGCGTCAATGTATTCGTCTGGAATCTTAGTATTAGTAGGCTGAGGAGGTCTAATCTGCATTAGAGAATAATTCCCAGCAATCAATAACAGTACCGCTAATGGGTCAAAGACAAATATGATTGTTATGATGACCCACGTAACAGCTTTTTCCAGAATCTCTTGATCCGTTTCGCCATAGACAAACGCTGCGATGTATTTGATTGGTCCGACTTCTGCTTCGACTTCTCTTCGTTCCGCTCGTATCGGCGCAAGTTCCTGGCGATAAGCAGTGACTTTATCCTGCGCTTTCTCGATTTGGTCGAGGAGACGTGATCGCTCTTCGGCTTGTTCGTTTCTTGCGTTGACACCTTTTGTCACAGCCCCTAGTTCAGTGTATCTATCAATTTGATCGTTTAGGGTGCTAATATCCAAACGGGCCTGAGATATAATCTCTTGCTCAATCGCAATGCGTTCTTCTATTAACACTATTCTATCACTAACATCACCGGATGTCAACCCCTGGTCGATGTGTGCTTTTGACAGGAACCCAAAGATTCCCAATGATGTTATCATAACAAGTATCGAAACAGCAAACACAAAATAGTATTTCAGCAACTTAGGTGCGTTATACCAGTTTCGATAAACCCAACTTGCAGCAACAAGTTTGGATACTTCTAGCACACTACCCATCACACCGATAGCAACAGGGCTTGCAGCAAAGATAGCAATCAACCCTGCGATGGAATAGTATGCCGCTACGAGAGATACCGACAATCCAGTCAGTATCATCATAAGTGCAGTCTTCATTTTAGCCTCTAGTCAACGTAACAATCTTACTGACTTGTTCTTCTAACTTTTCTTTTCTGTTAGGCCAATAGATATATTCTTTCTCTGGATTCTTCATAAGATTGACCAACAACGGCACAATCATCTTTTCAAGTTCTGTAAGTTTTGCTTGTGTTGATGCTAACAACTGAGATTCCTTAGTCGCATAGGATTCTTCTAGTTGCAACTTTTGTGTATCTAAACCAAATGTTGTTTGTTCGTAGATAGCAAGAACACTATCAATTTTCTGTTCCAATCGAGCAATCGCTTCGTTTGATGTTGATACAGTCTCACGAATAATTGTTGTCTCAAGTGTCTCACTATCCGTGACTTGAGTTACTTCGCCTTCATCGACTGCGCTGAAGCCAAAGTCTTCTTGTGTTCTTAAATCCAAATATTCTTGTGGTATTGGAGTTGTCATTTCTTGAAAAACCTCGCTAGTGATGCCACTGGTTCTGTTGTCCAGCCAAACGTATTGACGATAATGTTTAGCGGTTCTAAGTATGCTTTCTCAAATTGTAAATCGTAATCTATATATTTATCTAAATCAAATTGTTTAGGTAAGACAGACATAATCGCAAGCACATTTTCGTGCGTTGGATTAGGCACTTTCATATAGCAAAACTTGATTTTCTCTCCGTCTTTGATGGACTCATATTTCTTAGTCAGCCCATGCTTTTCCAGCAATGAGTTGTATATGATTGAACCTCTAACGTGTATCGGTGTTCCTTTGCCGTACATAGATACTGCGTTCTTATACTTCGTCAGTTCAGACACACCACGAGGAAATGCTACATCCTCGAAAGGGAGTTTCTTGAATTCTTTTCTGAAAGAATTGTTGAATGCGTGTAAATCGGATTCAGTTCCTGTCATCACAATCTGCAGCGCTTCCTTAATCTTATCTCGGCAAGACATCGGAGTTGATGACTTGACTGCTTCGATACCCATCATCTTCAGTTTAGGCTCAGCATATCGCACACCCTCACTGTCCCACACGTTGAGAATGTATCGCTTCTTCGCAGTCCAGATTCCAGTATCAGCAATGACTTCACGCTTCATAATCATCTTCTGGTCGTATGCGTTCATATAGTCAGCAAGTTCCTGGTACGACTTATCGATAAATCCTTGAAACTTTTCTTCACACACTTTGTCTAGGAAGTCGATTACTTTACTCTTATCGGGGATATTATCCTTATAGACTTTCTTGACTAGAGGACCAAAGTTCACATAGATAGAATCTGTATCACTCGCAATCACATAATCAATACCATCAGTGTCTAGTAGTTTGTTGAGATAGCCATTGACTTTGTTTTCAATCCAGCGAATAGATAGCTGACCTGACAATGTGATTGCTTCTGCTTGTCTCACATCGTAGAAGCGAAACCATTGATTCCCGATAGCGCCATACGCTGAGTTCAACTGAACTTTCTTTGCTAACTGTAGATTAGAATACTTGGAGATTTCATTCTCGCATTTCTGCTTCTCTTCTTTTGTTTTAGCAGCCTCTTTGTTCTTCTCCCACTCAAGCATCAACTTTTTGTACTTAGACCTATCGGTATACATCGTATCCATCATCTCAGGCAGGAATCCAAGTTTATCTTTTCGAAAGTAATGCCCGTTTGCAGCCATACAGGCTGATGACGAAGATTTGTATTCTCCTTTGAGCAACTCATCCACGGTAACGTAAGTGTGTTTACCTTCAATGAAAGTGTCAGGGGATACGTTATATTGCATAATCAAATGCGGATAGAGTGAGTTCAAGTCAAAGGAACATACCCATTCATACTTCCCAGGCACAGGTTCTTTGACGTAAGCACCTTCGTACTTGGTGTCTTTTCTGTTGCTCTTCTTTGGAGGAACAACAATACGCTTCTTGTATAAATGATTGTGAGAAAGCGTATCCCACATTCTAACTTGTGTAAACACGTCAGTAAGATTTACTTTAGCATCGTATGCTAGAGCGAGCACCATATCAATCAACTTCATCTTATCATCGATTCTATCCACTAACGCAACGTCTTTGATGTTATAGTCGATAAACGTTTGATAATCGTGCTTGTATAGTTGGTTTAGATTTTCATACTCACTGTAATCCAACTTACGCTCACCCAGTTCTACGAACGCAATATGGTCAAGTCTAAAACTTTCCTGTTGCGAATAGGTAAACTTCTTATACAGTTCAAGATAATCAAGTATAGAAATACCAACAAGGTCAAACGCAGTCTGTTGCTTGTTGTGAATAGTAGTTGTTCGCTCACTCACATATCCCCAAGGAGACAATCGCTCTGCAGACTTTTCGCTTAGCACTTTAGAGATTCTGTTGTAGAGATATGGAATATCAAAGAACTGTACGTTCCAGCCAGTAACGATATCAGGCGCTTTCTTCTCCCACAAATCTAGAAAGTTTAGGATAAGTTCTCGCTCATCGTAACACTTAATGTAGTCAACATCTTTGCGAGTGTTGTTGTAGTCACCACAGCCAAGAACGTAGTACCTGCTGCGCATCTTGAATGTGATAGCAGTGATAGGCTCATTAGCAAGTGAAGGTTCTGGAAATCCATTGTCTGACCCAACCTCGATGTCTATGTTTGCTATGCGCAGCAAAGAAGGGTCATAGTCAACACGTTCTGGATACTCCTCATTGATATATGCATACGCATAGTTTGTTGTGCCATAGTATTCAAAGTTAGGAACATCTTGATACCTGTCAACAAAACTAGCAGCATCTCGAAGACTATCCATCTCCTTGGGTTTTACGTTTTTACCATCCAGAGTTTTCCATCCAGTTTCCTGCTGAGACGGAAGAAAAAACGTTGGGCAATACGGAACTTTACGAGAGTATTTCTCTCCCTTAGAGTATCCGATTTCTAGAATGTTGTTGCCGCGTCGTGTAAAGTGTGTATAGAATCTTGTCATAGTACAATCTTTGATGTTGGAGTAATGATATTACCGAACATCTGATTATACTGCATTTCTATCTGATTGTCAACTTCAACCATATACACTACGTGCGAACGATTGATATCAACAACTTTTTGACGTGAAAAGAAAACTAGAGGTTGCAAACTTAGATTTGGTTTGCCGTCTTCACCAGCAACAACACCAATCAAGCAAGGATTCTCTAGCGTGTAGGATTCGGAGTTAGTTTCAAGTTTCTCAATAACATTACCTAGAATATCTTCACCGTTTACTAGATGAAGTAGTCTTACATTAGCCATAATATATCTCCTTAATGGTGTGGCGTTTTTGGAAGGAACGCCACAGAAAACCTTGCGTCTTTAGATTAAAGGCATATAGTTAGTAGACATTTGTGTTTCGACCATAAGTTCTGGATACATTAAAGGTCCAGCAAGGCCTAACAAACATGCGCATACAACTAATACCGCAAGAGAGTAGTTTCTGATTTTTGTAATCATGAAACCACCACTAATGCAATCATAAGAGGAGCAGCAAGCAGAGCGAGTGCTATGCTAAAAACTGCTTGTGTAGTTTCGCTTTGAATAACTTTCATTTCAGTGTCCTTAGTGAGATTTGATTTCTATCTTTCTCGGACGCTGTTCTTCGGGCAGTTCAACTTTCAAATGAATGACTAGTAAACCGTTGACGAATTCAGCTCCATCAACGACAACATGGTCAGCGAGTCTAAACGTTTCCACGAATTTTTTTGTAGTAATCCCTTTGTGAAGATATTGTCTCTTATCTTCTTCAGGGTTACCGCGAATAACTAGAACACCGGGCTTTGCCTCGATTTCTAAGTCTTTCTTTTTGTAACCACCTAACGCAAACTCCATGGCGTATTCCGTATCACTATATTTGATAATATTGTGACGAGGAAAACCCTTCTCATTTGCTCCAATAGAGGTTAGTCGTTCGATCTCATCCCATACGTGGTCGAAACCAATGAAACGAGAATGTGGAAATGAAAACACTTTAGTTCGTGTATTAACCATAATCGTCTCCTTATCTTTAAGCGAGATTGTTGTCTAACTACCGGACCTATTCCGCGTAGTCGTGGATATTTATAACACATTTTTTAAAAAATGTCAATTATTTTTAGAATTATTTTCCATCCAGTCTTCAGCAGTTGTGCCTTCAGTTTCGGTGGTTGCTTGACGATAGTAGAGAATCAGTTCTTTTTGCTGCATGACATAACGACGAACTTCTTGAAAGTTCTCTGCCATTTTCTCATATCCATCGGGGGTAAGTGCGAACACTACGAAGTTACCATCAAGAATCTTTTCGATCTCTTTGATTTTATCTTGTAGATTCTCTTCAGTGATAACAAAGAAGTTTACCTCTAGAAGGTCAATCGACTGAGGTAAAGGTGGTTGATAGATTCGTAGGGGAACCTTTTCTGTTACAGTTATAATCTGAGGCTCGGGTTTGACTTCAATTTCTTCAGAGCCCCACTCTAAGCGAGGCATCCATGAACATCCTGTTATAAAGATTGCTCCCAACGCAATCGTGACCGGTCTATACAATAACATATTTTCTTACTTCCAAAAGTTTCACACATCATTACCTGCTTTCCGCAAGGCGACTTATTTATCGTTGGTTGGTTTAACCTCTTCATTGCTTGACAACTCTGGAGTAGCAGGCTCAGAGTTATCAATATCCATAAGTTCTTGAGTGTCATTTTCTAAGTCCTTGAAGACTTTTGCAGTCTTCGCATTAGCACGAGTTTCTATCATCCCTGGCTTTGCTCGTGCGAGCCGTGTTAAGTTATGATCCTTGAAGATCTTCATAGCATTGTCTTTCTCTCGCTGTAACTCATTATTCCTTGCGGTGAGTGCAGACATTGCCGCTTCTGATTTCTTTGCATTTTCTTCTGCAGTCTTCAATGATGATTCTGCAGTGCGAACAGCAATCTCCATCTGAACTTGGTTTTCTTTTAGAGTTCGATTGTTCGCCTCGAGTTTACTCACTGCTGCTTCATACTTTGCAACTGTTGTTTGGTAGTGCATATATCCACCACCAATGGTACCGATAATCGCAAAAATCATAATCAATTTAAAATACATATTATTCTACTCGCTTTTTAGATCCTATGCTATACTTTGTTACTAAATCCCAATCACCTCGTTCAGAATAAGAAATGATCTTAATTTGAGACAGTGGGCACAAAGGTGCTTCCACTTTTGTTGAATCTACTATAGTAAGCAATCCCCATTCAGATAACAGTTTAGCAATAGAATTTCTTCTACCTTTATCGTTATCCTCAAAGTTAGTTGGCTTACCGTCAAGCGCAAAAAGTTCCTTAAAGTGAACTATATAATACTTGCCGCGCTTGTGTAAAATATGACAGGATTGAAATAGTTTCTTTTCTTTTCTAGACGCAACACCAATTCTAGTTAGTGTTTCTCTTACCTTTAGAAAATCATCCGCATTCTTTAGTTGGACCTCCAACAATGTATCTATACCGACTTCCATTACCTTTATAACTCCTCATGGGGCTCAATCGCCTTTTTCTGTTTTTATTCTTAAATCATTCAGTTGCTCTTTAGTAAGAACTTTTAGCGCCTCTTTAGCCTTTGATTTGTTGTATCCAAACAGTTCGGATATGAGCAGAAGATCGTCAGAAATCTCTTCCTTGTGCCACTTACTAAATCTTTTACGAGGACGTATACTATTTAGCAAAAAGAGAAATTGCGCTTTCTTCGGGAGTTGATGATACTGGTTCATTTCGTTCGCATAGAAGATAGAATCAGGAAAATACGATAATCCTCTATTCGTCAGAAATGGTTCATAGGATTTCTCTGCCAACGCATCGTTAGCAGAGTCTTCCATAAGGTTTTCTTTTGTTGAATTGATTGCGTTCAGATAATCAAATGGTTTCATTTTACAGTGATATGCTCATAATATTTTGTTTCAAGAAGTTCACGATTCTTTAGATGTTGATCTTCAATGTCATCTTTTGACTGCCCATAATACTCTACTGCGAGGTGTTTGTCAATCATTAATTGATTCACAGAACATTGTCGGTCAGTTTCGGGATCATACACAATGAATTCACCAAGGATACGACCGAACTTACCTGTCGCATCTTTGTGCGTCTTCAGTGTACCTTCTTTACCTAACATTGCTTTTAGGAATTCCTTAGCCGCAAGTCCAAATCGCTTTTCCGTTTTATCACGAGTACGGGACTCAGGAGTATCAATACCATACAACCTAACGCGCTGGTTACTGAGAATAACATCAAAACCAAGATCAATGTCAATGTCCACTGTATCGCCATCCACCACCTTTTTAATTTTGCACCTATACTCATACATATTATTTTCCTTGATTAAAATTTAAAATTGTTTGTATTCCGCTCAGATTCATATAGTAGTTTCCTCATGAACTACATAAACTTTCCATCGAGGATGCCTCTTAGAAAGGTTCTCAGCATACTTCATCAAGCGATTTTTCGACCTGCTACGTTTTTTAACAAAAGTGTTAAAACCATCTTTCACCACTATTTTGTATCTCATCATTTAAACTCCACTATATTATTTTCCTTGATTAAAATCTAATACAGTTTGTGTTCCACCTTTAGTTATCGCATCCCACTGTTCTGGTGTAATATCATCAATACTGTGATGCCCAGGTGCAGGCTGATTCATATAATCTGATAACACTTTAGGTCGTTGACTCTGTTCCTCATCGTGTATGTATAACTGTATCAAAGCATAGTGTAAAACTTTCAGCAGGTCTTTTCTATGATCTTCAGGCTTTCCTTTCTTTCCATATCTCTGTGCATACTTCAGCACATTACCGATACAGAAACCAGTTCCATGCCCGCCGTCAATAACAAACTCGGTAGCCTGAAACTTTTCCTTTGCATAATGTTGGTCATACGTTGAGTTTACATACTGATGAAACTCTTTGATGAGTTCCCCTTCATTGAACTTGTAGTTAGGTGTAATTTCACATGGTTTCATAATTAAATTCCTATTGCCATCTATAGAATTTATGCTGCCCTATTTGACCTACGGATTGCATACCTCTATCATTTACCCAATTGGGTGTTACATATGTCGCATGATAATGTGTTGACCCTTCAGTTATACCACGAAAACTCTGATTTGTCAAGGACCTTTCAGCCAACATTACTGCCTTCTCCCAAGCAAACTCGTCAAATGGGTCATCATCTAATCCATCACAATACCAACTAAACTGACAGGCGTGTCTGATAGGAACTACATTACCTTTCCAGTTCACTCTAGTCTTTGCTTGCTTGACTACATCACACACAGTATCAGGAAAGCGTCTGCTTTCGATACGATTCATTACTACATCAGCGACTGCAAGTTGCCCTGCATAGTTGTCTGATCTTGCTTCGTGATATATGTTAAGTGCTAAGCACTCGACATCATCTTTGTTGACTTCCTCTGCTTCTACTGTAAAGATTTCTTTTTCAAAGATACCAGGCTCTTCTGGTTGAACTTCTTCCACTTGTGGCTCTGGAATTGGTTCGTCACTTGCGATGATACTCTTTACGTAGACAGCAGCACCCACAACCATCACTATCCAAAACAGGATAGGACCGACGTACTTTGTTTTCACTTGAAAGCATCTTCCGGTTTGTGAAGTGTTCCTTTACGGTCAACAAAGAACACAGTTCCATCATCTCTTATCTCAATCGCTTTGCAACCAAGAAGGTCGATGATTTCATCTCCTACAGCACTGGCACCTTTATACTTACCCCAATGGTAAGCAAGTGCCATACATCCTAAAGTTAATAAAGTTTGATAGATGGGTTCCATCCGTTCTCTCCTTACTTGAATTGACAGTCTGCCATAACTTCCGTTAGGAATGATACAGTATTTATCTCTTGGTCAGCAACAAAAGCTGAGTTATACGAGTATCTCCCTAGATGGATAATCATTTGAGGAATAGATGTTGGCTCTAACACATCATCCATACCATCAAATAGCATTCGAAAAAGGCTTGTCGGGTCTTTGTCTAAGTTTTCCGCAACCCATCTTCTCATAGCAGGAAAGTTTTTATTCTTTAAGAATGTCACAAGTTCCTGTATATTAGTTCCATCAATGTTTGCTAGAATACCAGTATCAATCTTACCTGATGCGGAATATCTTTGCAACTCATTAAGCGTTCTTCTGAAGTCTGGAAAATATTTAAGAATGAATTTGACAAGCACTTTATCATCTGCTTCTACATTTTCTTTCTTAAGGATATCTTTCAGCCTTGCAAAAAACTTAGCGCCGAGGTCTTTATCGTGTTTGTCAATCTTAAAGTTGACAACCGAACATCGACTATGGATAGGGTCAATAATTCGATTCAGGAAATTACAAGTCATTATGAAACCACAGTTCTTAGAAAACTCTTCAATGAAATTCCTAAGAGCAGGCTGAGTAGATTGTGGATTGAGATAATCTGCCTCGTCAAGAATGACGTACTTGCGACCACCTTTCAGAGAGACTGTGGAAGCAAAGTTAAATATCTCGTTTCTCAGTGTATCAATGTTTCTATCCATCGAGCCATTGATGACGAGATATGAACAACCTAACTCATCTAGCATTGCTTTAGCAGCAGATGTTTTACCAACACCTGCTCTGCCAGCTAGTATCATATTAGGAATGTTCTTGCTTTTCACAAACTCAAGAAAAGTATCTTTGAGTTCCTTAGGCAGAATAAGTTCATCAACAGATTTAGGTCTGTACTTCTCCACCCACAACATATCTTCTAACATATCAAACTCCAAACATAACAAAGTAGCATCTTACCATAAAATAGTAAATGATGCAAGCCATACGCTGTTAAAATAACAGCCATCAAAATTTTGAAGCTTGGGCTCATTCCGAGTAGGTTGAGCCCGCTTCAGTAGCAATCCAGTATTGGAGCGTTTCATTAGCATTGACGAAGTATGAGATACCTTCAGTCGTGATAGAAACATCGTATGTGCCAGGAATAATCTTCAGGCTATCATAGCGAAAGATGCTCTGGAATTCTGCAGTAGTCTCACCAACATCAATCCAGAAAACATCAGAGTCTTCATTCTTCACGTCAATCGCTGCGATTGAAATCTTATTCCTATCACCTCGAATCACGATATTAGGAAGACCTAACACACCACCAAGCTTCATCACTTGAGACAGAGTGTCATTAGTGAGAGTAAACTTTACTTCGGCATCTTCAATATCTAACTCATCTTCGGGAGGAGACACAACCATAATCTCATCAGACAGACGATACAGAACACGCGCTCTTTCATCGTCAATCTCAAGAGACTTGTTATCGATATTGATTTTGATGTCAGGGCTGTTCATAATAGACAGAACAGACAACAAACGATTCAAATCATAAATCACAAAGGTCTCATCAAAAGAATCTTCAATTTTTGCTTGCGCTAAAATGTTTTGTTCTTTAGATACAGTGCGAATGACATTGCCTTTCTTGAAAACCATTCCGTGATTGATTTGGGAAAAGTTTTTCAACACAGACATTGTGCTTTCACTTAGTTTCATCATATTCACCTCTAGTCATAAAAAACATATTATATCACACAATAATAAAAAAAGCAAGAGAAGAGGGCGACATTGCGCCGCCCAGTCTCATTACTGAGCGGCAGCAGCAGGGTCAACCACTACAGTTTCAGCGGCGGGCTCGGCTTCTTGGGATTCCGCAGAAGCCTCTTCTGATTCACGAACCGAAAGAATAATCTGGTTAGAGAATGCATCCTTCGTCACAGAAAGCTGGTCAAGCTGGAATTGCAGGTTTTGGATCTTAGAATTAACATCCTGTACCTGAGCTACGAGATACTTCTGTTGATCAGTCAATTGATCTTCAGTGTACTCTTTACCATCGATAGTAATCATAATAACTCCTTAAGGTTTGTAGTAAACAAATATAGGTTCGTATTTATGAATAGAACCATTTATCACGCAACTATTTTTAAAAGTTGCTTGCTCGTCAGAAACTCTGTTTCCGCCAGGCATTTTCGCAAGAGCCATTTTCAAGAATCCTTTGTATTCCATCCCAAACTCTTCCAAAATTTCTCTGCTATCATCTTCTAGTGGTAACATATCTTTACCGAGTTTTATGTCAGCAATGTTCCACAAAAGATATCTGTCGCTCCTCAAATATTCCACAGCAGTTTTCAGTGTCTGTCTTAGAAATCCTTCCTTCCACACTTCATACGTATCAAACTTCTTGTAGGATTGTTCGTCATCTTCTGAATATGCTTCCTTAGAAAAATAAGGAGGCGACGTAAAAACTAAATCAAGATTTCCTTTATACTTTTTAAATCTTGTATCTTTATCTATAACTTCTGAACCCAATTGGTACACATCAAATGTATTAGACTTCTTAAACAGTGTTCCAGAGTTTTTAGTTTCATTATAGAATTTTGCTAAGTGTTCGTATTTAGTACTTTTTTCTCCATTTATGTATATAGTGTGGTCAGTGTTAGGGTCAGTTCCTATGTAATTAATTATACTTGGAGAACGAACTGCCATAGCGCCTAGTATTCTTCCACCCCATCCACTTGACGGGTCATAGATGTTTATGACATCTTGGTCCTTGATGTGCCTCGTATATTTCTCGTACAAATACTTAGCAGTCATTGGAGGAAAGTTTACAGCATATTGACACCAAGAGATTCTAAATGCTTTTAGTCCAATAGGAAACAACTTTTGTCTTTTTTTATAGATTCTAATCTGATAGATGAATCCTTCCTTATCTTCCTTCACATTAGCTTTACATGTTTCGGGAATATTATAACAGGAAAGTTCATCCTTTGTCAAGTGCAAAAACTCAGTTGTTCTTAAATCATCCTTGAAGCCTGTATACTCTGTGTCTTTCTTATGGTCAATCCAATAATCGTGTGTGTCATATACTCTTGCTTTATTCTCAAACCATTCTATAAAACTTTTAGCATCAGTGACTGTATGAGACTGACTTCCTATAGTAATAGTCTCACCAACTTTGATAGTTAAAGAATATGAATAAAAAGAGTCACGCTTGAAATGACGCCGAGCATACTTGAGAGTTTTTTCTAGTAAGTTATCATTTTTGAAATGGTCATAAATTGACAACCCATCATCATTAGCACTGTAGTTAATTCTAGTTTTCATCATAGTAGGAAACCACTGATTGGCAGCGTTTCCTAGATTCGATGAATTTTTTATTACATCAAGTTCTCCAGTAGTATCGTCTAATCTCTCAAACTCGTGAACTGGATATCCATACATTTTCTTAAATTGGTCTTTGATTTCTTCTTCATCGTATCCTACTCTTGGAGGAAATCCCAACTCATCCCATGCGTATACAACTGCTTTGCGCAGTTCGACAAACCACTCAACAAACTCATCGTCAGTCATCCACATAACTTCTTCAAAAGGTTTGTTGGTCCAATGGTTCATCAACCAATCGTTCTTTTCATAAAATACTTTTGTCATACTTGTTCTATTCCCACATTACTGTCAAGTAGAAACTGTTTACCTGACCCCACATTTGATTCATAATCATCTGCGTAATAGACTGCAGTGATTCCGCTCTGGTGTATTAATTTAGCACAGTTGATACACGGCATATGAGTCGTAAACATTACAGCATCCTTACACGATTCCGAACTCTGTGCTACTTTCGCTATAGCGTTTGTCTCTGCGTGTAAGACTTCATCCTTTGTAATCTTCTTGCAGTATACTTCGTAGTCAGAAGGATGCATCCAGTCTTCAATCGTTTCGGGGTCGTAGTACTCACACTCGTTATCCCAGCCGGATGGCATTCCATTGTAACCAATGGAAATGATGCGATTATCTTTTACAATAATCGCACCGACTTGCGCTCGTGTAGCATAGCTAAGTTCGGCAAATGTTTTTGCCGTATTCATATACGCTTCTTTGAATCTACTCTTCATCTAGATACTCGAAACATTCCTTAACTGCTTTAGTTTTTTCGTCTGTGTTATGGTAGTTGAAATAATCTTGTGGAACGTCATGCCACTTTTTTACCATCCATCCTACATACGCATAGTATCCTTTGCCATTAGTGTCGCACCAATCGTAGTTGAGTTCGCAATGAGTTTTATCATACCATACTTGCTCAGGCATAGTAGCAACGTCAGTCTCAACAAATCCAACTTGAAACTTGTTGATATCGAAGGGTTCATTCAGTTCCAAATCAACTTGCCAGAACTGACCTTTCTCTGCGCTATGAAACATAAGAACAGGAACAACATCTCCGTTCTCTAGTTCTTCGTCGCTAGGCTCTTCACTTCCAGCATAACACTCACGGCTATACACATGAGTAGCATCATTCAAACTAAAGATTTCAGGCTCACCAATATCTTCTCCGTCATCATCTACTCGCTGAACATAGACATCCGAATCACCATAGCAACTGTTGAAGTGTTCGAGGTCGTCTATCTCGTACCAACCACCTGGATTGTATCCTTCGATTGGCTCAGGTGAATCAGAGGTCTCCCAATCTACATCCCAATCACACAATACTTCGATCAAATCGCCGTCACCATCTTCTTCAACACGCTCTTTCCAATAGCGAACGAAGTCAGCATTGACTGTTCCAATAGCAACTTCACCGCCGTAACGCCCCGCTCTCACAACATATTTGTACATAATATACTCCTAACGAATATCGTATTGTATCACAAAAGTTTCTAAAAAGCAACATTCCAATATAAAATATTTTTTGGCTTATCGTGCGTCTCATAGTAATCAAGCATAGGCTGCCAACCCTTTGCGTCATATGTAGGTGCAGAAGGAAAGGGAGGTACCTCGTGTTTCTTGACTGGGCGGTCAAACTTGTATGGCGAGATATGATGGATTGCTCGACCAATCTCTCTTTCTTTCATAGAGTGCCCAACTTGAACTACATGGATTTCTGCTTCGGGAAACGCTAACTGAAGCCCTCTATTGAGAGTTCCTGACGACCCTACTGACCATATAGCATCAGGCACGATAGGAAGGTCTCTAGCAACTTTGATGATAGATGCTAGTACAGTTTCGTGTTCTAATCCAAGGGGGAGAACTCGGCGAGTGGATGGGCTCTCTTCTACATACTTACGTGCTTTTGATTGCGTCACATTGAGCATACCCATTTTGACCCAGTGATATTCTGCACCGAGTTCCAACCCCCTCCTTTGGTAGTCATGGAGTTTATCCATACTACGCTCTGCCATAAACAGTACGGCTTTCTTTCCGTACCTTTCGCACACGACCGGCAGACTAATCTGTGCATAACCTGTTGCGGGGCAAGACCCAAACACCCATTCTTTGACATCTCTGTTTTCTTCTGCGTGACCTATAAAGTAATCAATGAAACGAATCTTGCTACCATAACTTAGCAAATCGTCACGC
>Ga0181568_10001023_pt1 | contig 25610 bp, 33 predicted proteins | sample 101ome_20_FD_133758 | JGI IMG/M metagenome (GOLD analysis project Ga0181568, IMG submission 133758) | Coastal salt marsh microbial communities from the Groves Creek Marsh, Skidaway Island, Georgia - 101404AT metaG (megahit assembly) | ecosystem: Environmental > Aquatic > Marine > Intertidal...
AAGCCTCTTGACTTTTTGTAAATCATTACTATATTAATAGTATGAAACAAAGCAAAGAGGGCTTACACATGTTTACTTACAGCGATGATATTATTTCCGATCTTCACAAAGACGCATATGGCTTTCGTCCATCACAGCGTTTCTTCGACGACTGGGCATCTTACACACCTGCTGAAAAGCAAGAGTGCTGGGACCTATTAGTCGATGCAATGAAAGCATCACAAGCACAAGAGGAAGCTGCCGAAGCAGCAAATCTTGCAGAGTTCCGCAAGCAGGTTGCAGCAACTATGAAGTTCTGCGATTGCAACTGGAAAAAAGCAGTTGAGTTCCTTTGTGACGCCGAAGGTGAGGATGTTGACTGCGAGCAAGGGTTTGATTACTTCTTGTGGACGCAAGGCATTGGTTTCAAAGACCGTCAAAACATTCGTCAACTTTATAAAAAATAAGGTTGACTGCTATTAGCGTTTCTGCTAGTATAACACATAGGCACTGATTTAGAAAGGAATACAAAATGTCTGATGTACGAACAATTACTCCAAACAAAGTAAAAAAATCACTGCGTCATGCTATGCAGAAAAAACGTCCAGTATTTTTGTGGGGTCCTCCAGGTATTGGTAAAAGTGACATTGTTGCACAAATTACCAACGAATTTACAAATTCACACTTGATTGACATTCGTTTGTCTTTGTGGGATCCAACTGATATCAAAGGCGTACCTTACTTTGATAGTAACATTAATAAAATGGTGTGGGGCGCACCAGAAGAATTGCCAGACGAAGAACTGGCAGCACAATACGACAATATTGTTGTATTTTTTGACGAGATGAATTCAGCTGCACCTGCTGTACAAGCGGCAGCATATCAGTTGATTCTGAATCGTCGAGTTGGCAAGTATCGTTTGCCTGACAATGTAATCATTGTTGCAGCAGGCAACCGTGAAAGCGATAAAGGCGTTACCTATCGTATGCCATCGCCACTTGCTAACCGCTTCGTTCACTTGGAAATGGGCGTTAACTTTGACGACTGGTTCCAGTGGGCTGTAGATAACAAAATCAACAAAGACGTTGTTGGTTATCTACAATTTGCAAAACAAGACTTGTATGACTTTGATCCTAAAGGTGCAAGTCGAAGCTTTGCAACACCTCGTTCGTGGGCATTTGTTAGCGAACTGCTAGATGATAATGTAGACGAAACTACGACTACAGATCTAGTTGCAGGCTCAGTTGGCGAAGGTCTTGCTGTTAAATTTATGGCACACCGTAAGGTTGCTAGCAGCATGCCTAATCCTTCAGACGTCTTAAACGGCAAAGTAAAAGAACTACAGACACAAGAAATCAGTGCCAAATATTCCTTGACTGTATCTTTGTGCTACGAACTAAAAGAAGCTTGCGATAAAGGCGATAAGAAATTTGATGACAAAGTCAACAACTTCCTACGCTTTGCAATGGATAACTTTGAAACAGAGTTGGTTGTTATGGGCATTAAACTTGCACTTACACAATACGCTCTGCCAATTGATCCAGATGAGGTTGATTGTTTTGATGAGTTCCATGATCGTTATGGCAAGTACATTAAAGCAGCTAGCCCTGCTTGATATAGATAAAGTGGGCAGGCAACTGCTCACTTTTTCTTTTTTTCTGTTGACAAAAACAGTAAATATTGTTAATATAAAACATAGGCACTGAATAGGAGCACGTTATGTCTGCTAAAGATACACAAACAAAGCTTAAACAATGGCAACCAGATCCTGATATCACAGAACAAGAACTGGCTGTAATGCAAGAAGAAGTGCATGAGCGTATTATTACTGCTCGTGTAGGTTTGCTATTGCGTCATCCATTTTTTGGTAATATGGCAACACGTTTGAAAATCCAACCTGCAGATGAGTGGCTTATGACGGCCGCAGTAGACGGACGCAATCTTTATTACAATACACAATTTTTTAATGCTATGGATAATAAAGAAGTTGAATTTGTCCTAGCACACGAAATTCTACATATGGTGTTTGATCACTTGGGTCGTAGAGACAATCGTAATCCTATGCTGTATAATATTGCTGCCGATTACATTGTTAACAATATGCTTGTTCGAGATCGTATTGGTAACAAACCCAGTATTGTAGATTGTTATCAAGATTTTAAATACGAAGGCTGGACTAGTGAAGAAGTATACGATTCACTGTTTGAAGAAGCAAAAAAGAACGGTGAAGAATATTTGCAGCAATTAGGCGAGATGCTAGACGAGCATTTAGATTTAGAAGGTGACGGTACTGAAGGCTCTGAAGGAAACGGTAACGGTAAAGGTCGTCCTAAATACAGCAAAGAAGAACTAGACCAGATCAAAGACGAGATCAAAGAAGCTATGATTCAAGCTGCACAAAGTGCTGGTGCTGGTAATGTGCCAGGTGGTGTACAGCGCCTTATCAAAGAGCTTACAGAACCTAAAATGAACTGGCGTGAACTACTACGTCAGCAGATTCAAAGCACTATTAAAAGTGATTATACCTTTATGCGTCCTAACCGCAAGGGCTGGCACTTAAATGCTGTACTGCCTGGTATGAACTTCCAAGACACCATTGACATTTGTATTACACTAGATATGTCAGGTAGTATTGGTAACGATCAAGCAAAAGACTTTTTGGGCGAGATCCAAGGTATTATGGACGAATACAAAGACTACAAAATCAAGTTGTGGTGCTTTGATACTAGTGTTTACAATGAACAAGACTTTAGTGCAGACTGTGGTGAAGATTTAACAGACTACGAAATCCTAGGCGGTGGTGGTACTGACTTTATGGTAAATTGGCAGTATATGAAAGAACACGATATTCAGCCTAAGAAATTTATTATGTTTACAGATGGATATGCTTGGGATAGCTGGGGAGACCCAGATTGGTGCGAAACTGTGTTTATTATCCACAGCCACCACGATAAGAATCTAGAGGCGCCATTTGGCATCACAGCACACTATGAGGAGGCTGCGTGATTAAGAAGGGGAAAGTAAATCCCTTGAATGTATTTGAAGTAAGAAGATTAAGCTTTTGCCCTTCTTACTTCGAAGACCATAACTTGACTCTAAGATACAATATCAACGATAGTATTGTATCTTGGATTGAGGATAATCTTAGTGGAAGATATTATATAGGCAAGAATGTTGTACTAGACGAACAATCTAATATTACAAATACAGTAAAAGTGGCATTTGAGAAAAATCATGAACTCACTCATTTTTTACTGGCTTGTCCATATTTGAAATATAACTAATTGACATAAAATAAGTATTACAAAGGAGATTATATAATATGTCAGAACAAAAACCAGAAACAAATCCAAACGATTTGACAATCCAAGATCTTGCAACAATGAAAGGTATCATTGACCTTGCAAGTGAGCGTAGTGCCTTTAAACCAAATGAAATGGCAGCAGTTGGTATTGTTTACAACAAATTAGAGATTTTTTTGAAGCAAGTGGAAGAGCAAGCCGAAGCAGCTAAAAAAGCAGCTGAAGAAGCAGGCACTGCACCTGCTGCAAAAGAAGGAGAGGAGGCCGCTTAAATGGCTTTAAAACACGTAGGTCGAACAAAAGCAAATCGACAAAAACTAGTTGTGGCTTATAGAACTTTGCCAAACGATCCATACAGTGCATTGGTTATTCCAACTGCTAGCTTGCCTGCAGACGAACACGATACACTGATGAAAGCTGTTGAATCAGCAGCAGGACAAGAAGCAAATGAGTTCTATGAAGTTATGCAACGTACATACCTTCCAGATGGAAGAAACATGCTAGCAGGATTTCACACACGTGGTCAAATGAGAAAGATGGCAACTGATGCTATTGAAATGACTCCAGACACACGCAGTGCAGTTCCTCTAAACGAATTAAATGAAATCATTGCACAGCAAAAAGGTGTTGCAGTTGAAGACTTGGCTATTACTGGTGCACAAGCTGCACAAGCATACACACAAGAAGCAGCAGCAGAGCAACCTGTAGCAGAGCCAGTTGTTGCAGAACCGCAGACAGATGTAATCACTGATGAACAGTTGGCAGCACAATACCGTTCACAAGCAGACGCACTGTTTAAAGAAGCTAAAAAGTTGAGAGAGCAGGCAGAAGAACTTGCCCCAACAAAAAAACGCACTACCAAGAAAAAAGAAGAAAGCGTTGAAGGATAAAACCAAGCACAATGAACAATACTGGCAGGACATTTTTGACTCTATTGATTTAGAAGTTCTGCCAGTACAATATATGAACTCCATTATAATTACATTCAACGATGGCAAAGTCTGGGATGTTGATATTAAATCATCAACAAATCGTATGCCTCTTGAAGATATAGAAGATGCTCTAGACGAGCTGTTTATGGAATACGAAGACAGTATCACAAACATAGATTTTCGTATGGATATGGACCGTTTGAAGACTGAATTAAGCAAGCGTGTACATAGATTTATAAAATTAAACAAATAATAATCTCCTAAGGTGATAAATACATTTAGAATACATCACCTAGGAGATTTTTAAATGGCCTTACAGCTAAGACGAGGAACAGACGCTGAACGTACCGCAGGCGGCGGCGTAGTGTTTGCAGAAGGCGAACTAGTATACATTACCGATACAGAAGAAGTATATGTCGGCGACGGTGTTACACCCGGCGGCATTCGCATTACAGGTAGTGTAGAAGGCTCACCTGCACAACTTACACAAAATTTAGATATAAACACATTTGATATTGTTGGCAGTGGCAATATCACAATTGATGGTACAATTACAGCAAGCAATATTAGCGGAGGTGGCGGCCTTATTGAAGGTCAGGAATATGCTATCGACATTATGGGTGATGTCAAAGCAGCTGATAGTAGCATTATCGTTGACCATACATCAGGTATTGTTTATGCAGACTTTGTAGGTGACGGAAGCTTGATTACAGGTGTTAACTTGTCGCAGCTTAGTGATACAAGTGTAGTTGGTCCACAAAATGGACAGGTTTTAACCTATCAAGGCGGAAGCTGGGTAAATGCAAACGCACCCGGCGGTGGGTTGATTGAAGGTTTAGAATATCAAATTGATATTATAGGTGTTGTAAAAGCAGAAGATAGCACTGTCTTATTAGATAATGTCACTAGTACCTTAAATATGGACACAGTTAATTATCGCACAGGTAGTTTAACTCAAACAGACAGCGGTGCAGTTTTAAGTTTTACACATAGTGCTAGTTCTGGTACAGTATCTAATAATGCTGATTTAGGACAAATCAACTTTGGACGCACTGACACTGACGGAACAGCAACAGCAGGTTTTATTCTTGGTGCTAATCACGGCATCTTTATGGCTCACAATACCACAGGAGCATCAGTTGAATCAGATTATCTTACATTGAAAACAACTGGCTTAGCAGTTGGTTCTTTTGATCCTACAGAAAAATTAGATGTCAGAGGTAACATTAAAGTATCTGATGCCGGCATAAGATTTAATAATCTAAACGATTATGCAACAAACTTTCCTTCGCCAGTGCCTGGTGATTTAACTTGGGATACAGTAGAAGGCACACTAGTATTTAGAAGTACATCAGGTTGGAACAAAGTTGTCTACACAGAAGTAGATACAGATTTAACAATTGTTCCTGGTCCTATTATTGTTGGTGGCGGAACAACAGCAGAAATAGGTGTATATGATGATAGTGTTGTTTCAGGCTTTATTGCATACAACACAGATATAGACAGAGTGGTTGTTTACCAGGCTGGTAGCTTTGTTCCAATTCCAAATGCAGGAGCAGAAGTAGGACACGTTCTCAAATGGGACGGTACACAATGGTCTTCGGCAGCAGAGACAGGTTCTGCACCTGTTGGCTCGAATGCAGACTTCTTAGACGGATTTGACAGTACATATTTCTTAAATTACAATAATTTAAATAATACACCAAACTTGGCTACAGTAGCAACATCAGGATCATTTTCAGATATACTAAGCAAGCCAACAACTATTGCAGGATATGGCATTACCGATGCAGTTACAGACTTTGCAGATCTAGGAACTACTCCAACAACTATTGCAGGATATGGCATCACAGACGCATTTGACGGTGCCTACAGTAGCCTAACAGGAACACCTACTACACTTGCAGGATATGGCATTACAGACGCTGTTGCAGCAAGTGATTTGGGCACATTCACATTTACCAGTAGTACACTGGATACAAATGACTCAAGTGGCATCACAGTAACACCTCCTGTGATTATGGAAAGCGACCTAACTGTACAAAACAATCTCACTGTTACTAACACAGTAACAGCTGATAGATTTGAAGCAACAGGCACAGGACCAAGTGAAATTGAAGCAGCTACCAATTTGAATCTAGTAGCAGGTAATGCTGTTGTTATTACAAATTCACCATTGCGTATGGCTAGCTTTACCACAGCAGAACGTGATGCACTTGCTAGTGCAGACGGTGATATGATCTATAACACAACTACAAATAAATTCCAAGGTTATGCAAATGGCGCTTGGGTTGACTTACACTAAGGAAGTTTAATGTCTGAAAAAGAATACATTGTTAGTCTAAACAAAGGTGTGGATGCGGCAGATTTTGCAGCAGAAATGACACAGAGTGCAGGAACAGAAACAGTACCAAGTAGAAGTGTTGATGTAGCAAATACTAGATTAGGAAGTATGAGAAACACACACTATTCTTTAACAGACGCAGAAGCCGAAGCACTTAGAAACGATCCAAGAGTGTACAGTGTAGAAATTCCGCCAGATCAGCGTGATGACATCGAAATTGGTACAAGTGCAGTTCAAACAGGCAATTGGGTTAAATCAACAAGCTCAGGTGCATCATCGGACCTAAACTGGGGTATGCGCAGATGCACTGTAAGAGAAGATGTATGGGGATCAGGTGTTTCAACTGATACTGGAAATTACAATTATACTCTCACAGGAAAAAACGTAGATGTTGTTATACAGGATAGCGGCTTAGATATTGGACATATTGAATTTACAGATTCAAGAGGTGTTAGTCGTGTTAAAACAATCGATTGGTATGCTGAAAGCGGTTTGAGCGGTTCACAAAGTGTAAACCATTATAGAGACTATGACGGTCACGGTTCGCACTGTGCAGGCACAGTCGCAGGTCGTACAATGGGCTGGGCAAAAGATGCAAACATATATTCTGTGAAAGTTAACGGGTTAGAAGGATCCGGAGATTCAGGTACTGGTATTGCAATCAGTGATTGTTTTGATGTTATTAAGTTATGGCATAGAAATAAACCTATTAACCCGGTTACTGGTGTAAAAAATCCTACAGTAGTAAATGCAAGTTGGGGCTACGGTGGCAATAGAGGTGTGCCAAGCACAGGTATTTCACAAGGTACAACTTGGACATATACAGACTCTAGCACTGCGTGGCAAAATTACGGCGTTGTACCTGTCGTAGGATTAAGTAGACGTATAAATGTACGTGTTGGAAGTGTTGATGTTGACTTACAAGAATGTTTAGATGAAGGAATTGTTTTCTGCATTGCGTCTGGTAACAGCTATTACTATATAGATCTTCCTACAGGCAAACATTGGAACGATACTGCTAACTTTGGCAATGGACAAGAATATTTGTTTAGAGGCAGTTCGCCTTATGACACCGAAGCAATGATTGTTGGTAATCAAGATATAACATATCAAGGAAGCACTGAACAAAAAGCAGAATCAAGTTGTTGGGGACCAGGTGTAGGTATATATGCACCCGGTACAGAAATTATAAGTGTAGCAAGTGATGATAACGGCGGTAGTTGTACCATATACGATAGTGTCGGCGGTCCTGCAAGTCCACTAGATGCAAATGATAATCTAATGAAAATCTCAGGAACAAGTATGGCATCGCCTCAAGTCGCAGGTATGATTGCATGTATATACGAAGCTAACCCAACAATGACTCCTGCACAAATGCAAAATTATTTGTATGCAAATTCTACACCAGACAAATTTTTTGCAGATACTCTTTCTTTAGAAGGAGTACAAGATTACACTGTAAGTGTATCAAACAATGGCACAAGTGACTATGTTTTTTCCGGTGACTTTACAGGTAACGATCCTACAATACAAATGAAAGCGGGCGATAGCATTACAATCAATAACACAGTGGTTGGTGCACATCCGCTGTACATTAAAACAACATCTAGCACAGGTACAGGCGATCAAGTAACGCTACCTCCTGCAACAGGACAAGGGACTGCAACTGTTACCTGGACACCTACTATTCCCGGAACATATTACTATCAATGTGCAAATCACGGTTCTATGTCAGGTTTGATTGTAGTAAGCCCTGCGTTTGACTGGGACGACGATGACAGTATTGGCAATGGTCCTAATAGGTTGTTGTACTCACCACTATGGCAAAGTAGCAAACCAATTCAGTTTAAAGGTCCATTGAGCAGAGATTAACTTCTTGACATACAACATAGATGTGCTATACTAAACTATGGAATTAATCTACGGTTATATTTTTTATTATTTTGCTGCTCTTATAGGTATAAGTATAGGGTATCACAGATACTTTACACATCGTAGTTTTAAAACATATTCATATTTAGAAAACCTTATGTTGTTTTTAGGCCTGATTTGCGGTGGTAGAAGTGCACTAACTTGGGCTGCTGTACATCGTATGCATCATGCAAAAAGTGATACAGAACACGATCCGCATAGTCCTGCATACAAAGGTGCATGGAAAGTTTTAACAAGTAGGTGGTCTGTAGAATATATTCCACGTAAATATATTGTGGATTTACTTAAAAATTCTAGAGTTGCATTTTATCACAGGTATGGAAAATATATACATTTAGTATATGCGTTAATAATGTTAACAAACGGTTTTGATCTTTTTGTATCATTTGTCTTAATGCCTTTTATACTTGCATGGATAGGTTTTGGTATGCTTAACTATTTTGCACACAAAGACGGCAAACCCAGTGACATGCCAATGCTTAATTTTATTGCACCAGGCGAAGGATGGCATAAGACACATCACGAGAAACCAATGGCAACTAGATTACACAAATACGATATTGCAGGAATAATTATTGAAAGATTTTTTATTAAACCAAAGTCTAGCAGTTAGAACAAACGTATTACCAGAAGTTCGTAAAATAGTTGATGCTGTAAATCCAAACTATGATAGTGTTAGACAGTATAAAACCGATATCATACAATGGTTAAAACCAGTTGTAGATCTCAGTGGATTTTATGTTTATCCTACAAACGGCATTACCGAAGGACTTGATTGGTGGTGGGGTCGTAGTGAATATAAAATATGGAGTGCACCTGGAGAATATCAATGGGTAGATCACAAACGCAGTGGCATGGCACCGCACTATGTATATCAAAGTCTTCCTAGTGCAATAGATGGAAACTATTGTGCAGTAAATTCTCATGTAAAAGTAGCACTTGATTTAGCATATGTAGGCAGCACTGCAATACAAAAAATAGAATTACATAGTGGTGTTGAAAAAGTGTTCTTTAGTTTAAGTAAACCGTTTGGTATACGAAACATACGTACAGGTTGGTACTTTAGTAGAACACCGGATACAAAAAGAGAAGCACTTACACATAGTGCAAAATACTATAACTATTATGCTCATGCAGTTGCAGAAACAGTGATAAGTAATTTTGATATTGACTTTGTGCACAATAGATTGTATAATAAACAAAAAGCCATATGTAAACAACTAGATTTTATACATAGTGACAGTGTGTGGCTTGCAACAACAAAAGACAAAGAATACGCAAAATTTATGCGTGATGAAAAAACAGCAAGAATATGTCTTGCAGGAGTATACAATGAAGAAACATGATTTACCGACTATTGCCGATTTAGGTTTAGAGATTGATTTATCTCGTTTACAAATGGAATGTGATAGATTAGCAGAAAAGTTCATTGATGTTCGTAGTGCTAATCCAATGTTATGCGACAATCACATGGAACTTGTGGAAAGTGTATATGACAACTTTGAACAAATTAATTTAACAGAACCAAGCGAAATACTTCCGTACGAACCAAGCATCAAAAAACGTTTACAACGTAGAGAAGAACATTTGTACAATGTGCCTACCGATGACTACAAATACAGTTATATTCAAACTATTGTAGAGCAGTGTAAAGCGCCTGCAAGCCGTGTACGCATTACCAAACTTGCTCCAGGTAAAGAAATACCATTCCACGTAGACTATGATGTAGGATACGCTGTGCGCTGTATATGCCCCATATATAGTAACGATATGGTTATCAACAAGTTTAGACGTAACGGTAAAGAAGAAGAATATGTGTTAGAAGCAGGTAAAGCATATTTCTTAAACATTGGCTATCCACACGCTGTTTACAACAATAGCGATAAGCCTCGTATTGCACTTATGTTTAGCTTAGATGGTACAGAGGATTTAGAAAAATTATGAGAATATTTACTTTCGGTTGTAGTTTTACCAATTACTGGTGGCCAACTTGGGCAGACATATTAGCACACGATGTTGGATGTGATTATTATAACTTTGGTAATAGTGGATTAGGTAATGTAGGTATATTCTCTAGAATGGTACAAGCAGACAACAAGTATAACTTTACACCCGATGATAAAATTTACGTCATGTGGAGTGGATGGCATAGAGTTGATAGAGTTAACGAAGATGGCTGGTGGACGCAAGAAAATAATAATGAATTATTGAAAAAAGATTGGTCCATGCCTAATGATGTAATGAAAAATTATGTAAGTATTATTTCAGCAAACAAAATGTTTGATATAACATGGCAAGGACATATGAGCGAAGTTGAAGTCGAAGACGAGTTCAATTTCTTTAACTATGATATACCGAATATAGATGCATATTTTTTAAATTCAAAATATTTTAAAAAATATCAAAATATCAATGATAGTCATCCGTGTATAAAAAGTCACACAGCATATCTAGAAAATATAATAGGTCATCCTGTAAAACAATCAACAAAAGACTATTTCTTTCCAATACACGAAAGAATCAAAAAAGTTGATAGGAAGGAACACTGTTATACTCATGAAAACAGTCATAAGAGTATTATATCAACTTTTTGGAAAGACCATCAACAACCGTGCCAATGGAATAAACTTATATGAGTAATGTAGAAAGCAAACCTAATCTAGATATTAAGATATATGATAATATATCAGTGCGTGAATATTCACCAGATGATAGAGACTTGATTGAAGAATTTAGAATGTTAGCAGCAAGAGAAGGAAACGATGCACTTCATAGTGATAAGTACGATCCTGATACTATTAACGGACAAACATGGATGACATTCATTCAAGATAAACTAGCAAGTGTTAGTGTAGTAGAACGCAGTCATTACACAGGTGATCCAGATATTGCAGGTAGAATTTGTCGTTATCATATTCTAAAAAAGTTTAGACATAGTAACGCAGGTTTCCGCATGTTGCCCAATCAGGTCCAATGGGCAAAAGATAATGAACTCAAAGTGCTGTATTGGACACACAATGTTGATAACAAAGCACTAAATGCCATGTATCAAGGTAAGAAACGAATGGGTATGCGTGGCAAAGAAGTGCCATACTTTATGACAGATACATATCGTGCATTCAAATTACAGCCAGATATGATATTTAAAGTAAGCGAAAAGTCAGACTTTCTTCAGTATGTATATGCAAATATTTTGGAAGAAGGATACACCTGGCGACCTGATTACAAAACTATTTTATATTATTTGCATAACGGCACTATTGACGATTCTGTAAAAGCTGCTGTTCTATAGTATCTATTATATAATCAGTAATACAAATTTTTTCATTATTTTTATCAAATGCCCACATCCAAATGTCAGCAGGTTTTAAATAGTTATCTTCACAATATTTTTCCTGTATAGGTTTTGCTATTTCTGTAATATACGTGGCATGAAATTTAGGAAGTATATTTTTTACAACTTCTGATGCTGTTGTATTAAAATAATTATATTTGTAATGTTGCCCTATTGGTAAAGTCAGTGTTTGTGGTAGGTTATCAGAAAACACAATACCTGCTCTGAAACCTGCCATTAAAAAATTTTTACTTAAACTAAAGGCAACTGCATCAAATACATCTAAACTTGTATCCATCTTATCAAGTGTACATCCATAAAAAGCACAATCTAGGAAAATCTTAGAATTGTTATTTTCACAATGTTTTATTAATTTATTAAACCAATTGGTAATGCCGCCTTCATGATTTGGCTGACTTACTAATATATAACTATTTGGTAAAATATTATCTATATCAGAAGGAGATATACAATAATTTTTATACGGATCTAGTATGCTGTAATAAAATTTATAATCTGTATCAAAATAATAAAATTGTTCATACTCGCTGTGTACATGGGCACATTGGTGAGTAAGTGCTTCGTGTATGCCATTACACATTGCCCATTCTTTTTTATTTTCGCAGCCACTAAAATTCTTAATCCAATCTACCCAATATTTTCTATATAAAGAAACATCTGTGCTAGAACCTTTGTTTATAAGATTTATTTTTTTTAGTTCATCTTTTATTGGAACAGGACAAAAACTATACACAGTCATTTAATCAGTAATCCTTTATTGTGTAAATCTTGTAGTACTTCAAATGTATAAGGTTCTAAAAAACAAACACTTAAATTTATCCTTGGAGATGTGCTTTTTCTGTTATCAACTCCATGAGGAACATTTTTAAACACAATAGGATCAGTATACACAACACTATCAATTATTTTTCCTGTATGCGACAAAAATTTATGTTCATTTCCGCAAACTCCGTCCCATTCGGGTATATCCCAAAAATCTAAACTGTTTTCTTCATAACTGTCAGTACAAGGTATAAGTATACCTGCGGTTCTTCCATTGTCAATATGTGGAGGTAAGTACTCGCCTGCTCGTGCAGCAATCAACAATCCCATGTAACTCCAAATAGGCAGTAACTGATCTTTTAGCCATTTAGGTTCGTATGCTTTGTAATACTGCACATATCCTACACCCCATTCTTCCGGTGTTATTTCAATCCACCCTTCTTGTTCGTCTATCTGTTTTTGTATATCTAGATAATCAATTTCTAAGGAAATATTGAAATACAAATTATTCATATGGCATATCCTTGTACAAGTATAAACTACTAGATTCGTTTGGCACTTTAAAATTACTTATGTCAATTATAACTTCATTATTTTTTAAATTTTGTTCAATAAAATTTGCAAATATAACATTGTTTGTTTTAGTCATATGACATTTTCTTATGTCTCGTACGGTAATAGGATCTTGAACACCCCATGATTGATTTTCCATTTGATATATATCATTCATACAACTACCTTCGTATTTATAACTATGCTTAAAACAAGGTACAAAAATTGTATCACTTCTTATTGATTTTACGTATGTAATCAAAGCATTGTGTGATAGTTGAACAAGTTCTTCATTATACACATAAACATAATAATCTAAAACAGCAGAAAGATGTTTAGACCAACCTTCTTTTTTTGCTCTATCTTTCCAAAGTTTACTATTATGATAATCTACCATATGCGGTGTAGGTTGCTTTTCATGAGGAAAGCCCATTGTAATTCGATCTGGAGAAGTTACTAAAAAAATTATTTTGTCAAATTGATCATGGGTTTTAACAAAATTATTTACACTCCAGGAAAAACTACTACTGTATTTGCAAAAGTTTTTTACTTGATATTTTTTTGCTAGTATTTCAACCCAGCTATCGCCAACCGCATTTAATCTTTGTTTTTTATCGTCTGACAAATTTTTAAAATTGTGATGACTGTCTCCAAAACTATCCCCATAAATGCCAATTTTCATTTTATACGCCTATAAATACTACGAGGTATTTATTATGCTAAAATTGAAATTACTATGGTTATGGTTAACTTCAAAACAATATAGGAAAATTTATGCAGAACAGCGTAAAGCACACAAATATATCTACAAATAAAAAATTGGTAGCACACGGTTGCAGTTTTACATATGGCTGCGAACTCGAAGATCCTAACAAAAGTGCATTTCCAATTCTTATAGGAAACAAGTTAGGATACGATGTGGATAATCTAGCAATACCCGGAACTAGCAACGAACACATACTTAAAGATATAGTAAATTATAAAGATACTATTGATTTATTACTTGTGTGCTGGACATGTGAAACACGATTTGAACTTGGACATTTTAAGGGCAATGTTGAAAAGTTTGGCTGGAATCTCATAAAGCCTGTGATGAACAAAACTCTTAACAAGGTACTGACAACTGAATATTTGAATTGGGATTTCTTTATAGATAAAATGTACCACCAGCACGTCATGTTGCAAAGTTACTGCGAATACAAAAAAATTCCCTATGTATTTTGCTATGGTGTACAAAACACACAAACATTTGAAAAACATGAAAACACAAATTCATATGTAAAAAATTTAGTAAATTGGAGTAAATGGTACAATCCTAAACAAAGTTTTAGAACATTAACTATAGACGATTTTATGTATAGTTATGATCAACATCCGTTAGAAGAAGGTCATGCCTTCTTTGCTGAAAATCTCTATAACTTCATCGTAAGTAATATCATAGACTAAACTAGTTGCTACCCATTGTATTTGTTTTGTACTGTTGTATGCATCGTGTACTAGATCTGTATTTAAAATTATAGAATAATCTTTATCTACAACTTCTTGCTTATTATTTTGATATATTATTGTATCTCCAAAAACTTTCCACACTATACTGGTATTACATTTCAAGTCGTCATAATAATCCCAATGCTTGCCTATATGTGTTTCTGGTAATATACTTACAAAATTTGTTTCGACACGGGTTTGCAAAATTTTTGACAGTTGTTTATCAAGTTTGTCAGCATGACCGTTTGCTGTTGTATAATTACCAGTGTTGATTATCCAATTGTCTTTTGTTTCAATTAAAGTATCAAACCCTCTATAATCATGCTGTTTATTTTTATCAATTATTTTTTTGTTCCAGCTCGATTTAAAAAGATGTAGATAAACTTCCTCTTTTTCAAAACTGTGATGGAATATGTTTTTTAATTTATACAACTATCTTCTTTACCCTAGTAGGAACTTCAAGCAACATTTTAATCATATAATACAGATCGTATTCGTTGTGTTCTTTAATATCTAAAACACTATAAACTTCTTGATTTGTTTGTCCTATAAAAATTGTTTTATCAGGATGTGTTATGTTTTTATCAGTGATTACAAAGTCGCAATCTTCAATTAAACAGTTTGTTTTAAAATATTTACTGAGGTCGATATCTGTATCTATATAAAGTTTATAATATTGAAACCATGTGTTCAATAGACTATTATTATCTACCTTTTTACACAAGTTTTCATAACTATTATCAAAATGAAATAATAAATTATATCTTGCTGTGTCGGTATGATTTATTCCGTTGTGTAAATATTTTGCGTTTGTAAGTATAGGAGTAGAGTAATAATGATCTATTTCTATATCATCATCTTTAAATTTAATCAAATGAGGAATATCATCTACAGGTACAATCAATGTTGCACCCCTAGTTGCATCTTTATGCCAGCCAGTTTCACCACTGGGTTTTATGTAACTGAAACTCCAGTTTGTAGTTTCTAATAGCATATTTTTTATTCTATACGCTTCAATATTCATAGGCCATAATACATCGTAGGCAACATTTAAATCTGTGCTGCCATTATCTGTACTGTAATATGGCCAGGTTTTCATGTTTTCGCAAGCATACTGTAATGCTTGTTTATCATACTCCAAAGGAACATTGTAAAAAAACTTATCCATTTACTTTATCCTTCGTTAATGTTATACTCTCTATGCACTCCGGTGCCATTACAATCCAATCAATAACTTGTGCTACATATTCGGTATTTAATTTTACTTCTTTTGGATGATATCTATCAACCAACGGAGTATGCATGTGTCCTAAACTCATATAAGTGCATTTAATATTAGGTGTAATATTTTCTCTATTGTGATTTATTGTTTCGCATAGTCTTTGCAATGCCAATTTTTCAGCACCATAACTTATATATTTTAACCAAGGTTGTTCTTTGTTTATATGATCACTAATACTTCCTATACAAATAAAATGAACAGGCATTTTATTTGCCTCAAAAAGTTCGTATAACTGATGTAACAGTCGTACTTGACTGTAATTGTTCATTTTTTCTGTATAACAGTTTAATATAACAACATCGTATTGTAAGGCTGTATTACAAAACTTTTCCATACCCTCATCTGTAGACAAATCATAACCGTTGGATCTACTAGCGTAGTCTGTATTTTTTATACTACTTGCTAATCCGTAATTAGGATTTCCCGTTGTCAATATTTTTTTCATGATTTTTTTGTTCTGATATTTCACTCGTGTAAAAGTCGTCAACTAATTTTTTAAGGTAATGTCGCAGATCGTTATAATGCAAAGTAAGAGTACTTAGATCGCTGTATTCTTCTGTATAACGCTCGCTATTTGATCTTTTGTCTGTTTCGATATCCCACAATATAGTGTTTACTTTTTTGAAAATTTCTAAATAATAATTAAAAAATTTGGATTCAAAGTCTTGAGCTAAAGTTTTGTATTCGTTCAGTTCATCTTTAACATTTAGTCCGATATCTTCTTTTATAAGAAGTATGCTATACCTGTCAATAAAATCGCCTATACTGACTTTTACTTTCATAAAACTTCCTTACACAATTTGTCAAAGTCGTCTACATGAGTAAACGGTTTTAAATACTTATTGTGACCTCCGTGACACCAGCGTAGAAATTGGTGCTCGTTGTTCATCACAGGATAGTAATCTGTACTACAACTGTGTGCAACATGAGTCCAACCGCCTTCTCTTCCGATACAAAATTTACTTTCTGCAATCAATTTACAGTTTTCCTCAATTGTCATATGCGGACCTAATTCAATTATATCATAGGTTTTTAATAACGACTTAATATAATCACTTTGATCATTTGTAAGATTTCTGCTATCTTCGTACAAAGGATCTCTTTCTAAATTATTATTTTCATTTTCATACTGTAAATAAAGACAAATATGATTGCCGTCTTTCCTTTTAAATTTTACAGGATAATAATCATGCCATAATGTACAATTTAAGGTCTGTATTTCGTACAATTTGTATTTTGTTGTATCTACAATGTGATTTCTAATTTGATTAACAGTTATATTCCATGATTGCTGAGGATTATCGTTATATGTTAATTCGTCATTTATTACAATATTTACATCGTATTTAGGTTTTTGAAAACAATTATATATTTGGAAAAATCTGTCTGTATTCCATTTGTCTAGATGTAAATTTATTTCAAGTTCTTCTTTTTGATTACTTAAAATATAACTTAGATTTTGCCACAAACCTCCTAACCCCATTGGGTTAAAATTAAAAAACATTACTCTTTGCATTTTTGTGCATACCAACTTAACGGAAGATCTAAAAATTTATAATCTTCTCCGGTTACCTTTCCTCTACATTTTTTGCTACCACAGTTACAATTTGGAATAGGATCTTTTTGTTTAATTAAAAAGAATGTTCCGTAATCAACTGTGATAAATTCACCTTTTTCTATATCTCTTAATGCTCTAAATACAACCTGTCCGTCTATATAAATATTAGGATCACAACTGTGATTGACAAATGCTTCATATTCGGCACCATCAGGTAAATCGATTATTAGATCGTTATCAATCATTAAACCTTTATACCATCCACTTTCGCTTGCCTTTTTTGCAATGCCACCAACTACAAATATAATTTCGTCTTTTTTAATTTTGTCCGTTGCATAGCGACACATGCCATGAATATCGCTTTCTTTTACTGCGGTGTTTTTATTTAGATAGAAAAAATTTTGCAAATTTAGGATCCTCAAAGTTTGCCAAACACAACACATGATATCTTACTGATCCGTTCTTATTGTTCACTGCATGATTGTGTTGAGTATTTATAATCCATGCTTCGTTGAGTGCATAATGTTGAATGTGTATTTTATCGTCCATGTATACCAACATATTTGCATTTTCATTTGTGATAAGAGGAATATGCAAATATCCATGTGTGTATGTGGTTTCATAGTAATTGTGACTATGCCAGTTGATGCGTTGACTGTTGTCAATTCTAGATATCATTATTCTGTCACACATTTCCCATGTAACAAATTGTTCAATAATACTTCGTATATATGGAAGATGTAAAGTTGTATCTACAAGGTGTTCGGGTGCAACTCTTCCATTAACAACTAGATCTTGCTTTCCTAATACTTCCATAAAGTCTAATGTTTCGCCAAATCCAAAGTCAGGATCCTCGCTAAAGTTTCTCAAAAATTTACTGCTCCAGTAATTGCTTACTCCTGCGCCGCGAGTGCCTTTTACATCGTTATTATATCCATGCCAGTTGCTATCAATGCTTTCTATTTCTTTGATAATTTTTTCTTGATCCAAGTTTAAATTATCGGCTATTTTGTAATGTGGTACATACAATAATTTTTTTGCAATAGGATGCACCGCTCTATCAATAGAGCATCTTGGATCGCAAGATTTATCAAAAGCAGGTGTTTTTTTAATATCTTTGAGCTTACTATGTAAATCTATCACTGTAAAGTTCCTTTATATAAGGATTATCATAATATCCTAATTCATTTGCATTATTGAAAATTATGTGTATTCTAGGTTTTTGATCTCCATTGACAAAGTTATGAAGTTCGTATGTATTTGTCCAATAAATTTTTCCATATGGCATTCTTGCTACAAATGGTATGTCAGGAAATACCATATACGAAAGCCAACTATTGCTTTCTATAGGAATATGATATCTGGTATACAAATCAACATGAGTACTGTAACAACTACGTTCATGTAAAAACATTAATCTGGCACTTGACACAGGAAAGTCTAATCCTGTTAAAACCTTTTTAATGTACGAGCCTTCTAAATCTGGATGATAATTTATACACTCATGTTCTGCTCTTGCAGTTCCATATTTGTCAATATCGTTATGATATGAAACTGTATCACTATATTGTAGACAGATTTGACAATTATTCCAGCCTACCTGCTCAATAATATTTTTAGACTCTTTTGCAATCAAATCGTGATCAATATTTTTGATTTCTTTAAAAAGTTCCATTATTTTTCTTCTAAAACTGTTGCAACAAGATGCAGTCTATCTTGATTGCTGCCATTGAATGCTGTGTGATTAACTAAAGTATTTGTACGCCACCAAGAATTTTTTGGCAAGTGTTTAACTTCGTTTTGTATCACCATATAGCAACCTTCTTGTGTACTCATAGGAAAATGCACTCTAATGCTAGTATCTTTATGCCATGTTAAACATTTTGTAGACATTAAGTTCATTATTCTAACTCTGCCAAGTTTGTACTTTTTTTCTAAACTACGATATACATCTTCAAAAAGTGTTCCATGAAATGCTGTGCATAAAGAATCAAAATCTTCTTCTTTTAAAGGTATTTTACGTTCCGGTACAATATGTTTTTTATTTTTTTCGTCATAGTACGAGGCATCCCAGTCATACCAAAGGCTACCTCTTCCAAACAAATAATCGTCAAGTTTATCTTTTGTAGTATTGACACATATCTGATCTCTAGCAACACTACTCCATTTGATAACACCTTTATAATGAAGATCTTCAAACTCGGTTTGTAGATCATATACAGGCAAATCTTTAATTTGTATAAAGTTCATATTAATGTTCCTTTAAATCTCAATGACAAACCTATTTTATATTTTGCTTGCATCGTTCCTGTTGCATGTATATGTTTACTATTAAACAATATTAGATTGCCTGGTTTGTAAGTTACTGCTGTTCCGGTAAGACCATAAAACAAACTCTCCGGTCTATGTTTGTTTTTTAAAAAGTTTTCATATAGATGTGAATCAACTGACTCATTTGTACAACCTATTACATCACTATCATCGGATATTTTTTGTCTTTCTACTGAATTTTTTTCAAATGTTGTATCTGTATCTTCCGAAATCATCCAAGTTTTTGCTTTTGAATTTACACAATATTGATCAAATATAACAAAAGGCTGATAGTTATTGCCTTCTATAAATAAAGGTATAAGTGCATTTATACTATCATAGCTAGGATGTGTATCTGTATGTGGAAAATATGCATATGAATGTTTATATATGTTATCACCTAAGTTTTTTTCAGTATTAACAAACCTACTTAATATAGGTTCTAATTGATTGACCACATTGTATCTCCACGGATCATTTATTTTATCCATGTAGTTTTTGTTTTCTCTCAAACTAAGATTTGTGTTAAAAAAGTTTAAGATTTCATCAATAACATTTAAAGGTATAACATCTTCATAAACACAGTAGTGCATATATTATTTTATGACATTTACCTCTATTTCTTGTTTGATTTTGGAAGGAAACATGAATCCAGTTTGGTGATGTTCTCGTCTATTTCTTGTGTTGTCTTTAAATCCAATACCCATCATTAATGCAATAGAATTTTCATTTTGTATAATTTTAGAAACTTCTGCACCATCGAAACACGCACAACAACCAGTTCTATAACCCAACATACTTGCAAGTAGATTTAAGTATCCAGCAGCAATACCTATTGCCATGTTTTCATCTCGCTTTAATGAGTTGTGATCGCCCTGAACATCTCTTGATACATGAATATTGTATAATTCGTCATTGACATACTCATTGGGATTATATTTTGTTGTTGGATCAACTGTTTCAAAAATTACCAAAAGATTTGCTAGTGTTTGACTGTTAGTTTCTTCAACTCCGTCTTCTGGGCGTTTAAATCCTGCTGTATGTTTGTGTATACTTTCAATAATATTTCTATTTGTCACAAAGTGTGTTTTATAAAAAGCAACATTTTGTTTACTAGGGCAATTTTGCACAGCATGTATAAAAAGATCTAAATCTTCTTGTGGCATTTCTTGTGCTAGATCCCAGTTACGTTGGCAATGTTGGCTACGAATTATTGCTTTTTTTATATCTGTATGTTCTAGTTGCATAATACTCTCCTATAGTGTATTTATTATATTTTACGTTTCGGAATCTTACTATCAGCACTTGAAACACACGACTCAGTTATGCACGGCATAGGTTTATCAAACAATTTAAAACCAGTTTCAATATTCCCCAAAGGAACATCGTGACAACTGTAACTGCGCTTAACACTACCATCTGGTTCTCGAATAATAATACCTTGATATCCTGCATTGCAATTCCAGCCTTTGAACTTGTTGAAGTTAAATGCATTGAATCGTTCTGCTTGATCCATATACCATTTTTTACCACTGCTATCTTTAAACTCAACTTGCATGTGCCATGGAATGGTAGTGTCTAACTTTTCTGTAATACCAGTGGGTAATTGAAAATTGGGTTTAGGACGGTCTGCCCATTTACGTTTGCTTTCTGTATAACCCATTTGCGGCATACCGTTCCATAGTCGTTTTAAGTCTTCTTCTCGGTATCCTTCAACGATTCTCGACGCCGTAGGGTCGGACTGCGGTTTAAGGGTGACATTAATTCCTTGCTCGTGAAAGAACAAAGCATTTTCCCAATCACGTTCAAACCATTCCGGCACCATAACCATATTGATTGTAACTTGTACATCATGCTCCTGACACAGTATTAACTTGTCTGCAAAGTCTTGCATTTTTTCTTTTGTATTTAAGTGTTCTGTATGCAGACTTGCTGTAATACTTGCTCTATGAAATGGTTTGGCACTTTCTACATATTCTTCAAACCATTTCATTGGGCGACTACAGTTTGATGTCATGTGTATACTAGTATAGTTGGTATTTTCTACATCGTCTGCAAGGTGTTTTAGTATGTCCAAGTATCCAGGATGGAAAGTAGGCTCTCCTCCCGACAAGGAGAAGTGGAAAGAGTTGAAGCCGTTGTCTCGGGCTTGACGTTTGATCTCATCCACTGTAAGCAAGCAGAGCTCGGTAGGACGGTGGTCTTTACGATCGCTTCTTGCGTAGGGCCAGCAATAGCTGCATCTGTAGTTGCAGAATCTGCCAAGTAGCCAAGATACTGTAAATAGATCACGATACAAAAGAGTACGTTGACCGACACTAACAATATCGTCAAATGGTATTTTTGTAAAATCGTATTCACTCCATTTTAGGTCTTCAGTCATTAATAATTAACCTGTTCACTACATTTGCTTGTTTTACTGGTCGAGTATTACCATTAACAGTTCCTTTACTGCCTATTGCTACAAATGCAGTAGGAGAAAAATCAATTCTGCCATCTCTTTCTAATGTTCTCAAGTCAGGCTCAGGATCAACAAGACCGAGTATTTCTTTTACAATAGGTACTTTAAAGTCACTGATATTTATAAAACTTGTTTTATAGCCTAGACTCACTGCTGTCATTACAGTGTGCCACATGCATATACCAGTGCTTAAAAGGTTAGGGTCACGTTTAGTAATAGGTCCGCCCCATTGATTTTTGTCTTTGTTGTCTGGATTTTCTTTAATACTAAAGCAAAGCAACAACGGTGCTAGGTATTGATAATTTTTATCAACTGCATAGCCTGGCTTTAATTTAGCTGCTGTTTCACTGTAATTTGCTGTTGCTTCTAGTAATGTTTCTTTGTGTTTTTCAGGAACTACACTTACTCTATAATTGTATTCATTAGATAGTGCTGGTGTTACACCATTTGCTGCTTCTAATATTTTTTGTACATCATCGGCTTTTACATGTCCTTCAAGCGGTTTCCAATTTTGCCTACCGTGTGCCATGGTTTGTAATGTTGTAGATACAATAGCAGGATACGGATTAATTTCTTCTTCTTTGTTTCCATTTACAATGATGTCTTCTAAACACGACTGTAAATGTGCAATATGATTGGTTTGCTCTGGTAAAAGTTCAATCAGCTTATCAGCAAGTAATTTATGTATTGCCACCTCAACGCTGTACTCAACAATCTGTCGCTTGTTGCCTTTCCAAAAGTAAGAACCTACTTTTTTAATATACCAGTCGCCGTGTGTTTGTAAATCAAAAATATACGATTCGTATACATGATTAAGATCTCTTCTACACTTGCTGTATTCTTGTGTTCTTTCAGGATAATGAACTTGTTGATATTCAATTAGTTCGTTAATAATTCTTTGTCTGTTGGCGTATAATGTTTCTATCATGGTAGTCTCCTAGTATACAATAACATACTTTTTACACTAGGTCAAGATGTTTTGCTAAACTAGGATTGTAATCTCTTAAATTCAATCCGTTAATTTTATCCATTGTAATTGTATACTGTTTCAACTTTTGTAGCAGGTCTGGATCGTGTGTCATTTTGTCAATGTATGTAATTACACTTTCAACTTCAGGTGATTTTTCTAATTTTTTTACTACTTCTTCTACATATGCAGGAGGCAATGCCTCAAGCTTGAGATGTTTAGGACCACTGATAATATTGTAATTATAATTAAAAAAATCTTCATCAATAGCCCAGTGTACAATATCATCAATTTGATGCACGTTGTAAGCATTGACACACGTTGTTGAAGAGATCCTTACCTCGTTGGTTGACTGTGCAGCAAATTCTTTCCATTGTGCAATAACATCTAGTACAACAGGCCATGTGCTTTTATGTCTTACATAATCATTGTTGCTTTCAAATCCATCAATACTAACACTTAGATTAGTTCTTTTAATTTTTTTAAGATATTTTATTAGTTTTTTTGGAAAGAAAGTAACATTTGTATTGGTCATAAAATATATATTTTGCAAAATGTTATTTTTATCCAAATACTCAAAAAAGTCGCTTGTTTGAGGAGTAATAAATGGTTCTCCGCCTAGCAACTTGATTCGGTTTATTTTAGTTAGATCTCGGCCAGCAAATAATTTTTCAACATCAGCTGGTGTTTGTTCCAATTGAGGTTTGTAAAAATCTTTAATTTCTTCCTCGTGATCTACAGCAATTTTTTGCCATGTACTACTAGCAAAAGGTCCGCACATTCTACATGCCAGGTTACATTCTCTACTTAGACTTATTTCTATAAATTCAATATCGTCGCCTTCGCCTGTTAAATATTCGCCAAATATTTTGCGCATACTGCGATTACCAGTTTCTTCAGCCTTGCGACAACCTTCGCAACCTTTGTGCCAGCCTGTTTTTTGTTGTTCAATTATACCTTGATAAAAATCACTATTGCGCCATTCATCAAATGTAAATTTATCAATTTTAAATTTTTTATCCCAAGGCAATAATGTTTCATCAAATTTACAGCAAGGACGCCAATTGCCACTTACTGTGATACACATATGATTTTTTAATAAATTACATTCAGGCATTGACTAATTTTCCTACTAAATCTTCTTGTTTGACTTTTCTCGATAATCCTGCAGGTTCAATTCCTTTGCCAATGGATAAAGTAACAATAGGCATATGCGTTCCTGGTAATTGTAGAATATCCTTTACTACATCTTCTCTTTGTCCATAATTACAGTTGCCTGTCATTTGTGTACAAAGACAATCATATCCTAGTGCTTCTACTGCAAGCATAACATTCCATACACTCATACCTAATGCAATTAAGCTTGGATACAATCCTGTAATGTTACCAATCAATTTATGTTTATGATTAATATCGTCGTCGGGCATTGTCCATAATAATAACAAAGGAGCATTGTATTGTGTAGGAACTTCATATACACAATTGTCAATACCTTGAGATAAAGCATTCTGGTTTACATTGCCTAACCTGTCCGTAAATAATTGTTTGTATCGGTCTGGCACAATATCAACATGATAATTAAATTCATTGCACTGTGCAGGAGTATTGCCATTAGCAGTATAAAGTATTTTATCAATATCAGACTGAGGAATAGAATCGTTAGCAAACGACTTATGAGATGTTCTGTTATCACATAACTCTACAAGTGTTTCGTACTTCATAGATTTTCTATACGCCTTTGTATGTTAAATCTAATTCCACCTTTTAGTCTAGTATTGCTCCAGTTTTTATCGCCAGTTGCATGTGGTTGATATGGATCAAAAATAAGAATACTGCGTGGTTTGTAAGGCTGAATGCTTTCTAGCACCATACCGTGACAGGTTTCTTTAGGCAAGTGACTCAAATGATCGTTATACACTTCTTCTGTAACTGCTAACTTGGTACTATCAATTTCCATAGGATCTCCGTTTGCATCAATCCAAGGCAGGCCATCATAGCTGCTTACATTCTTTTGATAAGTCATTTTGACATCATTATTACCGTTACTAAAGTTACACTCCCAACCAAGTAATCTATTTTTAAACAAAACAAAGCTTGCATCACGTTCTTCATTGGGCTGACAAACAAACAATGGAATTAAAAAGCTTTTTATTGCAATTTGGTTATTGTTAAAATAAATGCTAGGATTACAACTATCCATGTGTAGTGCATAATTTGTAGCTGTAATATATCCATTGCCATCTAATATATCATCCTCACGTAGCCAATCAAATTTTTCTTTTAACTTGGGATATACTATCTTCCAAATAGGATAAGCATCAAATTTTTCCATTTTAAAAGTACCGCCCTTGTAATGTCTTGGGCGAGTAAAAGTGTTGAACATTTG
>Ga0181568_10001031_pt1 | contig 25536 bp, 39 predicted proteins | sample 101ome_20_FD_133758 | JGI IMG/M metagenome (GOLD analysis project Ga0181568, IMG submission 133758) | Coastal salt marsh microbial communities from the Groves Creek Marsh, Skidaway Island, Georgia - 101404AT metaG (megahit assembly) | ecosystem: Environmental > Aquatic > Marine > Intertidal...
AAAATAAGATTACCAAGGAACTTAATCTTATACCCAACAACAATGGTGTATTCAAAGAACGTACCGGTCTTACCAAGGGTAGAATCGGTCTTTGGGCTCGTGAATTAAGGAGTGCGGAGACACTCGAAGATCTCAAGGCAATTGAGAACAAACTCAACGAAAAGATGGTACTTCGTAGAAATATTGAGAACAAGTACACTAAGGCGGGTCTTACCAAGGTTGAAAAGATGAACCACAGAAGGAAGGTTGTCAAGTGGTTGAACAACGCAAAGAAGAGGCGTGAAGAGATTGAGATGCAGGTTAAGAACAAACAGAGCAATAGCAACAACAATAACAAAAACTCTGTGATTTCAAACTACAACTCTAACGCTAATAACAACCCCAATAGGGCCAAGAAGATGAAGTACAAATCTCGCGAAAACTTCGTGGAGGCTAAGAAGAATGAATTGAGGGAGTTAGCCAAGAAGACCAGCACAAACTTCGGTAGAAACATCAACCGTATGCAAACCCGACAGGATGTGTTCAAGCTTCGTGGCAGGATTAAGGGGGCGATTCGTAGAGATGAAGGCCTAAGTAAACTAGCGAAAAACTAAAAAGTAAATAAAATGAATCACCCCGACGACGATTGTACCGTGATTACCGACATGCCTCTCAGCGACGAGGTTGTCGGTTTCATTGAAAAAGGTCTTCACCGTGATATGACTAACGAAGACGTTATGGAGTGGTGTGACGATAATCTTGACGATCTTGCTTCAATTTACCAAAAGTACCGTGGTACATATGCGTCATATGGACAGGCAGAGATGACTATGTTTTTCACTCAAACTATTTATGAACGAGATGACGCGATGGAGATGATTGGTAGTTTTGTAGATTTTCAATAATCAGTTAAAGATATAACCTTCCTTTAAGTTAATGACTACATGTGATGTGTGTTGTGAAAATTTTAACAAGATAAATCACAAAAAAGTTGAGTGCCCTTTTTGCGATTTAACTAGTTGCCGTTCTTGTTCTCAAAAGTATATCCTCTCAACCATAGAAGATCCTCATTGTATGGGGTGTAAAACAATTTGGAACCGTGAATTTGTAGACTCATTTTGTACCAAGTACTTTAGACGAACAGAACTCAGGCGTCATAGGGAAAATGTCCTATTTGAACGCGAAAAGGCTTTGATGCCACAAAGTCAAAAAGAGGTTGAAAGGGTCATAGCCATGCGAAAACTTCGTAAAGAAGCTAGACGCTTACGAGCCTCATTAATTGAACTATATAAAAGACACCACATATCTTTCCCAATTACTGATCAGGATGTACAAAATTATCCAGATATCATAGAGTTTCACCGTGATCTAGAGGCTGTATATATCCAACTAGAACGATTAAGAAATTCTACGGAGTTGTATCATAATGAACCAAGTAAGTTTATACGAAAGTGTCCACATGAAGATTGTAAAGGTTTTCTAAATGAAGAATACTTCTGTGGTCTATGTAGTAATAAATTTTGTCGCGATTGTAACGAGCTATTAACTGAGGGTCATGAATGTGACCCAGAGACTGTAAAAACTATGAAGCTCCTTAACAAAGACAGTAAATCGTGTCCTAAATGTGGTACAGTCATACATAAGATGAGTGGTTGTTCTCAGATGTGGTGTCCAGACTGTCATACAGCATTTGATTGGCGTACAGGCGAAATTGTAACCGGTCGTATTCATAATCCACATTACATAGAGTTTAAACGCAAGGGTGGAACATCTCGGGAACACGGTGATATTCCATGTGGTGGTATACCATCGTTCAGAGAATTGAGGGAGGCTAATGCATCAATGAGACTTATGGATTTAGCCTCGTATATATTTTACGCGGAGCGTGAAAATATGTATATAGATCTAGACCCTGTAAATAATTTGAGTCTTCGCGTATCTTACATGCTTAACGAACTTGATGAACATGATTTCAAAGTATTTTTACAGAGACAGGAAAAGTTCAAAGATAAGATGAGAGATCTGTCTAATATTTACGAAATGCTGTCTCATTCGGGTGGAGATCTTCTTAGACAATTCATAATTGAACCTAGTCGTGAAGCTGAAATTATGGATATGATCAAAAAGTTACTCGTATATGGAAATGAAGTTTTTGCTAGTATTAGAACTCGATATAACTGTGTAACACCCAAAAATTTTTATGTGTAAACAGTAAGATGAAAGGTAAATTGATCATACTTGTGCTCATTCTACTCGTTCTCTACCTATTACCTACTTACCCAGAGCCCAGAGTAATGAAAAATTTCATATCAGAAGTAGAAAGACGACATATCATAAGTGAAGCTTCAAAAAGTCTTGAAACATCCACAATCTCACACAACAAAACCGTGAATGAAGGTATTCGTAAGAGTGAAACCGCTTGGTTAAGTAGAGATGACAAGATTGTACGTAACGTGATAAACCGGTGCTTGAAATATACAGATAGACCCATAACCAATTGTGAAAAGTTGCAGGTACTCAAGTATAAACCAGGTGGTCACTATAAACCTCACCAAGATGCATTCAAAAATGACGACAATATGAGGGTTCACACGTTTATTATAGCCCTAAACGATGGGTACAGGGGTGGTGAAACCATCTTCCCCAATCTCAACAAGACTTATAAACTTGATGCGGGTGATGTACTCTTTTTTGACACCGTAGATAACTATAACTTGATAACTTCCAAATCTCTACATGGCGGGAAGACTGTAGAGGCTGGGGACAAGTGGATTTGTAATTTATGGGTTAGAAAGTACCCCTATAATATCTAATTGCTCAGACTTCTGAGATTGTCTCCTCGGGTCCAAGACTTCTCAATGTATCTCAAGTTATATCCACGATACCATGTTTTCACATGTGGTTCACGAATCACTATTTTTTTGGCTTTTTTACGAGCAAACATTTTAAAGAACGAAGTAATACTCATTTACTCGCTTAATCACCTTCTTCTTTAATTTTGTTTTCATCCTTCTCCTTTTACGATCACGTCGTTTCTTTCTTTTTGTGGTCTTTTCTTCAACTCTTACAACCATACACAGTCGTGGACGAATTTTGAAAGGAAATTTGATTTTAACCTTTCGTTTAATCCTCATAATGTGTTTATATATCAAAACTTTAATATGGTGCTTATTGTAGATGAGTTCATATTTGGAATTACCGACATACATTTATGATCAAATGACACCAGAAGAAAAGAAGGTATTTCTGGGTAACATTAAAGAACCCACCGTAATTCGTGGAATGTTTAAACCCGAGGCGAGTAAAATGAACATAGAACAGATTTCTAAATTATTCGGTAACGTCACATTACCTGTAGAAATTTACGATACCCACGAAACAACAACCACAGAGGCTGATACGGGAAGAATTACCGTACCTAAGCTATTTGATCACTGGAAAACGGATCAACTCCCTCGTTTATATTGTGCAGAGGTGGATCTATTTGAACAAATGATACCTAAGGCTCGAGAAGAAAGAATACTCAAAGCCTTGCATAACCCAAACATAGATCCTAGAAAAGTCCAAGCACTTATGTTATATCTAGGTAAGGATCATGCGAGTGGATTACATTTACACGTCAATTCAGATTTTATCCTAAATCAGTTATTTGGTACTAAAACGGTATATATTTTCAATAACTACGACAATCCTAATATCCATAAAAATAGCACATTCAATAATTATGGGTCAAACATAAGAGTAAATGCTTCTAATTTTGCTAAGGAAGATTTCTTTAGTTTAGACCATAGCAAAATGAAAATACATAAGGTAACTCTTCAACCCGGTGATAGCCTTCTAATCCCACCTTGGTCATGGCATGCCACCCAAGGACATGGTGTTAATATGTCCATCACCCAGATATTTGATAGAAGTGATCTCACCTATCTGTTGACAAATCCAAACTTAATTTTGGATTATATATCCGAGTATCACCACATAATACTTTCTATATTGTTAGTTATTATTGTTATTCATTATATACGAAGGCGTAACCGTTAGATAGTAACCTCACCCCTCTCAATAAGCTTCTTGCGGTTTGCCATGTGAAGGTCTTGAACTAGAGCCTTGTTCTCGGCACCATAAGGTACCGCATAGCCCTCGTCACAAAGCCACTTGTTCACGTTGGTCCAAATACCATCTTCACACACCCAAACCTCTGCGAGAACGCGACCAAACTTACCTCTAGAGTCAGCTTCTGGACACCTGAGTTCGATTTCAATGTCATCCTTCTCAGATGCGACGGCCTTCATACACCACTCCTTCAGTTTCTTCTTGGAGAGGAGACCAAAGACTTTTTCTTCCTTATCGGAGGTACGAGATTCTGGTGTATCAATTCCTAGCAAACGAACGCGCTGCTTCGTGCATACATCGAAACCCAAGTCTATAGCTACATCAATGGTGTCCCCATCCACCACTTTCTCGAGAGCGGAAACACGGTACTTAAAATTGCAAGGTTCGACGTTATAAGAAGACATCTTATAAATTATTATGAACTTAAAACTTTAATACTCACTTATAATAATGAGGTGCGTAGCTTACTCATCAAATGACTCATACAAGCACCGTTTAATCAAGACCAGTCAGAATGTTCTCAATGAGGTGTATGAAAAGAAAGCGGTCGAACAGCAGCCGAAGAGGGTGGATAATATGAGGCTTCGTCTACGCTTCAAAGAAGCAATACAAGAAGCTCATGAAATTTGTCAGGAGGAAGGTAAAAGATCTAAAAAGTGTCACCTAGCTTGGTACGAAGTAGATGAACTAGAGGATGCCATGTCTAGATATTATCCAGATCAAAGGTGATTAGAGGTGGCTCATCCTCATACCCATAGAAGCGTATTGTTATTCCAAGTATCTTTCTCAATTTTTGATTGAGTTCCACATTAATGAGTCGTTTCCAGGTATTCAGTGTAGATTCAAAATATTCAAGACCATCTTCACTAAATACCATTTCTCGTAACTTAGGTTCTTGTCTAAAATCATTCATGATTCTATTTACTCCCGAAGGAAGTGGGATATTACCCCTTTCAACGGCGTCGAGTATATCAATCACGTAATAACCGTGAGCGTCGCATATGATATTCGTTTGCATGGTCGGGAAGCATGTGATAAACGCTTCAAAGTCTTGATTACTTGGAAGTGTTACAAAAACGGAGTCTTTGTTATAATCTATTTTATTTGGTTTAATGGCACATGGATGTGTATGATAGGAAATGAGAGCCGGCCAAACTAGTTCTACCGTCCTTAATTCTACCCTACCTCTGTCCCTCGAAGTTACAAAACTAGGTTTACTAAACACGGCTAAATTCTCTACAACTTTACAGTCTACATTACCCGCATATTCCCACTTTTTCTTACACGATAAGTCACTTATATGTTTTAAATCTTTCACAACTTCACGTGGTAACTTTATACGTTTTCTATTAAACATGAGTGGGCGGATGACACACGACATCCCCTGATATACCTATAGAACTTATTTGGTCTTATTCTTAGACACGACCAAACTTTTAATTTCGGGAGGGAAATTTAAGAAGTATTTTCTTCTATTAGTAGAGTTTTGTGCCGCAAAACGGGTTATTCCATTGATGTTTTCTCCAGCTATGAGGGCGCGGATATAGTCCATGAAAGTCACATAGAATGTTGTACAGACACCCCGGTTATTGTCCGCTTGTAAGTTGGGACCATTGTAGTATCTAACCGTGAAGTTTGTACCCCATAAATCTTTGATGATTGGTACTATCTTTTGACGCATAGTAGTACCCCAAATGGAACTCCTAGAGGCCTGGCCGTGGGGATCAAATACCCACATTCTAAATTCACCTGTGTATACAGCTGGGTCAACTAAGACGCTAACGGCGTGCGCCTTGTCCACATCCCTTATACCAACCATGAAAAAGTGAACTTGTTTGCCCACGGAAATTCTAGAAGATGTGTTTGCTACACCACGATGGTTCAATATTTTGGATATGTTCTTCAGTATACCGTATTGGTCAGTGGCAATAGTGTAGTCTAAGAAAGCTGAAACTACACTCGCATTGTCAAATCTTTCTTGTGCTCTTTGCATGTACCGTGGAATACCCGCATATCCACAACCCATACCCGTTCCAATTACTATATTTGGTAGATTGATCTGTCTTTTTCTGTACCCACGTACTTGATTGTTGTTACTGTTACTGTTACTATTAGCACTTTTACGCTTCTTCTTACGGATGGGTGCCGCATTACCCATGATGACATTTCCATTATTATTTTTGTTCGTCATATTGAGTTTATTCATCCGTTCTGTAATGTTGTTTAGATTTCTGTTAAGATTCATTGCTTGAATATTTTTCAGTAACTGATTAGCTTCATTCGCCAATCTCTTAGTCTTTTCTTCTTTGTACTTTTGAATTTTAGACTTGTTGAGATTTTTCCAAGCTTTTTGAATTTTCTTGGCAGCTTCTTGGTGGCGCTCGGACGCGATAGGTATCTTTTTCAATTTCTTCAATGCTCGCTCCAATTTAAAGCGTCCGGTATTCAACGCAGCTTGACGACTTACATTACGTAACCTAGCTTTCATATTCTCCAACTTATTGTTGTTGCTCTGGGTCATCTTAACATATATAGAGAAAATTAACTACTTCATCATATATGACTTCCTTAAGTGTGGAAGATATGATGAAGGAGGTGTATAAGGAACTTGGTCCGGGGTATAGTGAGAGGGTATATCATAACGCCATTGAAGTTCTCCTACGGGAGAAAAAGATTCCATATGAATCCGAACGTCATATTTTGGTTAGGTTTAGGGGACATGTAATTGGACAGTTAAGAGCTGATATTATCATAGATAGCACTACAATACTAGAACTAAAGGCGATCAAGACTCTTACTGATGGGATGGAGCAGCAAGTTCAAAAGTATCTTGACTTGACTGGGTGCTCAAGGGGCTATCTGGTGAACTTCCCCCTTCAACCGGATCGGGAGGTTGAGGTTCGAAAGATTGAAGTAAAGTCATCAGCGGGAGAACTCTCCAAAGTGTTCGATAGAATGTACGATCATCATCGTAATGTCTCTGCGGATCTAACACAGCTCCTTCCAGGAACTCATGAACCAGTTTCAGATGATGCTTAGCTTGATTTACACAATGTTGAATCGCTGGATCTTCATAGGTGCGATCTAGATAAGAAAGTATCTGTGGACGCGCACTTTCAATTTCATAAAGTGCGAGAAGAAGCTGTTGGTCGTCGGAAGTCATTGTTTATGCTTAGAATCTAAGCTTTAATGCGGCACTTAAGTGCGAAAAATATGATCCAAGCCATGATAACATCCACACTGTAATGCGCCCTTGTAGAAATGGTCGTGAGGGACGAAAGTATGGGGTAAATTGGGAACATACCATTCTTCAAGAAGTACGAAGTGACTATATTGAAGGTGGTGTGCCCAGAGAACATGTAGTCGTTACAATTGGAGAGTGGATTACCCTCCTTACAGGGGTTTGCCTTTGCACGTGGGAACTGTGTCATTATATTGGAAAGAGCCCTCATAAAGTACATAGTCGTTAGGAATGAGATGTATCCATTTTGGTTTATCCTGTTCCAGTTAAGTACGACAAGAATGAGAGGCACTATCAAAGTGACATCATGAAGAAATTCGTATTTGGTAAGGTCGGGTAAAATCTCAAATCCGACATCTCGGATCTGTCCACCAAACCCCTCACCCCGTGCCTTGGAAATGAATCTTCCTACGAGTGAGTTCATTAAAAGTGCTATTCCTAAGAGTAGCCACATTTCTACAATACTCAAAGAAGTTTTTCTTTGACCCAATCTCTATCCTCCTTAAAAATTTTGGACAACTTGGGATCCTTGTTTTTAAAGAGTACCATGAGTGCATTGAGTCTACGAAATAACCTCAAGGGTGATTCACCTGAACGGAACACACGCATGAGTGCCCGATGTCTAGAAAGTTTGGTCTTCTTTTTGACATCTACATACCCGTGGCGGCTGAGGTATCCATTGGTACTGATCATGAAGATGACTGCCATATCTATTATACAGTGGGAATAAATTCCCAAGAAAGGGCTGAACAAATCTTTTTCCATATAACATCTTGTTGATAGAGTTTTTCTTTTGATTTGAGAAGTGGAAAATACTGTAGATACTCATCTTCACCCAAAAGTTCACAGAATTTGTAGAGTACAAATGAGTAGCTTAGAAAGTTCTTACGTTCTGTTGGGCAGTTATCGTCAAATGGTTTTTGAATATCTTTGAACATCATACGAAGACACTCTTCCAACTCTGTTGGCATATTTGGAGGTTTGATACCATTCAAAATATTCGTGATGTATGGTACGTGTTCATAATACTTATTAAGACGAAGCTTCTTAAGGAGACCTCGTATTTTAGCGTGAGTAATTTCGTCTAGTTTCTTAATTTTCATCTTCTTAAGTTCCGCCCTAAGTTGATCCATAACTTCTGGAGGTATAGTTGTAGTTTCTTGTGCCTGGAATTGACTGAGCCATTCATTGAAGTGATTTTCACGCTTGTATGAGTAGTTTACAATTTTGTCCGACGTTTCTTGTTCTTCCCGATATGTGAGTTCTTGGTTGATGTGGGCAGCTACAACCCTACCACATCCATCACATATTAAATCACTTGTATCGGCGACTAAAATGATATTACTATACTCACAGTGTTCACACATTTCAACCGTTCTCTCTACAGCTCTAGTTATGTTTTGTTTTTCAACCTCAACCAGATAATCTGTGAAAATATCTTTCCTAGCTAGACCTACCGTCTCTTTTACATTGAACACATTATCTGTGTGGGTCGTTTCATTTGATTGTGACATATGTCTTTCAATAAAGGGCATGCATTTGATCATATAATCAGACATCTCCGTCTCATATTTCCTTTTATTTTCAGGGTCATTTTTTATTAGTTCAGTCCATTCCTCTACCTTGTTGTTATACCGGCTTAAAAAATTACCTTCCATATCTATATAAAGATGCTACTTAAACTTTTAAGTACTCTTTACTACCTTTATAAAAAACTTGTTACTCCAAATGATTACACAATTGTGTCAGAAGAAATTGAATATAATTTAGACAATGACATGAAGTATCTAGTTGAGGACGAATTTTGGGAAAAGGAAAGTAAAGACTGGGATGGTATTCTTGACCAGTACTATGTTGATGTCACAGGCGAAGACTTCAGAAATACTACTATTCCTCAAAATGTTGAAAAGATCATTCTTCGAATCAAGTATTATTTCAATGGTCGTATATATACAGCTATCTCTAACGATATAAACTTCCGACCAGGAGAAAAAGAAGATGGTATGAATTTTCATATCCCTTTGAGTAGTGTTTGGATAGTTGATCACAATGAAAAACCTGTACGAAACATTACTGAAAAGGTGAAACGTTATGCGGGTCCGAGAAATGACTTTCACGGTGAAAAAGTTCCACTCGAAGATTTTTTATACTATGAGCCTGAATATCTAAACGATGAACTCCCCAATGTCATTTTAACTAATGGGATTGGTATGAAAAAGGTAGTTTCGACGACAACTGGGTTTATTACTGATCTTCGGATACCTTAGTGGCTAGGTAAAATTTAAGCTCTCCCAAATTTGCAACATTGTATTTGAGAATTAAGAATCTATTACCCGTTTCTTGTATAATTTGCACAGACGCACACATACTCGTCGCCTTTGTAAAGATATTTAAGTATTTTAGACTGTAAAGACCTGTGATGTGAGGACTTTCTTCGGGGCACTCAATGGAAGTCTCTTGATTAGCGAAATCACCGTTACATGTGAGATGTAACATCTTACCTTCCCTCTTAATCTCAATTTCTGTACCTAGATTGGACATATCGCGGCACAGTCTTTGGAAATCGGCGGAGGGTAGAGTGGTAATTGTTGACATCATAACATCTGGGACTTCTATCCTATTCTCGTTAATATCCAAGAGCTTGAGTTGAAACTTAGTGCTCGTTTTCTTAGCCTCACTCGTGATTTCAATATCCATATATTCCTTGGAATTAATCTCAAGTTTAATGACATCATTATTGGTTATCGTTTTCATGAGCTTAAATGTATTTGAAATATTGATACCAGCTATAATTTCTTCCTGATCACATTGATACTCTTCAAAGTTATCAGCGGCTAAGAATAGATCAATGAGAGATGTTCTCGCTGTGTCTAGGGTAACTATATACATCCCCTGTGGACGGAAATAGATATTCACGTCATTAAGAATATCCTTCAAAACCTCAAACGTAGATTTAAAGGCTGAAGCTTGTATAGAAACTAATTTCATGACTACTCAAAAAACGCGTTACATCTTTAAATCTGTATACACCTCACCCTTGGATACATCGCGGTTTATCTTCTCTTCAAGTTCTTTAGTCATTGCTGGCTGCAGTGATTGTCCATAATTATCCAGGTAAAACATACCAGGATCTCTATCGTTTCCATTTATTGACGTCATCGTAGAAAATCCACCACCAAAACCGACATGTTCGATTTCCTTTTTAGGTAGAAGAGAGTCTAACCAATTTTTGATTTCTCCACCTACGAGAATTTTTCCGTTTTTTGTGAGCATCGTTGGTACCCGGTTTATCTTTGTTTTATATTGAGGAGGTATACCCTGAGTGTTCACATTATGATAATGTACAAGCTGCTTCAATTGTGGCTCATCATTAATATACTGGATAATATCCATAGAGTGCTTACACCTCGGGCTATATATCAACAGAGACATCTACTAGTATAGGGGTATTTTGTAAAAAAAAATTAACGCATTATAGTAAAGATGGATTTACTTAAGGTCATCATCGGCATTTTAGTTGGTCTACTCATCCTGGCCATGATCAAACGTGAAAATTTCACAGAAACTTTTGGGTTCTCAGGCTACAAGAAGCCCATTGATTACGTGAAGCTTAACGACCCCAGACCAGACATGTCTGGTTACTCCCAAATTGAGGCTAAGGTTGACCATGACACCATGGAGCAACTCGTTCTTCAAACAAACAAAGAGCTTAACAAGCGCCTTGGATTCTCCACTTACATCATCGAGACCCAATCGGTCAAGGTGTACGAGGGTACCACTGGTCAGCTCTATGAGGCCACTTTCATGGTGGTTCGAAACGATGGATTCTCCTTCGGCTTCGCGGTTATTGCTACATTCGAAGTCAGTGGTAAGAAACTTAAGTTGACGTCTCTTCGCTCCCAGCCTCTCAGTGATCAGGCTCCTGACAAGGTTAAGGTTTACACAAAGGGTTCCATGGGTAAGGAGTTCATTGACTACAAGCTTGTCAAGGAGAGTGCTGTACCCAACGTTGGTGAGTTAGATTTGATAAAAAATAAGTTGAGCTAAATGTAATGATCAGCATCAATGACATAATACAAATTGATGACAAAAGAAAGAAGATAAAAAAAGAAATCTACAAAAAAATCTACGAACAGTTTGCTTCAAAAATTAAACAGTGCGTAGAGCTTGGTCATAAACAGGTATTTTTAACAGTACCAGTGGTTTTGATAGGATACCCAGTCTTTGATAGATCAGCCGCTGCACGTTATGTAGCAAGACAGTTCCAACTTGGTGGGTTCACTGTACAAATTGTAAGTGAATTTGATATATACGTGTCTTGGGTAGTTCCCAAAAAGAAGAAGGAACGTGAAGAGAGTGAGGAGGATGTCGCTTTTCCAGACTTGATGAATCTCAAGAAGATGGCTAACAAGTACAGGAGAGGTGCGTAGTAAAGTTTGATTTTTAAACCCACTTAATCATAAATGGATAATTTGAACGTGCTCGTCGAAGCCAAGAAGGAATACCTCGGGCAAATGTGCATTATTATGTGTCCACCTATGATTGACGTTTTCAATGATATATACACGGAGGCTTATACCATTTCTAAAGGAAAGAAGCATCTTATGATGTTTCAGAAGTTACTCCAAGAGGTCCCCAATTGGTCGAACGCCATGTCTAAGTCGCACTCTGATAATATTACTAACCGCTGTGCTTGGTTTAGTGATCTTTTAGCGGCTGTCTTTGTTGCTTGTACTAAGATTTTGTCTTCTGTTCGTCTCAAGTCTGATAACAAGAAGATCTCCTTAAAACTCCCAACAAATGAGGTTTTTATCCAAACCTGCTATAACAACATCGCGAAGGACCTCTATCGGGATCCCTATGTGTTCCACGAAGATCAGAGCATTTACCACCGCGATGAGAAGTTAACTGGTCGCTTCTGTGCGTGTATTGAGAACTCTGTAAAGGAGCTTATCCCAGTTCAACAGATTCTTCAGACCTACATGTCGCAAGAATCCAGGGATATTGATCTAGATGGTGAGGTTCAAGACACCGAGGATCCCGATGTCTTTGATGGAGAGGGAGGAGAAGATCCTATGGGAGAGCCCGAACCCTCACCAGAGGAACTTCAGGAAAATCAACCCATGGAGGAGCAAAGTGATCCAAATGGTTTTGACAATGAATTCAAGACGGTTCCAGGTGTTCAATCCCCCGATCCCATGGAAAATGGTGAACCACAGGGTGAACCACAGGGTGAACCACAGCCTCAACCAGAAGATGATGTTCTATTCGGAGACGCCCCAGACTACCGTACAAAAAAAGTTGGTTATAATTAAATGGAACTCTCCGACTATTTACGCGACCCAGTATACGCGGCCCTAATTGCCGGAGCCACAACCGCGGGTTACATTCACCTTAAGGCGTATTTGAATAATGAAGGTAAATTAGAACTCAACCAATACACTAAACCAGCCGTACTTGTCGCAATTCTTGTGTATGTGATTGTACTTAATGGTCTTGGTCAAAAGGAGGTTATTTCTAATGACCCTTTCTAACTTAAAGATTACACTGTACTACTAAGAAAATGGCGTCCGTTAGTGCATTCAATGACATGATGGGTCAATTTCTTGTGGAATTGCACAAGACTTTTCCAGATGAAAAAAGCATCAAGAAGATGTTGACTTCGTTCGACCTTCTTAAGAGTACGAGTCCCAAGCTTCTAGTAAACGGTTTTATGCAGAGCGTAAAGCCCCATGCGGACATGGTTTCTGCTAAGAATGAGGAGTTTATCCTTGTTCACTCTAAGGACATTGATTTCCTTTCTGAGATTGATATCGTTCGACTTTGGAAGAAGATGAATGACGGTACCAAGGATGCAGTTTGGCAGTATCTCCAGACTCTATACATTCTAGGAACTACTATTCAGTCCGTTCCCGAGGATACCCTTACCGCCATCGAGGCTATGGCCAAGGATGTCGCTGAGAAGATGCAAAACAGTGACGGTGATATTAACCAGGATGCTCTAATGAAGATGATGGGCTCTATGTCTGGTATGATGTCTGGTCTCCCCAAAAAATAAACCTCATCTATATTAAATGAAAGTTTGGTTCGAAGATCCTAAACAACTCGTAAAAAATTCAAAAATTTTAGAGTTCTGGCCTAATAGCAAACAAACACCAGAGGATAGGATCAATTCGGCATCGCGGTTCATCATTTACACCACATGTGTTTTATTTGTGATTCGTCGCGATCCCAGGATTTTCGTCCTAGGTGCAACAATGTTGTCTATCATTTACGTTATGTACAAGGCAAAGCTCATTAAGGAGCCCTATGGCACCACAGACAAGACGTCTGTGTGCCAAAAGCCTACAAAGGAGAACCCCCTTGGTAATGTTCTTATAACTGACTACACGGATGCTCCAAATCGTCTGGAGGCTTGCTATTATGCTACGGCTCAACCTTTGATTAAAAAGTTCAGTAGCGACACGGTTAATTACGATTCTGGGCGTTCTCGTTCGACTTTACCTATGTACAAGCGCAACGCTTTTGAACGCCAATTCGTGACTACCCCAGTATCAAAAATTCCAGGCGATCAGACTCAATTTGCTGAGTGGCTCTATGGTCCCAAAAATGGACCCATGTGCAAGAGTGATACAAAGTACTGTAATCCCGACGCCAGGGGTGTTCAGTTAGAGGCATTTGCGGGACTTGGAAGTGATGGAGACATCAGGGGTCTCAGAGGTGGTGGTCGTGTAAGGGGAGGTGGTGGAACTTATAGTTAGATTAATATTCTCATGTAATAATAAATGGCGTATCAGCTTCAACCTGGTCTTTCTATTGTTGACAATAAAGGTGCCCTTCCTTCCGTCGCGGCTACCGATGAAGTGTTTGTTTACCCTCAGCCCAGTCACCTGAACTACGGTTCACGCCCAAATACTATGTTATATGGCACCGCACCATACATGGCAGGTAAAGGCGCTCCCGCGAAATACATTGATACCAGCGACGAGCTTAGACCCCAGTCTACTTCTCGTTTCAATAAGACTATTGTTCAGACTTATGAACGTAACCTGTTCCCCCTCACTAACATGGAATGCAAGACTCCTCTACGCACCATGAAATATGAACCTGCTAGTACCCGCGCCGACCTCCAAAACGGTCTTTTCCAGAAAAGGTACGTTAATAAAAATGTCAGTAAGAAATAAGAATGGCCGACCCTGTATCTCTGTTAGCCGTAGCTGGACTTGTTTATGCTGGAAGGACTTTGAGTACTACGAATAAGTCCAAGACTGAAAACTATAGTCCAGAAGCTAAAATTGTAATGGCGAATGATGGAGCTGGTCCCGCTTTACCTCCTCCAGTAAATGATTTTGTTTCCCGTGTGGAAGTTCCCTCTAAGAGGGAGATGGCGAGTTTTGCCGACATTGGCCGCCAACAACGCAGTGGTGGTCAGGAATTGCTTGATATGCGTGGACGTATGTTTGATCAAGGTCGTATGAATAACCTTTCCCCAGTAGAAAAGCAGTTGGTTGGTCCAGGTTTGGGAGTTGACGCCAATGTACCTGCGGTTGGTGGTTATCAGCAAATGTTTAGGGTTAACCCCATTAATGTTGGTGAATACCGTCTTACGACTTTACCAGGCCGATCTGGTCCAGCTGTGGATGTTACTGGTGGTCGCTCGGCTAAGGTTGGGCAACTTACCCACAATAAACCTGAAACTACATCCTATTTACCTACCCGTTTACCTACTATGGCTGGACGCGCTCAGGGAATGACGGGTGTTGTTCCTCGTAATGAACACGAAAGAACTAAGAGAACTACTAACCGTTCAGAGACTGGTTTACGCACCGATGGCTTAGGCTACAATGGTGCTAAGCGTATGGTTTCTGCTCAGACCCTCGCTCAGGATCCTACTCGATTCAAGTCTGATCGCAATGATGAGCAGTACAGGTACAACAACCAACCAGCACCAGGTATTCACAGTTTCCATGGTGCTTACGCGACTGGTGCTGCCAGCCGAGTTACTGCCAAGACGAATGAGGAACTCATGAAGTATGGATTCCGTCCCGAGGATCGTCGTGGTAAGGCAAATAGACCCGGAAACGCGGGTCGTATGAATGTCAGAGAGGGACCCCTTAAACAGGGTGGTGCACTCACGGCTGTTCGTAGCGACACCTCGCGCATTGATGGTCGTATGAATGCGGCTAATGGTGGCTGGACTCAGCAGTATCAGAACAAGACTTTCCATCAGTTCAACCCCTACAAGGGTAACGAGAACCCCAATTCCAGGAATCTTGGCATTGCCGCCAAGCAGCTGGAGAACAACCCACTTTCCCACGCGCTTTACCGTTAGATATTTGTCTCAATTCGTTGAAAACAATCATTAAAATATTGTGCCTATATTTTAATGAAGGTTCACACCCTAACCATAGACAGTAGTCAACGTGATACGTCTACGTACCCTGATTCTAATAACTACGTCGTGACATTGGAAAATCCCATTTATGACGTTGAAGAGATACGTCTTGTGTCCGCCCGTATTCCAACACCCCAAACACCTGCACCAAATTCTTTAATTCTTAAACTTTCATCAGGCTCTGACGAACTCAATCAATCTGTCTATGTGGGTACGCCTCACTATACCGGTCACATTCTTCTTGATGGTACAACTAATATAACATTCAATGGATCAGATGACCCTTTTGTGCACCGTTTTCATTCAGGGTCACAGAAGATCATAAGTGATTTGGGTTTAGAATTCTTATATTTTGATAGTGGTACATTAACTAGGTATAGATTCAATAACGAAGATCATGTATTAAAATTCGAAGTTAAGTGTTCTACAGATAAACTAGAGGGTTTAACAAAGGTTCCATTAGATAAATTTGCGAAGAAGAAGGAAAAAACGAGGGATGAGAAAGTAAAGAACCTGGGAAGTGAGATTCTTTACAATCAAGAAGTGTATATCTATATAGGTATCATTGCCTTCTTTGGTATTGTATTGATGTTTCTGATGAAAGGAAGTCCACCTGTTCCACCACCCACTTAGCGGGTAATGGCGTAGACAGGCTGAGCAGGCTTGGAGACGCGAGTAGACACGGTGGAGATCATCATGTAGACCGCGATAGAGAGGAGAGTGGTGAGCACGGCAGTGAGCGCGTACTGGGCACCACCGTTCTTGGGCACCTTAATGACCTGATTGATGATGAAACGAACAACATCCATCCAGGACATCGCCGCCGCGAAGGAGAAACCAGCGACGATCGCGTTGAGGGACTGGGTCTCTAGTTCCTGGGTAACAAGGGTGACAGTTTGCATAGCCGCCTTCATTGTGAGTAATATACTATAGGTTAGGAAAATTATTCATTCTGGTAATAGTTCCTCCTTTTCAATTTTTTTATACTTGGTTTTTTTTAGACTTTTTGAATTCGCGAAGAGTTGATCGTCTCCTGATATATCTCCACTAGAGCTGCTCTCTGAATCGTTATCTTTACCAAACACGTGTAACTTCATATCCGAATCATTGAAATTCCAACCTTCAGGCTCCCATGTGCTCATTACTATTAATGGCATTTTTTAACATCTGTTCTGTCGGATTTTGGGGTTCCCACGAGTTCCAACGATCGTAGGCTTCATTTATCTGTAAATAAATGGGGTTGTTTCCTGAATATCTTTCAAATGGAGGGCAGTCTTCGGAGTCGACGGTGGGCATCTCCTCATCCTCCTCTTCGTCTTCGTTATCAACCTGTTCATAGATATCCGGATAAATAGAACCAATATCTTCACCGACTTTATACATTGCGCAATATTTTGTTGCATATTCCACGTCTTCTGGAAGGAGAGTGTCTCGTCCACAAGCCTTGGAATATTCACATGCAAGTGTTATGCCTTTTTCCATAACTGGAAGAAGAATGTTAGTCATTGTTTCGATGTATTGCTCTGCCATTCTGTCACCAGCATCACCAAAACCAGTTTGCATATTCATCTTTAGTATTTAAGAGTAAAAAGAGATTCAGCAATTCCCTCACCAACACGAAGAATGTTGTGGTTTACTGCGTATACTCGGATTTGTCTAGAAAAATCTGGGCATGACGTGAGACTTAGGTGAAGTATTTGCTCTTTTACGTTACTCATGTTCACTTGTCCTGTTGGATAAGCCTCTTCTGGCTGTAAGGCGAAACTATACGAATAGAAACGCCTAATCAACTGTGTTTTGGAGTGATGTATAGCTGCCTGTACAGCTTTTAGGAAGAGAACGGTACCAGTCTCCTGTGTAATAATGTCTTGCCCATCAAATTGTAGTGTAAGGTAATTCAGGTTTTCATAAAGAATACGTTTGTTGTCAGCTGTGAGAGCTGTATTATCGTAATCAAATGGTGTTACAAAATTACCATGTGATACACCATCACCCCTAGTACCCTGTCTTTGAATTACAAAATAGAGTTCTTTGACTGGATTTCTAAAGTCAAGTTTGAACGTTCCCTCCTTAATACCTACACCCACATCAAATACATTCTGTTGTACCTGTGTTATGATGTAGTCTTTCTTCATCTTCTGCATCTTGGATCTTTCATTTTTGTCTAAAAATACAACCTCTGTAGAGAGTTTAAAATCCTTAATATGTATATTAGGGGGTGACGTAACACGACTACCATCAATATCAACCATGATTTCCTCTGGTTTTCTAAGTGTAATCTCAACTTCAACTTCCTGTTTGTTAATAGCACATAGAGGTATAGCGAGTTCAGGGTGTTTGTAAAAGTAGAAGGGTAGATCAACGAAGAAGTTTTCATCTGAGTTGGCTCCGAGTGTACCCGTTATGATTATACCTCTGTTGGGTATTCCACCACCTGTAACTACCTCACCAACAAGTTTATCACTTGTTCTAAGTGAATACTTTCCAATGAGTTGTTCCAGCGCCTTTTGTTTTGTTTGTGTAACATTATGCTCTGAGTATATTTGGAGATAATCACTATAAAGCCTTTGAACTATGGTACCACCTATGATCAGATCTACATGATCAATTATGGCGTGGCCAACCGATTCTACGTATACAGGGCTACCTGGAATTTCTGGTAGAGTCATTTTCACACTCAAGGTTTTCAATAGATCACCTTGATTTTGGGGAATCTTGAACTTAATCTTTTTCCCAAAATCTGCTTCATTTTCTGGATCTAAATCATCGTACTGTGTAGAAAAATTTGCGTGCTTCTTAAAAGCTTCCACAAAATGACTGTAGTCTGGATTCCTCGTGAAATACCTGTCTTGGGATCCAGACGTTAGCATCTGTATTCTACCAGCCATTACTAATATAACTACCTAAAATTTTAAACCGGCTAAACCACTCTCAAACCTGAGTACGTTGTAATTTATAGCGTACACCCGCGTGTTATTGTAGTCCGTTGTGGTTAATGGATCAATCTCAATTGTAAACAGTTTGTGAGCTATGCGACTCATGTTCACTTGCCCAGTTGGATAGTACATCTCTGGTTGTAAGGAGAAGGAATACATACCAAATTTAGAGGTGCTAGACGCTTGTGGAGCGTTTATGTGATGTTTGAGAGGTTGTTCGTACGTCAGGAATAGGTTATTCCTATTGAAGACGACTTCATTATTGAATCGAAGTTCAGCGTTAGTAATAGTGTTATACTGATTTGGGTAGTTATTTTGGACTGAATCCTCTGACTGTGATACAAAGAAGAGTTCTTTTACTGGGTGTGAAAACTTCAACATCACAGACTTTTTATTTTCACCGGGGTTCATTTTGAACTTGGCAATTTGAAGTTGGGTGATGACATAGTCAATTGGTCTAGATACCAGAAACCCCTTCTCATCATCAGTTAAGTAGACAAATTCCGTATCAAGTGCAAACTTCTTTATAGAAGCGTTTATGGTTTCGGGTGCACCGTAATGAATAAGTTCCCTCAGTGGTCTCGTCTTGATTCTAATCTCTACGATCTGTTTAGTAAGGGCACACGTTGGTATAGATAGACTAGGGTTTCTATAGAAATAGAATGGCAAGTCTAAAAAGTATGAGTACTCACCGGTATATGCAAGTATATTACCATGTCCATTTAAGAAGTACAAAGTCTGTTCAATATCATCATTTGTACTATGAAGCTGTTGATACATATAAATGTACTCCCCTGTAATCTTTTGTACAATTTGTCCACCAATTACAAGCTCTGCATAGTCAATCATATGTGTTATGATTGATTTAGACCACACATTGGTACTAGGATTTGGATTTGTGAGAGTAACCTTAAGGTTGAAATTCTTTATGAGATCTCCCTTGTCATTAGGAACCCTACACGTGAGAAGACTACCAAAATCTATTTTCCCATCAAACTGACTCTCTACATAGTCAAAGGAAAACTTGGTATGTCTCTTAAAATTCATCAGGAAATATGAAAATTGTGGTTCACCAGTTAACCACTGATCTTGGATTCCTGTTGTAGCAAGTCTTAACCGACCAGCCATTCCTACTGTATATGAGTAAAATTTTGGTAAATAAAACGAAACGCTATAATAGAATGAATCTTCAGTTGAGGAAGTTCAAACCTGAGACAATTAGTGATGACCGGGTTTGTGTGTTCATTGGGAAACGTAACACAGGTAAATCAACTCTCGTCAAAGATATTATGTTCCATAAGAAACACCTCCCGGCGGGAATAGTGCTGTCTGGAACAGAAGAGGGTAACCATTTTTATTCAGACTTTATCCCAGATTTATTCATTTATGGTGACTACGATAGAGAGGCAATAGAAAGAGTTATGTCTCGGCAGAGAAAGTTGGTCGGTGCGGGTAAAACTAACTGTGGCGCCTTCATGCTTTTAGACGACTGTATGTATGACTCAAAGTTCCTTAAAGATACCTGTATACGTCAGTGCTTCATGAATGGAAGACATTGGAAAATCTTCTTTATGTTGACTATGCAATATGTTATGGACTTACCCCCAGCACTTCGTGCGAATGTTGATTATGTTTTCATCTTGAGAGAGAATATCATTCAAAATAGAGAGAAACTTTACAAATCCTTTTTTGGAATATTCCCCTCGTTTGACATGTTCTGTAAGGTAATGGATGCCTGTACTGAAAATTATGAGTGCCTCGTGTTAGACAATACAGTAAAGTCTAACAAGATCCAGGATTGTGTATTTTGGTACAAAGCAACTGTTAGGAAGGGTTTCAAAGTTGGTAGTCCTCAATTGTGGAGTATGCATAAGAAGATGTACAATCCAAAACACGTTAATCAAACGGAGCAGGACGCCAAAAAGGCAACGAAGAAAACCAAACTCACGATTACTAAAAAGAAATAGGCGCGTCACTAGAACTTTAAGAAAACATAGGAATATATTAACATGGCTTCTGAACACGTCCCCACTATGAACCTATTTGATGATGGCGAGGGTATGGTGCCATTACAGACACAAGATAAACCTTCTACAGCGTTTAAACCACCTGAAAAAAATATGAGTACAAATAAAGACACTATGGACTCTACTCCTATTAATGACGTTATGATGATGGAGCCCCCCGCGCTTACTGAGGATCCCAGGGTACAGGGTGTTATGCCCCAAATGGTTGCTGCTCAACCTCAAGCTGCTTATCCCTCCCCCAACAAGACTAAGGAGGAGGCTCCTGAGAGCAAAAATCCTCTCAACCTCACCGATGATCAGCTTACTGCCCTCATTGTAGCTGCTTGTACCGCCATTGCTGTCAGCAAGCCTATTCAGGATCGTCTTGCGACTTCTATCCCCAAGTTCCTTAACGAACAAGGGGGTAGAAGTATGGTTGGTTTAGCCACTACTGGCGCTGTGGCTGCTATTATCTTCTTCTTTGCGAAGAGCTACATCATCAAGGCTTAAGCCTGCATCATGTTGTTATAGATCGAGTTATCTATGCCAGTGAAGTAGGTGATTAAAGCACCACCAATGAAAGCACCAGCTAAAACAGCGTTTAACTCCAAATGCTTCCTTCTATCGCTCTTATGAAAATTCCTTACGGTATCCTTGGAGCGCTTCCACCATTCGTTAATAGCGAAGGTGATGATGAGCGCGAAAAGGGTCGTCATGGCAAAGAAAGAGCGATCGACTGCAAGACGGGGAATGTCACCGACGATGGCGCGAGCGGCGTTAGGAATGATAACAGTTAAGAAGATGAGGTTAGTGTAGTAGTTATCAGTGTGCTTGGGGACTTGTGTAACGGCGTAGAACACAACCCAAGAAAAAATCGCTGCTAAGAGATCATTAACAGGAGTTTGCATTTATCATATTACGAGATTTTATTTATCCTGAATGTATTGACCACAGAATTTGGTCTTGTCTGGTAATCTATTGTAAATCCCTATAGATTCACATATCCCTCTCAACTCCATAAAGTTGTTCCAGAAGTTCTCGGAATGGGTCCATTCAGGTACCGTACTGTGAGCAAGCTCGTGAATTAAAACGTGCATAATCTCATTGACATCACCATCTATACATATAGTTATGTCAGCCCCCTTGTTAACATTGTAGCCCACTGTTCCGTACATCATCTTAAGCGCCGTCAAGGGTATGGGGTCTACCAACATACTAAACTTCTCATTGTTCGTTTTCTTGATGTGTTCTCTGAGAACACGATACCTCCTCTTCACTTCAGTGAAGTTCTCTGGTTCACGGATCATGAAAAGTATGATTAGGTTGATCACGATCAATACGATAAAAGGTATCATCTGTTATAAGCAAAGATAAATTTACTGTACAACTCTGAGATTGGGTTACCTTGGAGACCCTCCCAAAGTTGTAATTTGAAACCAAGCTCCTCCAGATGGGTCACCAAAAGATCTTTGTACCCGACTGGTTCAGCCTTTGGACCCTCTGCGTAGTACGGAGTATCAGTCAGGTGTACAAAAAGCTTCTCCCCAAACCCACCATTCCCATGATCCTTGAGTTTGAAGAAGTTCCCCATATCATCCTGAAGCGGTGTCTTGAAGATGATCTTTTCCGAATCTGGGATAATACCAATCAAAAGTCCACCTGGTTTTACGCGCTTCTTAATCTCATATATGGAACTGAAGAAGAGATCTCTTGTGGCGAAGATATAGTGGAGTGAAAAGTTGAAACAGACAACATCAAATTTTCGTTTTGGACAGTTGTGTATATCACCCTCATAAAAGTTTACACGCATGTGCATGTTCTTAGCCCTAGACCTGGCTTCAACGAGAGCTGAGGGTTCTGGGTCACACATGTTTATATTGGCGCCACACTTATGCCATTTCTGTAAATCACCCCCAAAGCCACACCCAACATCAAGGATGTGATGACCACTCTTTGTCACACTTTGAATGAGTTCCCTCTTGGCATCGTTGTGATTCTTTCGAATTTCCTCCATTCTTAATTTATGAATATAATCTTTAAGATTGTCGTTTACTTAGGGCTTAAAGTTTAGAAGCATTCAATTATTATAATGTCTCTTGAACAAGATTACACTACTGTCCCTGGTCAGGTTTTCGCATGCCTTTCTATTGTTGGCCCGGAGTGCCCACAGAAGAATGACAAGTTTGGTATAAAAATCCGAGGAGCTTTTGCTAATCGCGATGAGGCTGCTAACCACGCAAAGCGTCTTCAGAAGGAGGATCCAACTTTTGATATTTACGTGGTAGATATGTACAAATGGCTTCTAATCCCTCCTGATTCTTCGAAGATTGAGGATGTTCATTATACCAATGAGAAGCTTGAAGAGATTATGACTGGTTACAAGGAGAATCAGGCTCAGGCTGCCCGAATGTTTAATGAGCGTAAGCAAGCTATGGGAGATAAGACTGGCTTCGCACCTGGTGATGACAACTCCAAGTTTTACACTAAACCCGACGAGGCTCCCATCTCTCACCCAGCCGAGGTGCTCGAGCGACTTAAGAAGGAGAAACCGGACGCCAACATGGAGGATCTCGTCAAGGAGGCAGATGCTATAGTTGCGGAGGAAATGAAGCAGCGACAGAAGGAGCGTGAGGAAGCTGCTAAGGCCGCTGAGATGAGTGAGATTAAGGAGGAGGAGGAGGCTTCCACAGAGGCCAAGATCGAAGAAACTAAGGATGAGGGTGAACCCGAAGTTTCTTCCAAGTAAATAATTTTCATAACTAATATTAAATGATTAGCATTATCGTAACAATCATTCTCGTAAGTGCTTTCTTCATTTTGTTTTTTGGAGGGATGGGTCCAGAAAACAAAAAGGAAAAGAAAAAGGTTAATAAACCCGAAGCCAGTACTACTGCTGGATTTATCGAGGATACATACAGAGATCCATTTATCAATCATTTTATACCCCCGAAGGTTGGTAACATAGGTAAGTTTGTTCCTTACTCAGGTGTACCTGAGAATCACTGGCTGCATGGTTTTCCCCATAAAAAAGCCAAGTAGGAATACACCGAATATAAGAATCCATGTAGTCTTATCAATGTTTTTGAATACATCAAACGTTTCTTGGCTCTGATAAGGTGGTGGTGGTGGTGGATATTCAGATGGATGAAAGTAATACTCCTCAGTGGATTTTTCATTACTTTCATCTTTCTCCTCTGGAACATCTTCCAAAACGGGGTTATACTCGATGGGATTACCGATATCAGTTTCCATTTTCTAATATAGAAGGGGTTTTTTTTAAGTATTTTCTTCCTCACTTTCACTCTCATCATCTACTACAAAGTCCTTGAGATTACCATTTTCATCTGCGTCTGATTCATATTCTTCTTCGCTATCATCGTCGTCGTAAAGTTCATCATCTGTATCGATATCCGAATCTATATCTGTGTCATGTTCATCTGTTCCATAATCATCTTCTAATACTGTTTCAGTGGGTTGAAATAAAACAGGTTTCTTTATCTGCCTTCCTGAGCGAGTACGGGTAACTAATACAACCATTTTAGGTAGTATTGCGTATTATTGTTTAAGTAGTTTTACAAGATTATTGTCTATTATCGTGTGTGTTCTAGCCTTATTCTTCTTCCCTTTACAAACTGGGCATTGTTGCGTTATTTTATTGCCTTTTATGATGTAAGACATCACATTGTCTGGGTGATCTCCTCGGATGGATTCACAATAGGTTGATGTTGTAAGCGCCACATGATTCGTTTTGTTTCTTTTAACACTTACGACTGTCGTGTCCGCCTGTCCATCCATGATCTTCTGTATAAATCTCTGCAACAGGGGCTTCGCCTCGATCTGTTTAGGTTGTGGCTTTTCAACGAATTTTTTGATTTCTGGGCAACTCTGAAGTTCTTCCTTTTTGGGATACAGTTTGTTGACAATAACACTCGGTAACTCATGTCTCCGTCCACAGAAGTCTTTACAGAATCCATCCTTCCTCCCCCTGAGTGTTTCACAGCGGCAAAAACATTTCTGTATGATTAGTTTACCACTAATAATAAACCACACATGATTTGAGTTGTGTTCTCTTCGCAGGTTCTCACAGTAATTTGAGTTTGTGGCGGCTAGGAATGTGTTTTTGTGTTTGAAAAGTTTGGTGATGTAAGCATTTGATTGCCCTTCAAGATTCTTCCTCACAAACATCTGTATGAGAGATTTAAGCTCTTCATCCTGTAGTTCATCCTTTGTTTCATCTTCTGTAAAAGAACCTTCTCTAGTAGGCATAGATGGTGGTTGAACAAACACCGTTTGAGGAGCATCTGTACGAACAGCGGACATTTTCAAAAGTTCTACATCGGGTGTGGGTTGCACACGAATAATTGTACTCAAGGGCTCTGGGGTGTACATGAAAACAGGTAAGTATGCGAGTTGGTTCACCTTACCCTTCTCACACCCGGGACATCCCTGTCCACCACAAGCATCGTGTTTAGCCTTCTTATAGGACCATGGCATTCTAAAACCACTACCTTTGGTCTTCCTACGAATATCACCATACACAGCTGCGTCTATGATATCATTCCAATCATATGAACTCTTAGCTGTGGTGAGGGCTACGAGCACATGTTCTCTCAAAGCGATTGCTGAACTTTGGTCTACAACAAAGTCTGGCCAGTTTAGATGTACCCCAGTCTTGATAAAGTTACCAACCGTCTTTGGGGGTGATACAGAAATTAAGCATTTTTTACCACCATGACGCTTCACCTTGTCACATATGATTTTACATATGGATTTGATCTCATCCATTGCGAGAGATTCTTTGTCCTTGTAGTCAATGTCAATGAAGAAGTTGTAAGTGGGAGTCTTTTGTTCCACGACAAACAGCTT
>Ga0181568_10001032_pt1 | contig 25526 bp, 36 predicted proteins | sample 101ome_20_FD_133758 | JGI IMG/M metagenome (GOLD analysis project Ga0181568, IMG submission 133758) | Coastal salt marsh microbial communities from the Groves Creek Marsh, Skidaway Island, Georgia - 101404AT metaG (megahit assembly) | ecosystem: Environmental > Aquatic > Marine > Intertidal...
CCCTACTACAACTCATACCTTGGCCACCATGACCTCTTGCTCCATAAATAGCTTCTGTAGCACCTCTAGCAACCCAGCTTTCTTTATCTCCCTTAATATCAATCTCGACAGCCCTTGTTACATCACACCCATTGCGAGTAGCGTGGCTGACACAATCGCCAGTGGTTTGCCTCTCTATATAAGCATTCTTATCAAATTTCAATACTGATTTGAATGGTGTTGAGAGTTTACCTTTGCCGCTATCTTTAATACGCTTCGCCCCATCTTTGAAGTATGCATATTTACTGGTAGCTATAAGTTCCTCATATACATGAGGTTCCCAAAGGCATCCACTAAATCCTTTACGATATTCATTATATAGTTGCTCTGGGCTCATTCTTGGCATTATTTACTACCCTCATAGAAAGCATAACTTAATGCCCTAAAAGCATTCGCACTATTTTCTCTCATTTCATCATCTAATGACACATCATCTTCCCCAATAGCCTCTGTTAATAATTCTCTGGCAGCTTCTGCTAATCCTGGATATTTATTTTTGATATTTAATCTTAACATTTTACCAGCTAAACTATTAGCCTGCCTAATGCTCGCCGTGTCCTTAATCACCATATCTTCATTGTCTAATTCGATTAAAGTGGCTAAATCTGCATATAGTGAAGAAAGCTTCAGGCAATCGCTATATTTGGTAGAATCATCAGATTCATTCAGAATCTCTGTGATAGATTTGGCAGATTGCAGGAGAGTTTGGTCCGAAGGGGCATCAATAACGTAGTTCTCTGCCACTGTAGGGCTTGGTTTTAAAAAATCCATGGTAAGACTAGGCTTAATAAAACCAATTAAAACTAGGGCTATTCCTAAAGTTAATAATCCTTTGTTTTGCATATCACTCTTCTCCAGATTCGTTACATACCATTGGCGATAAATATGGAAACATTTCATCAGCTACTTCAACCGCTTTTTCGCATCCGCTTTTTTCAGCTAGGTCTCTAGTTTGTTTCCATGAGGCAACTAGGTCAAAAAATAATTCTTTGTTTTCTGGTGTTGTATCTTTGGATACGCTATCATTAACTGTTTCAATTACATCAACAGTTTTACCCTTGATATTGTTAAATAAATTTAGTAGTATTTTTTGCACAGGACTTAACTGGTCTTTAAATAATACCCACAATATAATTCCTGCACCAGCATATAATGCTAAATCCATTGTGTTTAAACCTTTACTAAACTCTGAAAAACTTTCTGTAAAATTCATTATTTAAATCCTCTCATGGAATATGGACTTGCATAACCTTTGGGTTGTATGGGTTTTCTGCTACTGCCTTTTTAATAAATATACCAGTTTGTCTAAATGTTGTAACTAAAGCGTCAATACTTGCGCTAAGTAGCACCATCAAAAAACCTTTAACGTATCTATGTATACTAGGCTCGAAAAAGTTTGGCACAACTGGAATGTCGATAACGAGGAATACATTGTCGTAAAAATCAGATAATAAATCAATAGCGATTTGTTTTTTCTCCGGGCTTTTTAGATCTGTTCCGATTTTTTCAATAATCTGAATAAGACTAGCAGCCGCCACTTGCAAAATCTTCCAAGCCTCACCAATAGCTAATCTTTTAATATCCTCAGAATTTTTTTTAATCTCTTCTATAATCTTATTAAATTCTACAACAATTAATTCTTTACTATTCATAATAACCTCAGACTGTAATATGTGGCTCGATATCTTTATAGGTAGCGCCACCTATACCATTAATATCTATGATTTGTTGTATATATTCAAATTCCCCAAACTTTGATCGGTAGTCAATAATTTTTTGAGCAAGTCCCGGGCCTATATGAGGAAGCTGAATTAGCTCCCCTATGCCTGCTTCATTTATATTAATCTTACTTTTGGTGTTGTCTATGCCAACATAATTTTCCAAGTCTTTTGATCTTTCGTGTCTTGCTTTTTCTTCATTTCTACTTTTGATATACTTATAGAATATACCAAGCTGACCACCAATTAATATGCAGCTTTCTACAGCATGCGTCACTATCTCTGTAAGATTTTCTTTAGTATCATGCTCACTAATAATTCCAGTTAGATATAAACCACTAAATATAAAGCTTACTAAGGTAAACCAGAATTCAGTTGTTTTATATCCAGGTTTCATTACGGATTACCATCAATTAAATCAGGAGTAACATAATATCCAACATCATCAAATTTATCTGTATATTTAGATTCGATAAATGTAGCAGTTGGTTGGGCCAAGGGGTAGGTATTATATGTTCTCTCATTAACAGTAGCAGCCAAAGGTCTACATCTCGAAGGCTGTAATACTACTGAACCATTACGAATTGTGTTATCTTGAATAATATCTGAAGTTGCCATTTAACCACCTTTTATTAGATTGATATATAACAATATAAGCTTTTCTTTAATAATTATACACTAAATAGGACAATTGTTTTGACAATAACTAAGTTACTGATGGAGCTGGTGAGGAACCTAGTTCATATCCCCAGAAATTATAGTACCAAGTTGATGTATCTGGAGTATTGGTGCTGCCATATTCATCTGTTGAATAGTACACATTTGTGGTATTGGAATTTGTTACAGATGTTGCTATAACCCATGAACCAGAGCCTGAATCATAATATAGATAAAACGAATTATAAGAATAATATGATTGACCATTAAAAGTACCAACCTCAGTGTACGTGCCGTTTACTGATGAAGTACCAGCACCAGCTACGGTATAACTGCCTCCTGGAGCTGGTGTTGTGGAGCCCGGTGGAGAGGTTGAGCCCGGTGGAGAGGTTGAGCCCGGTGGAATAGTTGTTGTGAAATCTATAACTATTTGACCATCAACAGCTATTTTATCTACTGTCGTTGAGCCAATAGCAAGACTAGAGACTGGTGTGTTTCCTATTCTGAATGGCATAATTTACACTATAAAATAAAGAGTATTGGGATCATAAGTGCCTAAACCGGAATAAGCAGACTGACTAATTTTAACAATATTATTTATACCAGAAGCACCAGCAATACCAGCAGGATCACTGTAAAGATTACTGTGTACAGCAAGCTGGTTGTTACCACTATTATAAGCTAAAGTAATTCCAGTGCCAGCGACTAGATCAGTATTAAAAAGATTATTATTTTCCCATATTTCAGTACCGCTATTATAAGATAAGACCTGTCCATCTTGTGGTGAAGAGATTGATACATCATGATCGTCTGTTAAGTGTCCAAAATTTCTAGGACGCACTAGGATTTTACCAGTGTTTTGATTAACATACATCACAATAGCTGCACTAATAGCATGCTGTGGTTTAGTTTTTGTTAATTTACCAGCGTCAGTAGGATTTACATAAAGAATATCTCCTTCGAACCATTCTGGCTCACTAGCGTTCCATAGATTACCAGCACCATTAACAGCACCGTTACCTCTAGTGTCAAGATTTTCAATATGACCAAAATTAATAGCATAGCCCTTTTGGTTAACGTCAATATCTTCTAGAACAAGACCTAGAAATCTAATTTCATTAATAGTATCATTCGCTATATATTTATCTGCTGTAAGTATAGTGTTGTTGTGTATGCCTGTGGCATATACAGCTTGACCGGCATAGAGTGTACCAGCAGTGCTGTTTCTTATTCTGAATAAATTATGCTCACCTAAATGTATTTTTACATTACCATCAACACCGGCGTTTATTGTTCCTTCTGACTCACTCCATCCAATCATACCTGCCTCAATGGTAGGATCAGCACCAGTAGATAAAACAATTCTATCAAATATACCATCAATACCATCTACATTACCGTCAATCGTAATATTACCACTACCAATAATATTATTACTATTAAGATCTAATGTTCCACCAAGCTGTGGAGTAACATCTTCAACTACATTAAGTAAATAATTTTGTAGATCAACTATTTGTGATTCTGTTATTCTTAGGGCGCCACTATGTTGAACAACAGAGCTTTCTGAAATATAAGCGTCTGGCACAGTTGCCCATGTAACAATACTAGTAAGATCATTCAGTTCTGGACCACCGCCACCGCCAGTACCACTACTAGCAATTGAACTCAAATTATTCCAGCGATTAACACCGTCACCAATCTTTAAAGTGTTAGTGTCTGTGGCAAAGGCCGGTTCTCCCTTTGCTAATAATGGATTGTTGGTTGCAAAGTAGGTTGCGGTATTTCTTCTTAATAGTATTTTAGTCATAATTTTTACTCATAAATTTTGTGTTCTAGAGTTTTAATAGCTTGGGCTAATGTTGCTATTTGTATTTTAAGATCGTTCATTACTTCTGTATTCTTACATAAGGCTTCAGCAAACTTTGCCTGATTTTGTTTATTATCTTCTAGTCTTTCTAGAATATATTGTCTGTCTTGTACATAGGGAGAGTGTAAAGTTATCATTTCTTTAACTTCTTTACGACTTACTAGATTTTTAACAAAGGTTGTCCAGAAACCTATTAACCCTATTATAACACTTAGCATTGCGGTGCTAAGATTTTCCAAAAAACCACCCACAGTGTTTGGATCGCTCATTTAGTTACTCCATGTATATATAAAACAAGCCAATAGTTTTTACACCATTGGCTCGTCTTGTGCAAAAAGTTTAGATAATATCAACCATTTTTAGAAGGATAATCTGCTTCTACAGGTCTTTTAGCTCCAGTGCGATAAACTAGTTCGCCAGGAACATCCCTGCTTGGTCTAGCAGCATCATCGTTTCCAAAAGAATCTGATGAAATTGTTGGAGCAACAAGGAACTTGCCAGTATACATATTATAGTAACCATTTCTAAAAGCAGTAGTGTACTGTAGGCTAGTAGATGATTCTGTTTTATGAATACTCTTGGTAAGACTAGGTACTGGGGTTTGATAAAGAGCGTTTAGGGTGTCGGTGAGATCGTTTAAGTTATTGAAAGGAGCAAGTAACGCATCTTGCACATCCTCACTTCTTACTGGCGTAGAACCAAAAACTCCCAAATCATTAGCTTTAGATTTTAGATTGGAAGAAATTGGACTATTGTTAGGTGTACCAACATTAATTGCTGCTCCACCATTATTTCTGAAACTTTCAGTAGTTTTTGCTTTATTAACGCTCATTTGTTTTTTCTCCGAGAAATTTACATATGTAAAAACTTATACACCAATATAAGATAAAATGAAAATATTAACCTGTTGAGGCGGACTCTGCTGGAGGATTGAGGAAATCATAAGAGAATACAAAACTTGATTGTCTCACACCGATACAGTCGGTATAGCCTGAATATGTATTTTCTATATAATCATTTTTGCGGTCGCTACTGCGACGGAATTCAAAATCTAGAGATCTTTTGTATGCGTCTCTTCGGTATTGGGCACTCAGGGCATCTGTACCAGGAAAATATAGCTTAGCATCCTCCAATAGTTCCAAGCGTCTTTGAATAGGTACTATTTCAGAAAAAAGCGGTATGCCTAACTGAGCGGCAAGGATATCGTACATGCTTACACTACGATTAGTAGCATCCCACAATGCTCGCATCATGTCTCCTTGTCTATATTTTACTAAAACTTCAAACGTTAGATTGATTGGAGGAACAAGATGTTTTTCAACACTTCCTTCTGTCCCACATTTTATTGTATTAATACCAGTACTGTCTTCTACCGCATCTACAATATTTTTCATGTTTGCTTGTACTTTTAATTCTTTTTCGGTTCGGGTGACCACCCAATGTCCAAAACGCGGGTGGACTGTCTCTGTAGTTCGGCTATTACTGCTAGAGTAATAAGGTATACGTACTTCTAAAGTGTCCTGACCCAGCTCTTTTGCTAAACCAGGCGATAACTGTACTACGGATCGTCCGCTAACCTCTACAATTGCGCTATCTGAGATTGCTTTAGACACTAGCGACTGTACTTTTACTGGAGACTTGAGAAGATTGTCTTGTTTCTTCTTTGCTAGCTTTTCTTCACTAGCTAAAATATTTTTTTTCACACCCTCTAAAAGTTGCGGAATAATATTATTTATATAGTTGTTTAATTTTCTATCATAATCTGCAAGTAATTGTTGTACTTCTTGAGCACCAGATATTCGATCGTTCATAAAAACTTTAGTAATTTCGTCCTCTACCTTTTTGATCACATAAGCTACGGCCACCTCGGGAAGCCCTGCTTGAGATCTCTTGTCATCTCTTTCTTGAGCTTTCTTTAGATCGCTAAGATTTTGTTGCAGTATGCTCCAAATCATCATTGCTCGATTACCTATTCCTGAGCCATCAGCTCTTGCTTTTACACTATCGCCATTAGGCATCTTATAAATGCCGTTCGGCAATATAATCCAATTGAAACTAAAATTATACTGTGTATTTGTTTTTTGAAATTTAGCTAATAGATTGTCGACTTCTTGTTTGGTAACTAATCCAAATGTGGATCCATCTCGGAAATCTGGTGGATCTTCTCCATTACATTTTGCTTCAGCGTAAGCATGTACTCCTCCTGGTGGTCCTATCGATTTAGCTAATAAAGCATCCCCGACTTTAAGCTTTTTTAATATTCTTGCCCAGTTTGTGCCTGTGAATACTTCACTTATTATTAGTTGCACTGTCTCCGCAAGATCATCACGTCCTTGGTTAGTGAGAAAATAACTACCAAGGTTGCCAGTTTTAAAACACTCATCACTAGCAACGCTGTCGTAGTTATCCATATAAGTAGATACAGCTTGTCTTACTGTTGATTCAACATCAGTTGGTACAGTGTTTTGGTGTGCCTTTAATTCAGCCAATATACTTTCAAGTTGTGTTTTTATTGTCTCGCCGGCTTCTACTTTTTTTTCTAAAATACAAAGTTCAGTATCTGTGCTAATCGTTTTATGATCTATATTTTGCCAAAAATCTGGATCGTTACTTCCATCAACAAAAGCCCCGAACCAAGGTTTCTCGAAAACCGGACCCTCACTACATTTTGGAGTTTGTCCGCTACGGCACATAATCTCGAAAGTACCCGGGTCATAGTCAAGCTCCATCATAAGTTCACGCATTTTATTATATTTTCTGGCTTTGCGAAAACTAAGATCATGTACCAAGAAATCCAAACTCCCAAATCTAGTATCGCCAAAAGTACTATTAAGCGCAGAATAAAATTTTGATCTATATTGGTTTAATTGAGACTTCCTGCGAATATTGTCTAGATCAGCCAATATAGGAGCAAGCAGGCCTCCCGAAGCCACGCCAACTAGTAAGAAAGCAACCACAGGAAACGCAACTACTGATCCTGGTACTGATCCAGCAACAAGATATTCAGCTAATAATGTACCAGCAGCGGCCCCAGCTGGGATCGATGGAGATAATGATATCAGCGATAACTTCCACATTTCTTGATACACTACAGCATATTCATCTACCATATTGTTGTATGCATTAATCAGAGATTCTGGCAATTCAGCAGTTTTCGTTTCTTTCTCACCATTTGCGTTAATAATAGTATATTCTTGACTACATGCTGCTATACCTGACACATAAGGGATGTTATTTCCATTCCAATCTGGATTGGCTATAGCCAGTTCTATAGCGTCAATTTGTCTTGCCGTATCTGCTATTTGAGCAGTCAAGCAGGCAGCCATAGCCTCTTTTCTGGCTAGATCATTAACCTCTTGTTGAATTGCCCATATTTGGTCTCTTTTATTTTTTAACTCTAAACAGCCTTGAATAGTAGCCATAATATTTATACCTTTATTTCTCAACCAGTAAATTCATAGTCGTCATTAGTAAGTTTAAGTCGTTGGCAATAATTAGCAGCATCTTTACCATCTGTGATAAAAAGTTTTTGTTCTACAAAAACAAGATTAATACCAGATCCACACCAATATTCATCTGGAACAAGGGTAGTTTCGCCACTAGGAGGACCATAGAATTCAGCAGCAGCAATATCTGTTGGAAATGTTGAATCGAAATATGTTATGTTTATCCCTGTCTGTGCGCCAAAATTTTCATACTGCCTGCCGTATATTCCATCGTTTTGAACCTCACTAGTACAACCAACCTTCCAAACAAAAACACTACACTCCGTACAAGCGCCACATGTCTTCGGAGGTTCACAGCCAGTAGAAGCTGCTTTAGCAAAACTATATGCTGAGTTTGGTACAGAATTGGCTGCGGATGCAACCTCTATAATTTCTTCTGTGGGATTAGGTCCACGATATGGTCTACCCATAATAATTACCTTTAATAATATGAAACTTTAGTTTTTTTAGGATCTGCACTGTATACATATTGAAATGTATCTTCAACACCAAAAATATCTTGACCAGGATAAGATTCGTCAACAGTATCGATGTTATCAACTTTGGAATCTTTTCTATTTATTACACTAGCAAAAAGATATGCCTGTGAAGATGATTTATTTCCTCCAAAACCAGCACTAAAATTAGAAACTACAACAGGCACAGCCTTGCCATTATTGAATTCTGTTCCCTGACCATTAAGTGTTGGTTCAGAATCTTTTGCTTTACGCTGGTTGGTAGAGCCCTCTTTACCGGGCCTATAATAAAAATCTGCCATAATTATACCTCTAGTTATTGGAATGTCATAGTTTTATACACGATTTTTTCTAAAGTATTAATATTATTGCTTTTATACCCATAAATTTTAGAGTTTTTTAGCAAAATATCTACATGATGGTCTGTCCAAACATTGCCGTTAACTATGATATTTATGGGCACTTTTTTAGATATAGTGACCGAAGCTATTAAATTATCCACAATATTATCTAACAAATAATTATTAGAAGGATATATAGTCTTAATGCCATTTTTGTAGAAGATATGACTGGTTTTTTCTATTGTATACTGATTATAGGTTCTATAATCTAGCACATACCTTAATTCTACATTATTTTTATCACACACTTTTTTCTGCTCAACAATATCTTTCTGTAATTTATCGTATTTTTTATTGCAGAGTGGGTGGTTAGGTGCTACTAACTCAATAATTTGTGCTCCAGATTTGATAGCATTTTTTGTAGAAGCTAACCTGGATTCGTGACAAGATAAACCAAAAGGATAATCTATCACGGCAGATAGTGGGCAGCTATTTTTGATAATTCTTTTAGCTGTAGATAAATAGCACGGGAAAACAGATAGAATTTGGATTTAAGGAGATTGCTCTTATAAGATTTTCTTTAAGCTCACTATAATTGCTTGAGAAATCATAGTATCCATACTCTATAATATTCATGCTTGCTGATTAGTTAGGGAATGTATATTTGGATATTTTCTATCTCCTAATACACCATCGGCAAAACCATACTCAACTGCTTCTTGTGCATTAATATACCAATCCCCATCTTTTATTTTTTTATACAAAAAGTTTTTCACTTTCGTCGTATTATTACTGTTGCCATATTTGTCTTTAAATATTTTACCCTTCACGCATGATGACGCATAAATTTCTAACATAATGTCACAAATGTATTGCTCGTATTTTATCCAGTTTTGCACATTAAGATAATCACCATGCGCACTAGAAGAACCTAAATGAATCATGAAATATGTGTTGGGCATCATAATTCTAGTATCAGCAGCCTGCATAATAACACTACTCATGCTTTCTACTTGACCATAAGCAAGAAGAGTGATGTATGACTTACAATTAGTTATAGAATCATAAATAGCCATACCATCAGGCCATTGTCCACCTATACTATGCATGTGTATAAGTATGTCTTTATTATTGTCGGTATCTAATGCTCTTACATTTTTAATAAAAGTATTAGACATCCTGTACTCTACCCCAGGATTTTCTTCTGATGAACCAAAATGGTTATGTAAAAAAATTTCTCTATTTTTTAGACTAGAAGAATAATTGTGCAGGTCATAGAGGATATCTTGTTCTGAATTGTTCATGATTTAAAGTGTGATAAGATTTCTTGATTAATATCATTCATAACATTACGGTCTTTAAAACTTTTACCTATAGCTATTCTGAACCTATACCTAGTAAATATGTCTAGTATTTCTACTCCCCGTACTTTCTCTATTATAAAAGCCACATTATCTGATATATCAAAATTAGTATGACCAATCCAAAAATTAAATATTTTACTACTAGCAGTATATTCGTTATATGGTATAATGCCAAGAGGAGAGGCTATAGCATATGTTTTTTCTTTATGTTCAGTTATACCAGTTTCCTCTGCCCCATCTTCTATTTCTTGATATAAAGAATAATCCTCATCTTGCCTTGCGTCCAAGAAATCTGGTAATTCAGTTTCTGGTTTTTCTGCAAGGTAAGGATCTATCCATTTTTCCCATACTATTTTAGGATTGGTTATTGACATTATTGCTGAATGTTAAAGGTCTAATTACTGGCTGTTCACTAAGTTTTTTATCTGATTGCGCTTTTATTTCACTAAGCTCTTTCCATTTCAAAATAACCTTTGATAAAAATAATTTATTTTCAGAATTGTTTTTAATTTCATCTGCCAAAATATCGGCTGTCTTACCAGCATACATGCCACTATGTATATTAAATAATAGTTCTGCGGCCATGCTTACATATTCATCATTGCCTTCTAGCCAATCAAAAGTAATATGAACTTGCTTATTGTCATCTACCGCAAAACTAAAATTAATTACATTATCGATATCCTGTTTATTATCTTCTCGTTTTTTTTGGAAAAAATTAAACATCGATAATATCTTTAATACTCTTTAATGCCTTTTTAATATTTTGTCGAACGGCCTCTCTGGTTATATTAAACTTATTTCCTATCTTTTCAAGTGTATAGCCCTCAAAGAAATATAGCTTGATGTAATCTCTTTGTTTGTCTGATATTAATTTAGAATTCAGAATATACTGTATATCATTCTCTAGGATTTTTTGTGACTCAATATTAATGAGTTGATCAGTAACGCTCATTTCTGGAGACACTATTGTATCTTTAATTTGCGTAGAATTTTCGTCTATGGCAAAATCTATAGATCTTTTTTTAGGAGCCTTATACTTTTTGGTTGCATAAGTCTTAATCGCCCAAATTGCACATTGATTTCTATAAGAATATCTTGTTTTCTTCTGTCCTGTTTTACCAGTTCTATTTGCGTCCCATTTCCAATCACCAACCATAATAGCATTGGCTACATCAGAAACTGCATCCTCACTTTTCAACATTTCTTTTGCTAAAGATCCACCAAATTTATTAATGGTTTTTTTAGCTAGGTTAATGTACGTACCAAGAGTGTCAAATTTTACGTTTTTCATATTTAGTCCTAAGTTTAAAAATTAAAGTTTACTTTTGTGCTTTCTTCCAAGCATCTGGATCTGGTCTATCTTTATCACCGGGTTTGGCAGGTTTGTATTTTTTGCCTTCACGCTCTTTCTTTCTGCGAATATTTTCCCAAAGTCCCGGCTTATCTCCCGCAAATGTATTATCGTCATCAGAGGGTACATACTTTACAAAATCATAGATGGTCCGCATGTAATCTTCTGTTATGGCAATTTTACCCTGTAGCCAGCTCTCTGTCAAGTTCTCTTTTACAGCGGGATCGTCTAATGATTGTAATAGATCTTGTGCGTGTCTCATTATTGCATTGAGGGAACCAATATTCATTTCTAAAAAGTCTTGTTTGTATTCCATCATTTCTTCTGAGACATCTTCTGACTTATTTGAAAGTTGTTGTTGTACGCCATTCATAATGTCTTTATAATTCATATTATTGCTCCATGAAATATTGTTTAAGTTTGGGAAAAACAGAAGCCCTATTGTCGCTTGGATAATGTACTCCTTGTAGTACTCTAGAAAGCGTTGTCTGTTCTGTTAACGACTCAAATTTAGTTTTATATTATTGTATTGTTCTACCAGAACTTGCAGCTCCAATAACGAGCTTTATACTTTGGTCCAGGATTATCACAATTGTGTCTAGCTCTAAAGGATTTTCTTCTAGCAGGATCACTCTTTTTTATTTTCATATTAGGATCGCCAAAATTAACCTTAACAACATTTCCTTTGTCGTTTTTAACGTAAACACTTCTTTTCTTTGGTCCGTCAGGTGTGAGGAAAGGTTTGTTTAGAGTAACTTTTTTACCTTGATATTCTGCACCAAGAGCTTGACCTTGTTCGTCATATATATCACTAGCCACTACTTCATAAGTAAATTCCTCCCAATCTTCATCCCATTCATATGCTGAGGCAAAAAGATTATCGTGAACTTCTTCCATAAGATTAGACTTAGATCTAGTTTGACTCAAACAAACAGCAGTTCTTTGTTTTGAGTCTGGATATTCCTTTTTCATTGTTTCGTTGCTCATGCATCGTGAAACAAATTTCTGTTTATCTTCGTTTTGATTGGGTTTTGGGATTGGCATAATAGTTCTCCTTTATAAGATAATTACACCGATAATTCATCATATAAAATTTTTGCTGTTCTGGCCCATGTATATTCTGCAGCAGTATTTAACCCATTTTTATTTTCCCGAATATTGTTCTTGTAAACAAAACGCATATGTTCTATAGTTTGTTTAATCTGCTTAATTCCTAATTTAGCCCATTTACCGTATCCATCAAACCACATATTATCTTTTGCTGATTCTAACGTATCCACATCGATTAAATAGCTATTATCTTTGGTGCAATATGCTGTATGTGCAGAATAATTAGTAGCAATAATAGGTTTGTTTAGAGCCATAGTTTCTAGTATTTCATTATTCCAACCTTCAGCCCGCGAGATATAAATCCCACAATCTGCATTATTAATAGTTGTTGCTAGTTCATGGTGTGTGGGTATTCGATCATAAATTCTAATTTTACTACCCAGTTTACTATTCGAATATAGATCTTTCCATTCTTGCGCTTGCGATTCATTCAAAAATGGATTATGATTAATCATCCATAATTCAACGTTGTCTTCTTCTGTAAAAGCCTCATTGAATATTTCTACTAGTAGATCATGACTCTTTCTAATTTCCCATTTACCTATATTGATAAATCTATAAGTTTTTGATCTAGGTTCTCTGTGTAGCATGTTGGGATTAAATATACTATGATCTACAGCAAGAGGACAGATTTTAATGGTCGATTCATCTATACCATTATCTATCAAAACTTTCTTAGACCATTCACATGTAGTAAATACTATGTCAGCATGACCTAGAGCAGCAACTTCATGGGGCTTGAGTTTATCTATTTCAAAAAAAGGAAATACTCCATACTTACCATTACCCACTCGATTAAAAAGGTCAGGCATGTGATATATTTTTAAGCAGTTAGCGGTTTTACTATTTTTGCTAAAGCTATTATTAATATCATTCAATAATGGTTCTTTTAAAGATTGATCCTCTATGGATACTGGACCCATAGGAAATACATTAAGATCACACAATTTCCTAAGCTCTTTCCATATATTAGTGGATGTTATGCCATATCCTGTTGAGTTATTAATTGGAGCATTAAAATTAATCATGAGTATATCCTATTATGAGTATTATTTACCTGAATAAAAGTTGTGTTTTTACCTAAGTCTTTAAGTTTTCTTGCGCCAGTATATGTACAAGCACTTCTTAATCCACCTAATATATCTGCCATTATATCTTCTGTTTTTCCTTTATACGGAATAGTGACACATTTTCCCTCACTAGTTCTATAACTAGCTACTCCTCCGCTATGTTTATTCATAGCTTCTTTACTGCTCATACCATAAAACTGTAAGGACTTTTTCCTTTTTTCTGCATCATATTGCCATTCTCCATCACAACAATCTGTACCAGCAAGCATACCTCCTAGCATAACGAAGTCAGAATTACCACCAAATGCTTTACATATATCTGCTGGTGTGGTGCATCCTCCATCGCTGCAAATATGTCCATTTAAACCGTGAGCCGCATCGGCACACTCCATGACTGCACTTAGTTGAGGATACCCTACTCCTGTTTTTAATCTTGTGGTACAAACACTGCCAGAACCTATACCAACCTTAACAATATCTACGCCTCCGTGTAATATTAATTCTTCTGTCATTTCTGGGGTTACTACATTACCAGCCATAATAACTATTTCTGGATATAGATCTCTTATTTTTTTACATGAGTCTACGAAGAATTCACTGTATCCATTAGCAATATCTATGCAAAGATTAGGTAAGTCAGATGATCTGCTTTTTAGTTCGGAATAAATATATTTTAAAGAATCTAGGTCCTTTGAGTTAATTCCAATAGAACAGAAAACATTGCTGTTGTATTTAGTTAAAAAATTAACTATATCATCTGCCGCATGATGTTTACTTAAACAGGTTGCGCAATTATATTTATGTAATTGATTAGCCATATCAAAAGAACCTGTCGTGTCCATATTAGCAGCAACAATTGGTACACAGTTGATTTTTCTAGGAGAATGAGGAAACACAAAGTTTCTATCTAGACTAACTTCTGATCTACTTGTTAGACTAGATCTTTTAGGTCTAATTAGAACATCATCAAAATCAAGCTTACGCTCACTAATAATTTTTTGCATTATACTTCTACATACATAATCTGTGAGGGATTGGCGTACAATTGAAAACTAGGTTCTGTATTTTTAAGATAATTATGAAACATAACATGTTCACAATTTTCTCCACTATATCTGCCTTTAATGAAATATTCTTTTCTATAAACACAACAACCACCAAACGCACTATTAACATGAGTTAATGGAGATCCAACTAGAGGAATCCACCACTGAAACCAATACATAAGACCTACCTGCTGAGTATCAGTCCACCAACTTTGTCTATATGCCCAACTGTCATAATTAGTTAATATTTCACCATTGGTTTTTGTTCCATTGGGAAGTGTGATCTTTTTCTCTAGGAAAGAATACCCAGCAATAGCTGAAACATGGGATTGATTTTGTAGCCAGCCCATAGTATTCATAAGTCCTTTAACTGAAAACAAGACAAAATCAGTGTCTATAACTATCACATAATCTACTTTGTCAGAAATTGTTTTAACATAATCCAGACATTTATTTCTTGCTTTTGCCAAATTCTCTGTTCTGGTTGTGGATGTAGAAAGAGGTAAATACGGTGTGTCCAGCTTCTCGGTCTCAAAAACCACATTATCCTTACCTTTTGCCCAATGACTTATAATCTCAGCAGTGTTGTCGGTGGAGTCATTTTCATATAAATAGTAATAAACATTGTTAAACATGGGCTCAATAACGTCTGATAGCAACGTAAGATTCTTGCCAATATTTTTAGCAGAATTTCTGGCTATAGATACTATTGCTACATTGGTTTGCTTGCTGTATTCTGTTCCTTCTTTGATAATCTTCCGGTGTGTTTCATCAAACTCTGGTATGGCTGTTTCATCATGCATATCAATAAAAATACCATTTGTTTTTTCTTTGAGATTAACCATGATTAAAAAAGCACCACCTTTCCGGATCTGTTATAGTATTATTGTTGATTTTAATTAGATATTGTTTCAATGAATTCCAGCTACCAAAAATCATGCTATGAGGTATGGTTCCAAAAAGCCAGTCTGGAGCATTTATTTTGCCCTGAACCATATGAATTATAATAGGTTTTTTCTGTCTGTTTGCCCAGAATATTTCCTCTAAAGTTCCACAAGGATGTGTATCAAGATCAAGATTGACTATAAGGAAGTCACTAATATCAACCATTCTTAAATCAACAGACCTAATTTTTTTCATCAATCTAGCAAGACCGTCATAATCTTCTTGCATTTTAAGTTTTTGTTTTATTTGCGCAAAGCTCTCATCCTCTGCGGCTATATCTGTTGGTTTTACTAGTGGATCAAAAACCTCAACTTTAAGTTCCTCTAAGAAAGGAGTTATACTTTCTCTCCATCCATATCCTCTGTCTGGAACCCTATCGATTGCTCCAGCCAAATAGCATCTTTGTTTTTTTAGCTTGTTCATTCTATGTCTGTATAAATAAATACAATATTATCTTTACTCGGCGAGCATGGCGGTAGTGTGCCGTTCCTTGTTAATTTAATATTATTCAAGCCCTGCATAATACCACCAATAGCACAAAAAATCACCAATAAAGCTATAGACCAATCAAACATAATTAGGCTCGTAAATGTAAACAGTATAATCCTTGCACCAAATATCGTCAATTAAATTAGATATTGTCTTCCAATCTCCACCAGCAGAACCAGTGCCAAATTTAGCAGAATGTATCTCTATTCTTTGGTCTGGATATTTTTCAAGATATTGCTTACAGTATGAATTTAAATTGATCATGCAAACTGCAAGTGCTCCATAATTAATATATCGACCATTGGACTTTCTGTCTGCATTACAAATCATGCTCGAACAAATAATCTTATTCTTGTTAGAATTATTTTGATATAAATCACAATAGTGATTTGATCCTAGTTTATGGCCTGTAGATACCTCTAAATTAGTTTGAATAATAGGAAATTTATTATAGAGTAATGAAGCAAACTTGGTATGATATTTACTATCAAGACTACATAAATTAGGAATAACTACTGTTGTGTCATTACTTGATTTAACAGCAGAAATTACCATATCGAATATATTTTTCCTAGAACAGGAAAATAGATGAGTATTTTTCTTTATTTTCATTTTACCATTTCCCTAATGGACATTGTTGGTCTTTCCAAGCCAACTTATTCAAGAAAACTTTCTTTCTTGAAAGATTACATCCACACTGCATGCACTGAGAATTTTGTTTGTCAAAAGACTCGCATCGACCACAAATATCAAATCTATAATCAATTTCTTTCTGTGATGATTTGGGCATACCTCTAGACAAATGAAACATCAGAGACTTAAAAAATACAGTCAATCTATAAAAAAAATCCATTAATAATAATCCTGCCACTCTTCCCAGAGTTCTTCCTGCTCCATGTCGTCCCTCTTATGCTTAAGATCATATTTTTGATGCTTAATATTTTTTCTCTCAAGCCTATCGGGAGATTTTGGTTTGGTTTTCTTGGTTATGGATTCTCTTCTGTTTTGCTTTCTATCTTCTTGATCATTCATTTTTCCAGTTCCTCGTACCATCACCTTATTCTATCACAGAAAAATATCTTGTCAAGCGGTCTATAAAAAATTCTTTACTTGACTAAACCCCTATTCCATGTTATTTATTTAGCAGTGGGTGAGGATTAATAGGGTGGATGATTCCATATCCTTCGTACTTTCTCTTGCCTGAGTACCTTGGGTCTTTAAGGCTTTTAGAGTACTTACTAAATTCTTTTACTAATAAATCTCTACTTATTCTTTTACCAACACCAGAAAGTACCAGTGCTGCACAACCAACAGCGAATGGATTACTCATGCTGGTTCCGCTTAATTTCGCATATCTATTTCCAGGTACACAACTTAAGATGTCTTTTCCTGGCGCTAGAAAATCAAGAGATTCTCCACTGCAACTGAAACTTGTTCTTGATAAATTCATGTCAATTGCAGCGATGCTTACTGTTTCTTTATATTTAGCAGGATACATTATGTCAACACCAGGCCCACTATTTCCTGCTGCACAAAATATGAGGCATCCTTTTGAAGAAGCATAATTAACCGCTTTCTCCATATGTATTGAACTTCTGGTGCTTCCTAGACTCATGGTTATAATGTCAGCATCGTTGTCAGCGGCCCATATGATGCCTTTGCAGACCGCTTTTAAATCTCCTGACCCATCATCACCCAATGCTTTAATGGGAAGGATTTTGGCCCTTGGAGCCACACCAACCATGCCTAGATTATTATCACTAGCCGCTACCGTTCCAGCCACATGAGTACCATGACAATTGCGATCAATAGGAGGCTTTGAATTTTCTACAAAATTAATACCATCTAACAGATTAGACTTAAGATCATCATGCTCAAGATCACAACCAGTATCTATTACTGCAACCTTGACACCCTCGCCCATACTATACTTCCAATATTTTTGTACTTCAAATTTTTGTATTTCCCATCCATAGAATTGACCGCTTTTGGTGTCTAATCCGTAGATATCTTCTCTAATATATGGAAAAAGTTTTACTGTTTTATTTAACATCTTATTATTGTTCATTCAATCTAAATTCAAGAATTCCAGTAGCCATGAGAGTTGTTTTTGGTAAAGTGATGATAGCGTCTTGATATATATCTTCTTTTCTAAATACACTTCCGTCTATAAATGGGCTCCAATTAAACTTTGCATTTATTGAATATGTATCTCTATGAATATAAACACCATCATATGATTGAATTACTTCAGTAGAAGCAGCAAACGATATATTGTTTATATCAACAAATCTATTATTTTCAAATTGTTTTCCAGATGTTTCATTTGGTGAAGCCACAATTGTATCTTCCTTTTCATCCCATGGTAATATCCATTCAGGATACAAGTTCGTACCAAATATTGTTATCGGCCAATTTCTTCCTTTGTATTGTGTAAAAGCATCTTGTTTTGCTACTGAATTAAATATATCTATTTTTAAATTAACTGTATATGAATGAGGTCCGCTAATTAATGTTTTAAGAGCAGCTACATCAACCCTATCTCCAAATAAATCATATATTCTACCAATATCACGAATTCGATTAGATATAAATCGTATATCATACGATAAAGGATATTGATTCGTGCCCCATCCATTCATCTGAGGAGTATTATATCTATTAATCTTAGCCAAAGAATTTCTTGGGCATACTAATCTCTTAGTATCACACACTTTCGGTACAGATCTTGCAACGTTTGGTGTTCTACATTCTATTTTGCTGCAACTAGCTACTTCAATTGGAGCTAACACAGGCCCTGTATAATCAAACCATTCTATAGGTGTTGGTACTAATTTTCCATTATTAAAAGTTCTATAACCAAAATCTCCCACTCGGATTATTTTACCGTTGGTTGTTATTGCCATAATTCATACCTTTACAGTAATATTCAATACAAACTTATATTTCATAAAATCTTTCTGTACAAACTATATGTGTATCAATATAATTTTCATTATATTGTTGATATAGCTGATTTAAGAACGCATTAGTATCATCTGGTCCTAATCCTGAAGTATCTGAAATAGATAGAGATAAATCTTGATTATCTAAATATTCTACTTCTTTATCTGGATCGTTATCACGATAATTATTACACTGACTAGTACTTAATTGTAAATCTATATATTTTTTGAGATAATAAATATAATTCCCAGCTCCACAATAGTACTCATCTACTACTACGGTGGTTGGTACGCCTGAAATATCGACTGTACCGGGTAATTGCTCCTCTACTTGAGCTAGACTATCATAAAATCCCATTATTAAATTACCATCAGAAGGTGAGTTAGATTCGGTATATACATTGCCTCCCTGAAAATTAAAATCAGAAGTACATCCAGCAGCATATTGAATCAAATAACATCCAGGACATCCAATGTGACTAAGATATAAATCTAAATAATATGTAAAATTGCGATAATCTCCTGCTTCCAGTACACTACTATATGCTGGTAATGGTATTTCTTTTGAAATATCATTTGTTCCATAGTATGATACGAAAAACGATAAAGCCTCTAAACCAGCAGATTCGTCTTGCTGTTCATCTCTTGATGTAGAAATTTCTTTTCTGCTTTGTATGTTATTTATATTTGTAGGAATACTAATATTACCTATTTTAAAAGCTTCGTTGGGATCTAGCATTTATTGAACCCCTGACTGTCTAATAGTATAAAATGTTTGTCTAGAAGTTGTTTGATATAAATTATTAATTGAGTTTTCTATATTCAAATAAGGCGAATATAGACCATTTCTGGCTAGAGTATTTATTTGATGAGCATTATCATACATATGATGATGTATACTTCTAGTTGTATTTGCATTATCTTTAATTGGTGATAAAATAGAATATTTTTTATCCTGATTATCAAGTATATCTGTATCCTCTACTGCTGATGAATATTCATTAGAATCGTTAATAATTCTTGATCCTATTGGTTCATCTTTGCTATATATAAAATTACTCCTAATCGTAACAGCATTTACTGTTGGTAAACCACTAAAAATAGCGTATATATTCATTTTAAAACCTTTTTTAACATTATAATATTCATACAATGAATACACCAGCTTTTTATGAAAAGTAATGAAAAAGTTTTACTTTTCTAATCATTGTATAGTTGCTTTCCCTATTCTTCCCATTAGTGACAAGCCATAAGCCCCCATCTTCCCGTGAACAATGCGACAAGAAAAAGTGCCATTGTTGCTACCTAGTGTTATAGGACTACTGCTTAATACAAACATAGCACCACGTTTATCAAATTTAAGAGTCTCTGAAAATGTGCCATATTTAGTTCCTGTTGTTCTCGCAGCAGATCCCGTTCCAGTTCTAATATCCTCTGCCGAAAGCTGTTCAATCATAGGACCCAAAGAAAAAATATCATATTCTTTTTCTGATGGAGGAGTAAATAAGGAGTTTCCATTGATCGACGCAGCCAAAAAAGAACCTCCAAACGAAGCTAGTTTCGTTCTCATCACTTTAGGATTCATGTTCCACAATTCTTTTTGTTGCTTGATATTTTTGAAATATTGCAATACAAATTTTCCAGTCATTCTAATCGTGACATGCAATACAGCGGTACCTGTTAGACCAGCATCATATGAAGTTGTTTTGTAATTAAATTTCGCTTGGAAATTCTGCCAGTTTTTATGAACTAAGGACTTTACCTCTGCGTTCACAGGTTGATGAAACTTAACATTATCTTCTGGCCATAACGTATATCCAGAAATTCGCCACCTGCTCCCGACAGAGCTGCTGTTGCCGAATACTGATAGTAGATTACCGCTACCGCAATGTCTTATCTCGCATTTTTTACATGCGGCAGCCGCGAGACAACAAGTATCACGACACCCTACTCTGACACACCCCCATGGATTCGCTCCGTCGTTAGCAATTTTCCCATTACATCGACATGAACATTGTGTATTTTCTGGATCCCACCATGTTGGAGATTTTTTACAAGAATTTCCATAACTTTCGCATGGGTTCCATGGAACATTTGCCCTAGTATGCATTAAAAATTGATTATTTTCTGTAAATTTTTCTATGCTATACGCATAAATACTAATAGGAGTCCTGTATATAATTATAGGCTCAGTGCTGGCAGGTATTTCTGAACCGCCGTCTGGCACAAACCATTCACAGTGTTTTTTGGCTTCGCAAAAGTTTTCTGCCAGCTGTTGATTCGTCCCGACATAGCTTTTTGGTCGCCAAAATCCACCAGTACTTTTCACATATACATTACTCATGATGATATTCTTTTGAATTCGCCCTTTAATGAGATACCAATACGTGCCAATCCAGGGTGTTTTAGGAAACAAAATACTGGTTCTTTCTCATCTATTGTTACATGTCCCACTAAATACCAATTCGCAATAGTACCAATAGATGGATGGTTTTGGATGCTGATGTGTTCAGTCAGTTCAGTGGAACGACCACCTATACGACCGGTCGCTTCTCTTGTTGCTTCCCCTCCATTTTTTTTCGCATCTTCTAAAATAGATAAACTCATATAGTCAGGTTCGTTCCATTTTTCTGTATCATATATATACCGAGCAGAGCCGAATAGGTTAGTCTTTAAAAGAGATTCACCATAGACTGGATAACGGCCGTTTATATTAGATCGATGCCTTATTACTTTTCTGTTATGTGCTGCATCTCCAATTTTAAAATTCCACCTTTCTTTGCGTTCATCCAAATTACGTAAAAACCAATTTAGAGCGTGAGCTGATAATCTAATCTGAATACTGACATAAACAGTTCCTGTTAATCCGGGACTACCTGAAATTGTTTCGTATTCAAAATTAGGTTGAATCTTGTTTATATTTTTATGAACTATTGCTTTCGTATTTGATATTTTGGGCTGATGAAAGTCTATATAGTCGCCCTTACGCAGTCTTTCTATAGGTGGGGACCGGCGGAGACCTCGACCAGCTGGTATATATTCGTCCAGAAGATGTACGTCATCCTTACCATAAAGGATATCGCATTTGATGCAACCTTCACAACATTTATGCTGCGAACCAATACTGCGACATCCATAAAGATACTCAGGTGATATCTCACATCTACAAAAACAGCGCTTATTATTTTGATTTCCAAAAACTGGCTGCGGCACACACTTAATCGTACCTGCTTTACTGCATTCGTTCCATGGTTGTCTTGGCGTCCTACTCATTAAATCTCGGATGTCTGTTGTAAATGGAATCATATTCCAATCTTCTCTGGCTGCTTCGACTAATGATAATGGAATTTCAGACCCTGCTTGTGGCACAGACCATTCACACTCTTTAGTTTTAAGGCAATTTTTAGGTATGCCGGGTGCGCTCAGATCATAACCAATTCTTGCATCAGTAAAGATACTATTCATAGAAGAACTTCTGACAAATATATTACTCATATTATTCTCCAATTAAATAAAATTGTTCGCTACATATAGCCCAGCCGCTCGGCAATGATCCTGTACTATAAATATCTGCACTGCTTGGTATCCACTCGTAACACCCATTAACAGCTTGCGATAAACACTCTTCCTCTGTCAATAGTGGCTCGCTTTCTTTTTTCAATATAGGATTCCATCCGTTTTGATCATATACAGATTCTCCATTTAATCCATCTAGCGGAGTTAGTAGTATTTGCGGAGGGTTAGGTATTACTCCAGAGTTAGTACATGCTATAAATCCATCAGCCTCTATGCTGCAAACACCACTACCATTATCTATTAGATCAAATCCTTGTGGAGCAGGGTAAACAGGGCCGTATTCTACTATAAATAAAATAAAGAGGCCAGGTCCACAAAAATATTCGCTTGGAGTTGGAGTTGTTTGTTCATCACTAGGAGGAGTATAAGCAGCTAGAACTTCTTCTTCAGAATAATATGGAGTATTGTCTATTAATGTAGCGTCACCCGGCTGAGCATCTTCTGTAACAAAACTTCCTGCATAATTACTATCGCTTGTACATGCCGCATAATATGTGGTACATGGCCAATTTACTTGCGCTTGCCACCACCAACCTTTCTTTGCACAATAACCACAATCATCAGGCGTAGGTGCTGCATAAAATGAGATTTCTACGCCGCTAGGTATATCTTGTAAAGTATTAATTTTTTCTTCTGATTGTATCGACAAAGTTTCTTGTAAATCTTCTTCTGTCTGAAATAGCAAGAAGTCTATTTCTTCTTGTGATAATTCTTGAAATTCCAGTGGAGTAAATTTATTATAATGCAATATATTTTGTTTTTTAGTTTTTCTTTCAACAACCGGAAAAAAGTTTATCTTATTATCCGATATAATATCATCTATAGTATTAGGTGAATAATCTATAAATTCACCTGTATTCGAGGTGTAAAAACTATCAGAACTCAAAGCATTAACGAATCTATTGTTTTCAGAAAATTTTAGATATGGAGCATAGAATCCTTCATTTATGCTGGTATTTATATAAGGGGACATTATTTCAAATGTGCCATTAGTATCTCTGAGGTCATAACCTTTATTAAAATTAATTGCAGAGCTTTTTAGTTCTCTTAATCCACTATTATTAATATAGAAGTTTTTACTTCTAACATTTGCGACATCTTTATTTCCAGGTGCTGACACACTAAGATTATAACTTACTTTATTGGTTGTCTTTTGATTATCGTTAGCTTTATAAAAATTAACCATTTTATTTTATACTCTCTATAACCTTACGAGTGTCTATAATCCAGTCTTTAAAAACGCTTACTCTGGTAGAGCAAGAAGAATCATTCTTACTACTATTAGCATTGCCATCAATAGCATACACCATGGAATTTATGCCAGCTATTTTATTGTCTATAAATAACCCACCACCACTATCTCCGGGAGCTATCAAAAACTCTAATTCCGTCCTCACTCCTTTATTAGCAGTAAACACTAGTAGATGGTCTTCAATCTTGTCAATAATATTAGACCCGGCTCTTTTTTTATTATCGTAGGTATTTATTTTATAACCGGTATTAAAATTACCAGTAAACCCATATCCTGCAATACTGCAAACCTTACCAACCTCATCATCTTTATCGTAAATTTCAGGATAAAAATCTAATTTAATAGGTCTAGAAAGTTTAATAAGTGCTATATCATATAAACCATTTTTTTTATTATCAAAATGCTTAGGAATAGCTATAATGTCGCAGGGATAAGCTTTGTTTTGAAATATAATGTGTTGAGTTATAGAATCATAAACAATGTGGGCCGCTGTTAAAGCATAGTATTCATCTATTACAACACAAGACCCCCTGAAAGAACTATTAAGATTATCGTTTAATATTCCGGCGATAGGCAACACACACTCATGCTGCTTGCCATAATCTAAATATTTAGAATCAGAAACTTTAGGGTCTATAGTACCAGCAAATAAATCTAAAGCACCTAGCAAAAGTATTATTATTACCAGATGCTTTATTTTTATATTGCTAATTATCATAATATTAATTTAAAATTAAAGACATTTTAGCATTCCCGATTGCCCTAAAAACACGAGTATTATCAACCGATAACTTAAAAGGTCTATACTGAAATCCAGGTACTCTAGGAGGAATTGGATTTAGGGATGGTTGGTATCGCGTTTGGGGCGAAGTATATCTTACGACCGGATTCCAATGAAAGTGCGTCTGTATGGAAAATTTATGATATCTTGCAGTTTTGTTGTATCGAGATAACGGTGTATCATTTACAAATGACGATACATATGGTATATGCGAGACTTTTAAACTTAATACCTTACTTATTCCTTTTGATTGCTCCCAATATGTTTTTAATCCTCCTCCTTCTCCACCATACAAAAACCAAGTATCTCCCATAGGGTAATTTGATCTAAGTTTTTGTATTTCGCTATCGACTAGTCTAAGCGGCATAGCAAAAACCCCTCCAAGAACATCTTTTTGAGAAATAAAAGAATTGCTTAAATCATAAGAATAAGTCCAAAAATCTAATTCTAAAGTAACTTCATATTTATGAAATCCAGTTACCATCGTGTCAAGATGAATCACATCTGTTATTCCAGTGCTGGTTTTGGGCCTGCGCCTCGTCCAATTTGGGACATAATCTATTTTATGTAATAGTGGAGATTCTATCGTCCCTTTACCTGTCACAATTGCAGGGTCTAATATTCTATCTACATTCAAATTTCCAACACTCCGCGGATTGCATCGCTCATATTTATATGTGCAAGTTGTACGACTAGAACAAGTACGCCCAATCCCATAAGTGTACCCACAAGTTGTTTTAGATTTACACTTCTTTCTTCTGCATGGCAGCTGCCATCGCCAACCTGGTATCAAAACAGAGCCATTCTGATCAAACCACGTATAATCCTGATTATTACTAGTGCTTCTAGATCCCTGATATTTATTTTCTAGCATTTCTGTATTTGTTATTACTGACATTTTAATTACCCTTTATACTATTTATTGACAACAAAACGTTCTGTACATACAATATGAGTACTAGCATAGCCTTGATTATATTGTTCATATAATTGAGCAAGCGTGGGTGC
>Ga0181568_10001037_pt1 | contig 25502 bp, 32 predicted proteins | sample 101ome_20_FD_133758 | JGI IMG/M metagenome (GOLD analysis project Ga0181568, IMG submission 133758) | Coastal salt marsh microbial communities from the Groves Creek Marsh, Skidaway Island, Georgia - 101404AT metaG (megahit assembly) | ecosystem: Environmental > Aquatic > Marine > Intertidal...
AAGCGGGCATTTAGCTATATCGACGATAGCCTTCCGTCATTATTTAAATCAGCCACAGAACCAAGAGCATCAAAACAAATTATTAATCTTGGAGGCATAAAAGAATATAGTATTAATGAGGCTGCGGAAGTATTATTGTCTGTAATGGGTGGAGGCTCTAAACAATATTTAGAAGCTAGACATGAAGCTAAAAATGCATATGCGACATACGAAAAATCTATAGATATTTTAGGATTTGAACATAAAACATCTTTGGTACAAGGCTTGGAAGATATGTGGCTGTGGGCTAAAAAACAACCAAAAAGAAAAAGATTTATATGGCCATCGTATGAATTAGATAAAGGTATATATAATTTTTGGAAAACAAATAAATAATATAAAAACTAACTAAAGGCAAATAATCATGTCAACATTCAAAGGTAATTATAGAGATAATAATTTTAAGCTATCTAGACAAGATGGTAACTTTAAATTAAAAGGAGATATAGTAGGCACAACAATACCGCCAACAACAGCTCCTGGTGGTGGCATAACCCCAGTTAATGATAATATTGTAAGATTCTATTTACCAGCATCTTCTACATCTTTGACGATTGGTGCTGGTACTAGCACAGGATATTATAAGCTATATGATGGCACTAATAGCAGTAGTGTTGCTGGTGACAGCTACTCTGGAAATCCATTCGTTAGTTATTACACGTACACCTCTACAACTTTATCAGGACTAGGCACAACAGCAGCAAAGGTGGTACAATTAATGCCAACAGACGCTAATGGAAACTATGATTCTAATGCAAAAATATATAGTTTTGGTCTACAAAGTAATTCTTCAGATGTTGATGCTATAGATATGTCTTATTGCACTGACATTATGGCCGCTCAGATGCAAGCAACAGGAAGTTCTGGTTTTGCAACTTCTGGAGGGACTAGTAGTTCATCTCAGCCTTCTAGTATTACAGAAATTAGAGCTGTTGGGGTTGTAGGAAAGGAAGGATCTCAACATGGAGGGGTTTCTACCTTTACCCACAGCACAGCGTATTATGCTGGAGGTATACGCCTACAAGGACAAGATTTAGATGCATCAGCGTTAAATCGACTATATACTGACTTGGGAAGTAACAGTGATGGAGATGCCATTTTTGTAGATGGCAATCCCGGAACTACTAGCGATACACCATCAATCGCAACAGATAAAGGATGGACAGTTTACGGAAGTTAACAAAAAGGATATAATATGGCAAAATATTTTATAGCTGGAGATAGATTACTGGCATTTAACTTTAAGTGTGCTACAAGCTCATTTTGTTGGGCAATAATAAAAAAATATTACCCAGAAACACTAGATGCGTTAACTAACAAAACATCATATCCAGAAGGACGGTCAGCAGAAACTAGCATGAACCATCAGTTTGTTCCCACAAGAACTAGACCTGATAGACCAGTAGCAGCACTTATTAGAGAGCCAGTAGAAAGATTTAGATCTGCTATAGTTTTCACCGGAGTGTACCCTAAGCATTCAGTAGATGAACTTATCACAGAGTTATACGAAGAAAACGGAACTGTAAAAAGCGGCCCAATGGGTCAAATGAAACTTATAGATAATCATCATTTTTCTCATCAGCACAGATTCGGACTTGAGTGTGAAGATATTACTTATTTCAGAATGCCAGATCAAATAAACGAAGCGGCAGAGTGGCTGGGTTTAGATACTCCTCTTACGAAAATTAATTCAGCAAGAAGCGAAAAGCCTAATTTAACTCAAGAACAGATTGATAAAATCCAAGAGTTTTACAAAAAAGATATAGTATTATGGGAGTCTATAGGCGGAAAGTCCTATGATAATACAAAGAAGTAAACTAATATTTCTACACATACCTAAAACAGGTGGTACATCTATAGAGAGACATTTAATTCCCGAAATATTATCTCCTAACATATTTAATCAAAAATACATGTTTGGCCTTATTGATAGACAATATGCTCAACATTTTAATTATGAAAATATGCAAAAACATTCCGAAGAAAAGCTAGACGATTATTTTAAATTTACTTTTGTTAGAAATACTTGGGATAGATTGGTTAGCGCATACAATTATCTATACAAAAATAAAGACTTCAATTCGTTTGTGCAAGGTAAGTGCCTATCTTTGCAAAAAGGAATTTTAACACAAACAGACCATTTTAATACCCAAATGGTTTTCATAAAAGATAAATACGATAATGTTGTGCCTAATTTTATTGGTAGATTCGAAAGATTGCAAGAAGATTATAATAGACTTATGCAACAACTCAATGGTTCAACAAGAAGCATGTGGGGATATCAACTACCTAAGATAAACGAATCTAAAAAAGACAATAGGCATTATACAGAATATTATACTGATTACACTAAAGACTTAGTAGCAGAAACATACAGCAAAGAAATAGAATATTTTAATTTTGAATTCCAGAAGCCTCAATAGCTCTTTTTAAGATGCCATCTATGTCTTTACATTTCTTTTCAAATACATTATAAATATCTTTTATCATTTGGTCTTCTGGGTCTTTAGTCACCTCAAGCCAGCCTATAAAATAATTCCATACCCTATCTTCCGCTTTTAATGGGTATGGTGGTCTTTCTGGTCTACCAAACCTATGAACCCATTTTAATTGAGGTATACATATAGCCTTACCTCCATGTCTCCTAAATTTTTCATGTATATATCCTTCTTCTCCACCAAAACCCTGAAATAGGTCACTAAACCCCAACCAATTTTTTGTTTCGCAGGAAAATAAGCCTAGTCCTTGCATAGGTATTTCAAATGGTTTGTCGCCCGTTAAACCTTCTTTATCTGTCGCCCATCTACCATACATCCACTTGCCCCACACTGGCTTAAAATGAGAATATCCTAAACCACTAAGCGCATCATAAACTAAAGGTCCTTGTACAATATTTTTACAATCGGGATTTTCTTTATAGTAATTTAATAGAACCTCTAAAGTTCCGGGCATTAATAATACATGACAATCTAGACATAAACAATATTTACCTTGAGCATTCTTAAAAACCTGATTTCTAACAGCAGTACTCACTCGTTCAGTATAAGGAATATATTTACCGTTCTTGACAAATCTCATAAAATCTTTAACAGCTTTGCCTTGCGCCGATTCTGGATTATTATCTACCACAATAAATTCAACGTCATCTGTCATGCAGATAGGGTGGAACATTCTTAATGCTTGAATAGTAAAATATGTACCATGGAAATCATCATAAGTACACATACCTATAGTTAATAATTTATCTGACATTTCCTTACCTTAACTGTGAGTTGCTTGACCTACGCGGTTATGGATTATTATAACTTTATGAATAGACCTAGCTGGGAAAATTATTTTATTGGAATAGCTAAAGTGGTTTCTCAAAGAAGCCATGATATACATACACAACACGGGTGCGTGATTACAGATAATCAGCACAGAATATTAGGTGTAGGATATAATGGCTTTCCTAAAGGTATGGACGACAAATATCTACCCACCAACCGTCCAGATAAATATTCCTGGATGATTCATGCAGAAAGAAATGCATTATCTAATTGTGTTATTAGGCCAGATAATGGAATAGCGTATGTGACAGGTCAATGTTGCAATGATTGTATTATGGCATTATGGCAAGAAGGTATTGTGAAAGTTTATATGGCAAACAACCACGGAACAAAATTATTCGACACCAAAGAGCAGGAAAAATTCAATCTTTTTGTTGCTCAAACAGGCATGGAAATAAAAAAAATAGACACTGATCTTTCGTGGTTGCAACATGCCGTCGGTGTATTATAATACAACATGAAACACTATAATTTATATACATTTTCAGTTTACAGCGGCAATGATTTCAATTTTTCTTACAATAGCTTGCCGTATCTAGATTAATTTTTCTAAGGAGATAATATGTCTGCGATTCAAGAACTACAGAACTATACTTTTGTTAGCAAATATGCTAGATGGATAGAAGATAAAAATCGCAGAGAAACATGGAAAGAGGCTGTTGATCGCGTTAGAAATATGATGCATACCCAATATGCTGATCAAAATATTAGTGAAGAAATTGATTGGGCATATGATTTAATGTTTAAAAAGAAAGTGCTTGGCAGCCAAAGAGCATTACAGTTTGGTGGAGAGCCTATTCTTAAAAGACATGCCAAGATCTACAACTGCACCAGCTCTTATTGCGACAGACTAAGATTTTTTCAAGAGTGTTTTTGGTTATTGTTGTGTGGCAGTGGCACAGGATTTAGTGTACAAAAGCACCATGTTGCCAAACTTCCTAATCTTTCACAAAATAATAAAGATCAAGACAAAGGTTTGAAATATGTAATAGAAGATAGTATTGAAGGTTGGGCGGATGCTTTGGGTGTATTATTAAGCTCATACTTTAATAAGCCTAGTGAAGCCCGCTTTGCTGAATATAAAGATCAATATATTGTTTTTGATTATAGTAATATTCGTGAAAAAGGTTCTACTTTATCATCTGGTGTAGGAAAAGCCCCAGGCTTTGAACCTCTTCAAAACGGATTAGAAAAAATTAGAGAACTTTTAGATAGGTGTATTGAGAATGGACAAAAAAAGCTACGACCGATTGACGCTTACGATATTATTATGCACAGCAGCGATGCTGTACTATCTGGTGGGGTTCGTAGAAGTGCGTCGTTAGCACTGTTTAGTGCCGATGATGAAGAAATGGCAAAAGCTAAAACTGGCAATTGGTATATAGATAATCCTCAGAGAGCCAGAAGCAATAATTCTGCCCTGCTATTAAAAGACGATACATCTTATGAAGATTTTAAAAACCTAATGGAATCTGTAAAGGAATTTGGTGAGCCAGGATTTATCTGGAGCGATTCTACAGAAATGACTTTTAATCCGTGCGTTGAAGTGGGCATGTGGCCTGTTGACGAAAAAACAGGTAAGTCAGGGTGGCAGGGTTGTAATCTATCAACCATCAACTGCTCTTCTGTAACAGATGAAGCTGACTTTTATGAAAGATGCAAAGCCGCTGCTATTATTGGCACATTACAAGCTGGATTTACTGATCTAGAATACTTAGGCGATATTAGTAAAGCTATCTTTGACAGAGAAGCATTGCTAGGCGTTTCGCTCACAGGCATTATGGAAAAGCATGATCTTGTATTAACGGAAAAGGTATTAAAGGCTGGTGCAAAAATTGCTGTTGATACTAATAAAGAACTTTCTAAAAAGATTGGTATTAATCAAGCAGCAAGAGTGACTTGTTTAAAACCAGAAGGCACTAGTAGTTCTATGCTTGGTACAAGCTCTGGCATCCATCCTCACCATGCTAAAAGATATATTAGACATGTGCAAGCCAATATCCTAGAACCTCCTTATCAATACTTTAAGAGCTATAATCCACAGGCTTGCGAAAAATCTTCATGGTCTGCTAATAATACTGATGAAGTTATTAAATTTCCTATTGAGGTGCCAGATGGTTCTAAATTAAAAAATCAATTGCCTGCCGTAGAAATGCTGGCAGTTGTCAAGGACGCACAAAAGAATTGGGTTCAGTCTGGTAAAAACAGATCATTATGTACACAAGATTTTCTTAGTCATAATGTTAGCAATACTGTTACTGTACAACCTGACGAATGGGAAGAAGTAACTAAATATATTTATCAAAATCGTAAATATTTCGCAGGTATTAGTCTTATTCCACAAAGCGGAGATAAAGACTATCCACAAGCTCCTTTCACTACTGTTTATACTAGCAGAGAAATAGTAAAAGAGTATGGTGACGCAGCACTGTGGTGCTCTGGTTTAATCGAACTAGGACTTAATGCGTTCGATAATAATCTATGGGCAGCTTGTGATTATATTACTCTTAATCAGCAAAAAGACGATGATGGAGATGATAAGAAATTATTCTCTGTCAAAATGCTAAGATTTGCCAAAAAATATTTTAATGACGATATTAAACGTTTAACATACTGTATGAAGGATGTATACAATTGGAAAATTTATACTGATTTATACAATAGTTTCACTAAGGTTGATTATACACAGCTTTTGGAAACAGAAGATAATACCGTAGGGATAGAGGAAATTAGCTGTGCCGGTGGCGCCTGTCTAATTTGATATCTTCCTGAAAGGGTAAACATTGAGAAAAAAAACTAAACACAATAGCAATAATCGCAAGAAAAATATAGTACTAGATAATAAAAAAGACGGCTTTGATGCACCTAATACTCCAATAGGTTTCAAAAACCATCTTAAGCCAAGATCTTTAAATCAAAAAGATTATATTAGAACAGCAGCAGAAAATACAATAACTTTCTGTCAAGGTGTTCCTGGTAGCGGAAAAACACACATAGCTATTGGTCTTGCGTTAGAATATTTGATTAATCAAAAGGTTAAGAAAATAGTGATTACTAGACCAGTAGTAGAGGCCGGAGAAAAACTAGGCTTTCTACCGGGCTCAGCAGAAGAAAAACTACATCCATATTTATTGCCTTTATTTGATGAAATTAATTACTTTTTACAGCCACAACATTATCATAAACTAAAATCTTCTAGACAAATAGAGATAGTTCCTCTTGGTCTAATGAGAGGTAGAAGTTTTCATGAATCATTTATTGTGGCAGATGAGTGCCAAAATGCTTCTTATGATCAACTAAAAATGCTATTGACAAGAATAGGTATAGACAGTAAAATGGTACTGACTGGCGATCTAGAGCAGTCAGACTTGCAACATCACGTTAGAGGTGGTTTTGGTAGTGTTATCGAAAGACTGTCTGGTGTCAATGGTGTTGGTTTTTCTGAATTAGAAGCCGTAGATATTCTGAGAAATCCAATTATTGCAGATATAGTTCATAGGTTATAATATGAAACATCACAAAGAATGTTTAGTTCTTAATTGCGACTATACTCCTTTGTGTACCATTTCGTGGCAAAAATCAATGACGCTATGGTACAGAAGTTCTAGGGGGTATTCTAATATAGAAATACTATCCTATTATGATTCTGACAGCATAAAGTCAACATCAAAAAGAATCTCTGTACCATCAGTGGCTAGATTAACCAAGTACTATAATGTCTTCCATAAAAATATTAAGTTTTCCAGAAGAAACTTATTTATTAGAGATAATTATACTTGTCAATATTGTGGATCAAAAAAAGATCTTAAGCAATTAACTTATGATCATATTATACCTAAGTCTGCTTGGCCAGCCAATAGCCAACAAAAGCCCACTGGATGGCACAATATCACCACAGCCTGCATAAAATGCAATTTAAAAAAATCCAACAAAACACCCAAACAAGCTAATATGCCTCTTATAAAAGCGCCACATGCTCCAATGAGAAGTGAAAAATACTTGCCAATCACACAACATCTACTTACAATAGAACAGATACCACAAGACTGGCTACAGTATGTCTCAAGGATAGTTAATAAATAAAATGCCAACATATACATTCGTGTGTCCTAAGTGTCAAGATAAGTTTGAATTATTTATGACCTTTGATAATTACACAGACAAACAAAAGTGTTCAAAATGTGGAGCCAAAGCCCATAGATCATATGGTGATGACTTGGGTAATCTAGACGGCTTTGTAAAATTAGCCGATAGTGAAATTAAAACTATAGGCCATTTAGCACACAGAAATACTGAGAAAATGAGTGCTGATCAAAAACAGGCATTACACCATAAGCATAACTCATATAAGTACGAGGATAATTCAAGAGATTTACCGTCTGGGATGTCAAGAATAGAAAGGGGGCCAAAGACTATTTGGCCTAAATAAGATATGAATATTAATGACTTTATGGTTAAGCCGCAAAATACTGAAAAACTGAAAGAAGATTATTATGGGTTGTTTGGTTCTCATGATTACTTAGATGAGAATAAAAACCCCAGAGTAAATCAAGCAGGTAGTAATATGTTGGCTAAGACTGTATATTACGAACACCGCGCCAAACATTTTATTAAAATAGGAGATCATGGCAAAATCTATAATCCTATTGGCCTGTATTCTGAAGGTACTTCGGATAAGTTTTTATCCAAAATAGGAAAAAAGGCGTGGGAGTTCAAAGAAGTATCTCCTGTAGTTTTTGATCTATATGTTAAATTTTTAAAGACTAAGAATATCGCATGGTTAAGAAATGCTGAAAGGGAAATGGAATAATGAAAAAAATCTCTAAAATTAATGAATATGCTGCCAGATACCTTTATGAAGTTATAGGAATGGAAATTAAAAATATATCTGAAGAGATAAATATATCGGTAGAAACACTAGAGTCTATTCTGGAGAATTCTCAACCTCCTAATCAAAATATCAAAACAAAATCTAGTAAAACAAATTCATTTATAAGAGAAACTGCTGTCAAGGGAACCAAAAACGTTACCATAATGACAGAGGCTGCATCTCAATTGAATGCAGGAAATAAAAGTAATAATTCAAAATTTGAGTCATCGGTATATAGGCCACGTGGATAAATATATTTCAAAGTATTCGAATGGCAAGCCTGTCTCTGCTGCTCAATACATTACGGAATTAATTTGTGAAACTAAAGCTAGGTTGGATAAAAAAGATCTACATTATAGATTCTGGGTAAATAAAGAATGGGCAACTTTTTATAAGAATCAAATCTTTACTGCCCACAAGCTATTAAAAAAATACAGCCCAAAAGCTATCATTGCTGCTATAAAAGACAAAAGATCATACAAGACATATTCTCTACGATCTAAATTCCTATGTCCTATTATAGAACAGCACGAAAAAATCTTGTCTCAACAGAACACAGATCTCACAATAGACCTAGACAGAAATAAAGAGACATACCAGAAAAGCAAGAAAAGTAAAAACATATTATCTAGATTAAAGGATATTGATAATGAGTAAAATTAAAAGCAGTGTCAAGAAAGATTTTGGCGATGGAATAATGGTTTCTGCTAATGCGATTGTAGATCAGGAAATTATCACCATCCCTGTAAGCCCCTCATTGGATCTGGTTTTAAATGGGGGTATCCCAGAAGGATCTTTTGTTATCTTCACGGGACATCCTAAATGTGGAAAGACTACAACATCATTAGACTTCGCAGCTACAGCCCAAAGACCAGAATATGCCTATGGCAGTTTTAAAGAGGGGCGAAATGTGTACTACCTAAATATAGAAGGTAGACTGAAAAAAAGAGATTTGCAAGGCATACCGGGAATTAATTTAGACAGATTTCATATTATAGGATCTCAGCAAGGTAAGATTTTACATGCAGAAGAATACCTACAAATTGCAGAACGTATCATTAACGAAGAACCAGGGTCTGTAGTTATTATCGACTCATATTCTGCTCTATGTACAGAAGCAGAAATTACTAATGGTATGGATAAAATGCAAAGAGCAGATGGAGCAAAGCTATTGGCTAAGTTTTGCAGAAAAGTGGCTAATGTTATTCCAGTAAATAAAAACGTAGTAATTGGCATTACTCATCTTATGGGTAATCCTGGTTATGGTAATGTGGAGTTTAAAGAGAAATCTGGGCAAGCAATTGCATATCAAACAGACATTAAGTTGAGAGCTAAATTTTTTAAACCTTGGACTGTGGGCAAAGAAGATACCCAAGTTGGCCAAATGGTTGATTGGCAAGTTATATGTTCTGCTCTAGGGCCTCCAGGAGCAAGCATAACTAGTTATATCAGATATGGTCAGGGTGTAGACAGAGCTATGGAAGTCTTTAATCTTGCTAAAGATATAGGATTAATAGATCAAGCTGGTGCTTGGTATACTATCTCTTGTGTAGAAGACACCCCCAAGTTTCAGGGTGAAGAAAAAGCCAGAAATTATATTGCAGAAAATCCTGAAGTTTATGAAAAAATTTGGAGTCAAGTCAAAGAGACTATGGGTATTACCTAATGGATATTATAGATCTAGATGGGAAAAAACAAAAATGGTCATTAACAGGCTATATTGCTAAAGGTAATTTAAACAATAAGTCTTCACTTCATTTGAAGGCAAGGGAAATTATCAAAGATATATTCCCAACATTTCAAGTACTTGAAGAAGTTCCCATACCTTTACGCAGATCAGAAGTGTTGTATCTTGACTTTTACCTTCCGCTTGCTAAAATTGTAGTAGAGGTTCATGGTGAACAGCACTATAAGTTTATTCCTTTTTTTCATCAGACCAAACTAAACTTTTTAAAACATAAAAAAAGAGACAGAGAAAAGAAACAGTGGTGTGAGCTAAATAATATGAAGTTTTTGGAATTGCCTTACGATAAAGTGGAAGAATGGAAAGATATTATCAATGAATAAAAGCACAAAAGAAGAAGTGTCGCACTGGGACAAAATCCTAGATGAGTACGAACACAATATTGGTTTGCCAACATATATTGGTGATTCTCTACCTGAAGAAGAATTGCAACAATACTTAACAATGAATAGAGATGTCCTAGAAAAACACACAATTACAGAGTGTGGAGAAATAGCTTATAGAATTGCTCAGTTTGGGTTTCATATTCAACGAAGTCTTAATAGAGAAATGGCTAGATATAATTGGGCAGACGAAGCGGTTAAGGAAACAATTGCTGATGAAATCAATAACTATAAAGGTTATGGGTATGTTGAGAAATCACTGCAAGCTATTAAGCACAACGAACGGGCATATAAGTTAAACCAAGTTAAAAAATATGCCAAGCAAAGAGCTGATAGACTAACTTATTTAGCTAGTGCTCTTAAGAATTTATCAGATATTTTAATTTCAATACAAAGAGCAAAAGGATTAATCAAAAATGGATAATATGAGTCCAGAACAGATCAAGCAAATGATTAGTATGCTTCAAGCTATGCTTCCATCAGAGGGTCAAGCTCCAGAGGAAGAAAAGCCATACTCTAATAGCGCTATCAAAAGTAGGAATATAGATACCAAAAATAAAAAGAAAAACAAATTTACAGAAATGGCAGAATTTGCCATGCACAAAGAGGATGTAGAGTTTGATAAAAAAGTTACTAAGTTACCGCCAGTGCCAAGGACTAGACAATTCGTGCCTGTTGAGGTAAAATGTAGAGTGTGTGGCAAAACAGAAAAAGTAAATCCGTCTATTTTAGATTCAATAGATCGGTACAAGTGTAATAAATGTTCCTCAATGGCTGGCTAAATAATGAAATTATCTGACGCTTCAGCAGAAAGAGCCGTACTTTCTGGTATTTATAATTACGGAGAAGATGCGTATTATGATATTGCTGATCTAATACAAGAATCTTCTTTTACTATAGATAGTAATGTTGTATTGTATAAATGCTTAAAGCACATTTTTGAAAATCATTCTACAAAGAAAGTAGATATTGCCACGATATTTTCTGCGGCAGCTGAACTTCATCTGACTCAAAAAATAGAAAGTAAAGATGAGGCTCAACACATTAGAGCTATTATAGCATTTCCTGTAGAATTAGAGAACGTTAGGAAATTTGCCGCCAAAATCAGAAAGCTTGAAATCGCAAGGCTTTTAGAGGCACAGTTAGAAATAGCCAAAAAGAAAATAGTAGAAGTCAAAGGAACCGAGCCAGTAGGTAGTATTATAGGGATTGCTGAAGATACCATCTTCAACTTCTCTTCTCTGCTCAACGATTCAGAAAATGCGCCTTCTGCCATTGGCGAAAATGTTGAAGACTATATACAGTCTTTGATAGATAATCCTATCGACCAAATAGGTATACCTACAGGCTTTCCAATTTACGATGCTGCTATTGGTGGTGGATTGAGAAAAAGTACTGTCAATGTTATTGCTGCTAGGCCAAAAACAGGTAAAACACTATTATCTGACAATATTGGTTTCAATGTTGCATACAAGCACAAAATACCAATTTTGAATATGGATACAGAAATGACAAAAGAGGATCATGTTAATAGAATTTTGGCAATGATGACAGAGGTTGAAATTAACAGTATAGAAACTGGTAAATTCGCTCAGTCACCAAGCAAGAAAAACAAAATCCAAAAAGCTACAAAAGAATTGAAAGACCTTAAAATCTATCACAAGTCTATAGCAGGACAACCCTTCGAAGATCAGCTGTCTTTGATGCGTCGATGGTTGATTAAAGAGGTAGGATTAAATGATGACGGCACAGCAAAAGATTGTGTGATATTTTATGACTATTTAAAACTTATGGATAGCCAGGGAATGAGTCAAGACATGAAAGAATATCAAGTGCTTGGCTTTATGATGACTTCGCTGCATAATTTTGCTACTAGATATAAAATACCTATTGTTGCTTTTGTGCAATTGAATAGGGATGGGATCACCAAAGAAAGTACAGATACAGCCAGTGGATCGGATAGAATTATATGGCTATGTAGCAACTTTACTATCTTCAAAAGAAAAACAGACGAAGAAATAGCAGAAGATGGTCCAGATAATGGAAATAGAAAATTACTACCGCTAGTCAGCAGGCATGGTGGTGGTTTGGATGATAATGACTATATAAATTGCCACATGAAAGGGTGGTGTGCTAAAATTACCGAAGGTAAAACCAGATTGGAAATAATGCAAGGACCTAAAGATATAGAGGCTTTTGATGACAACAGTACAGCAGAAATACCGTTCGAATAAAACTCAACAACAAAAATTAAAGATTCTATCAGATTCTATTTGTGACAGAATAGAAGAGCTATTTGATTACTTTGATTTGGAATATAAAAATAGTGGCAAGCTATATACCATGTGCTGCCCTATTCATGAAGGGGACAATCCATCTGCCTTAAATATATATCCAGAAGGCGAGGTTTCTAGAGGTAATTGGGCTTGTAGAACTCATAATTGTGAAAAAATATTCAAGTCTTCTATTATAGGCTTTATTAGAGGAATCCTATCAAACAAAGAAAAGGCTTGGCAAAAAGACGGTGATGAAAGCTGTTCATTTAAAGACACAATAGCTTTCTGTGAAAAATTTGTTGGCACAAAATTAGACAACATAAAAGTGAATCAACAAAAACAAAATAAAGCAAAATTCAATGCTATGATTCAAAATATCCAAACCCAACAAAACACAGCCATACAACAAGTTACTAGAGATCATGTAAGACAAACATTACAGATACCATCTCAATATTTTATTGAAAGAGGTTTTAGTCAAGAAATATTAGACAAGTATGATGTAGGTCTATGTACTAATCCTAATAAAGATATGTACAATAGAGTTGTTGTACCAGTATATGATTTGCATTATAAACATTTAGTGGGCTGTACTGGTCGTAGTATATTTTTAAAATGTGACACATGTTCAGGTTATCATGCTAATAACACTGAATGTCCAGACAAAAAAGATATTTACAAGTTTTCTAAATGGAAGCATAATAATGGCTTTAAAACACAAGAATCACTTTACAACTTATGGTTTGCTAACGACTATATAAAAAGAGATGGGTATGCAATTATTGTTGAAAGCCCAGGCAATGTTTGGAAGTTAGAAGAAAACGATATACATCATAGCGTAGCTATTTTTGGGACAAACTTGAGCGATAACCAAAAGTTGCTATTGGATGCTAGTGGAGCTATGACCTTATTTATTATTACTGATAATGATGATGCAGGCAAGAAAGCGGCCATAAATATTATCGAAAAATGTAATAGAACATATCAAATTCATGTGCCTTCTATTACCAAGCCTGATATCGCTGAAATGACAAGCGAAGAAATACAATCACAGATTAAGGATTTTATAAAGGAAAATATATGATTATTGCATTTGCTGGCAGAAAACAATCTGGTAAAACTAGTGCATGTGAATTTACCGCTAATGTTTTTGCTGAGACTCTACGAAAGAATGTAGCTATATACAATTTTGCTGATCCTCTCAAAAAGATGTGCATTGAAATATTCGGCCTAACGTATGAACAGTGCTATGGTACAGACGAAGAGAAAAACGAATATGTTGATTGCAAATGGCCCGATAGTGGCAAAGTCATGTCTGCTAGAGAAGTTATGCAATATGTAGGCACTAATATATTTAGAAAAATGCAACACAATGTCTGGGCGGGTGCAACCATTAGAAAAATACAGGACGAGAATCTTCCTTTAGCTTTAATAGCAGATTGTCGATTTCCTAACGAGGTTGAGGCTGTTAAAAATGCTGGTGGCCTAGTCATTAAACTTAATAGAAACCTGTACAGCTCCACGCACGAAAGCGAGACAGCATTGGACGAAGACAGATACGATCAATCAAATTTTGATTTTGTGATAGACAACAAAGATCTAGATATTGGAGAAAAAAACGAACTCATACATAGCTCCCTTAAAGTCAAGAGGGTATTACCATTATAATTACATATTTCAGAAGTTCTTCATATAACACTCACTGCATGTGTGAGCAGCAATATTTTTTCGATTATGTTCTAGGTTATAGATCTCCATCTAACAAAAAAGCTGATAAAGGAACTATTGTCCACAAGGTCTTGGAAATATTAGCGTTTGTCAAATTTACACAACAAAAAAATGAAACACATTTTACCGACGACATTCTAGGCGAAATTGATGTTAATAATTATGATCTAGATGATTTGTGTAATAGGGTCTATGACTATTATACATCTAATTTTAAACATCATGAATGGTCTGAAAAAGATCGTAGAGATTGTACCAACTGGACATATAAAGCCATTAATTATGGTGATGGTATGTTCGATCCTAGAAATAAAAACATATTATATCCAGAACAACAATTTGATATTTTAATAGATAAACCTTGGGCTGAATATGATTATGGCGATCTAAAGGGCAAATTAGCAATAAAAGGAACCATAGATCTTATAACAAAAGCTAATGATGATACCCTAGAAATTATTGACTGGAAAACTGGTCGCAGATTGAATTGGGCCACAGGAGAAGAAAAAACACAAGCTAAACTAGAAAAAGACCCCCAGTTAATGCTCTACTTCTATGCTGCTCAAAAATTATATCCAGAAATTAAACACTGTATAGTAACTATATTTTTCATTAATGATGGTGGACCTTTTAGCATGACCTTTGATAGTAAAGACATATATGCTACAGAAAGATTGTTGCGTAAAAAATTTGAAGATATTAAGAAGTGCAAAAAGCCCAAATTAAGCAAAAGTTGGAAGTGTACTAAATTATGTCACTATGGTAAAAATCATTTCCAGGAAGCTCATGTAACTCCTACTATTGAATATCGTGATAATCAAATATGCTCAAAAGATACCTTTATGACAATGTGTGAACAGGTAAAGCATGATATAGAATTAAAAGGTATGGACGCAGTGGTTGACGAATACACGATGCCAGGGTATAATGTAGGATATTACAAAGCTCCTGGGAGTACAGAATGAAAAAATACACACCTTTACACTTGCATACACACTATTCTTTGTTGGACGGGCTATCGAAGCCTGAAGATGTTGCCAATCGGTGCGAACAGCTAGAAATGTCTAGTTGTGCGATTACAGATCACGGATCAATATCTGGGTGTGTAAAATTTTACCAAACTATGACGGCCAGAAATATCAAGCCTATTTTGGGTGTCGAGTTATACTTATCAGAACAAGATTGCTCTATCAAGAATAAAGAAAATAAAAAACTATCTCACATAGTTTTATTGGCTAAAAATCTTTTAGGATGGAAAAATCTAATACAAATAGTTTCAGAGTCTAATAAGCATGAACATTATTATTATAAACCAAGATTGGATATTGACAAATTATCTGAATTAGTATCTAAAAATAATTTAGCTTGCTTGTGTGGACATCCTGGATCTTATTTAGCGAATAAAATCTATCAAGACAATCAATTCGTTAGTGATTCAGAAATACTTAAAAATATAGAACATTTATCTGAAGTATTTGGTAAAGATAACTTTTTTGTTGAAGTTCAGCTTATGGATCAGAATAATGAATATCAGCAGAATATAGGAAATAAACTAAGAGATATATGCTCTATCAATAAAATCCAAAAAATAGCAAGTATTGACGCTCACTATTGCAACAAATACGACGCTGTAGATCAAAGGGTTTTGCTTTGCAGTAATCTCAAGATGACTTTTCCACAAATAGCGTCAAAAATTAATAGTAATGAAAGTTTTGGTATGGAGTCTTTTTTCAAGTCTGACTCATATCACATTTTGTCTCATGAAGATATTAATAACATTAATACTGATGATGAAATAGATAATACCAATCTATTAGACTCTATGTGCGAATCGTATAATATTCTAGAAAAACCATGCCTCCCAGAATTTAATTGTCCTCAAGGCATGAATTCTGAACAATATTTGCGTGAATTATGTCGTAATGGCTGGCGAGAAAAAATACAAAACATAGTTAATAAGGATTTGCATAATTCATATGCAGATAGAATTAAGTACGAATTATCCGTTCTAGAAAAAGCCAATCTTTCTAGTTACTTTCTTATTGTGCAAGATATAGTTAATCATGTTAAAAGCTCTGGCTGGTTGCCCGGCCCTGGTCGTGGCTCTGCTGCTGGGTGCTTAGTTTCTTATCTAGTAGGAATCACGGCTATTGATCCTATTAAATACAATTTGATTTTTGAGCGTTTTTATAATTCTGGTAGAAATACTAAAGATAGAATATCTATGCCTGATATTGATGTAGACGTACCCATTAATCATAGAGAGTCAATTATCGAATATATTAAATCTCAATATGGTAAAGATAAAGTTTCACAGATGATTACCTATAACACATTAAAGGGCAGAGGTGCCTTAAAGGAAGTTTTAAGAGTGTATGGTAATATTAGTTTTGAAGAAATGAATCAAATCACAAAACATATTCCAGATGAAGCAAAAATTGCAGACGAACTTCAAGAAATGAAAGATGAAGACGGGGAAGCATCCATAATAGGCTGGGCATTGGAAAACAATTCGTCCAAACTGAAGGATTGGTGTCATAAAAAAGACTCTAAGCTTGTTGGCCCACTTGCAAAACGGTTTGAGCAGGCTATTAGATTAGAGGGTACTAAATATAACCAATCTAAACACGCTGCTGGTATCGCTATTTCTCAAAGCAATCTTAGCACAATATGTCCTATGATTTATGATACAAAAACTAATCAAAGCATTGCAGGTTTAGAAATGAATGATTTAGAATCTATAGGTGTAGTAAAATTTGACATTTTAGGCATTGCCCTATTAGATAAAATGATGGGCGTACAATCTTTATTAAAAGGAGTTACAAATGACACTGTTCAGTAAATTAAAAGTAGGCGATAAATTTATATTAAATGGACTAGAATATCAAAAGGTTAAAGAGCAAAGAATCTCTTGCTGTAAAATCAAGAGAAATGCTGTATCGACTAAGGACAATAAGGAAGCAGTTATTGCACCAGGACAACAAGTAGAGAAGGTAAATGACTAAAAATAAGATTTGTGTTTTTGATTTTGAAACGGACGGGGCTGATCCTAATGTTTGCAGCCCCGTTCAATTAGCTGCGGTAATGGTCGATCCATTTAAGTTAGAAATAGTAAAAAACTCTGAATTTAATATTAATCTAAAGCCAGAAAGACTAGAAAAAGCTACTGGCGTTACGATTGATAATCATCCATATACCGATTCTGATATATTGGATTGGCACGGTAAAGTTCGTGGTGTGGATAAAGAAGTTATTCTTAACGATTGGCTTCAGTATCCAGAACAAAAACATTCATGGCAACAATTTATTGGTTATCTAGAATCTTATCACTTATCTGGCTCCAGAAGCAAAAAAAGTAAATTTACTGCACCTATTGCTTGTGGATATAATATCAATAGATTTGACATGAAGATTATTGATAGGTTAAGTGAAAAGTATGATAATTTCGACAAAAAGGAAAAAAGCAACAATATTTTCCATCCTAGAGATCGTATGGATTTAATGTACGTTGTAGGCTTATGGTTTATGTACATTCCAGAAATAAAATCTATTTCTTTAGATTCCATCAGAAGCTATATGGGAATAAATTCAGATAACGCACACGACGCCATGAAAGATGTGACAGACTGTGCTAATATACTAATAAGGTTTCTTCGATTGCACAAAAATTTTGCTAACAGGATACAGTTTAAGAACTCTTTTAATGATGAATGAATTAAATTTGGATTTGGCAAGCCTGGACCTTGAATGCAAGAAAACTTGGTCTTTGATAGGCTCAGGCAATACTAAGGGTTGTTTTCAATTAGAATCTAGACTTGGCCAAACAATGGCTAAGAAACTAAAGCCAGAAAACATTGAGCAACTGTCTGCTTTAATCTCTATTCTTAGGCCAGGATGCTTGGAGGCATACCGGAATGGCAAGAGTGTTAGTAATCACTATATAGACAAAAAGAATGGCTTAGAGTCTGTAGATTATTATCATGAAGCATTGCAGGATATTTTATCTACCACTTATGGAGAGATGATTTATCAAGAACAGGCTATGCAGATTGCCCAAAAGATTGCTGGCTTTAATCTTGAAGATGCTGATATGCTTAGAAAAGCTATTGGTAAAAAGAAGCCAGAAGAAATGGCTAAAATCAGAAAGAAGTTTTTAACCGGATGTAAAAAGCTTAGCATAGTAGATGATGCTCAAGCAAAAGAAATATTTAACTGGATCGAAAAAAGTCAGAGATATAGCTTTAACAAAAGTCATGCTATATCCTATGCAATGAATGCATATTTATCAGCATATGTAAAGGCACACCACACCCCACAATTTTTCGCCTCCTATCTTCAATTTGCTAAAGATAAAATAGATCCTCTCAATGAAATCTATGAATTAGTTAATAACTGTAGAGAGATGGACATTGAGGTATGCAAGCCAGATTTTAGATTACAGAATAAGGAATTTGTTTTACGCAAAGGTAAGATATATTTTGGTTTAACAAACATAAAGGGTGTTGGTGAGTCTGTGTTTAAAAAACTAAAAGAAATACCAATAGATATTACACAAGCTAATTATCTTCAGATATTGTTTGTTTGCTTAGATAAGATTAATAAAACCGCTGTTAAGAATATGATATCTGTAGGTTGTTTTGATTATTTTAGCGTTGATAGAAAGCAGATGCTTTTTGATTGCGATATCATAAGCAATCTTACGAAGAAAGAAAAAGAATTCATTATCACCAATTTATTTCAATACAAAAACGTAAAAGATTGTGTTGAGGCAGCTTTGTTAAAAGCTAATATTCGTAGAAAAAAGACAATAGAATCTCTTATTCAATCAGTAAAATCACCAGCATATAGTCTGGAAGATAATATAGGATGGATAGCAGATACTGAAAATCAACTGCTAGGCATCAGCTTGTCTTGCTCAAAAATTGACGAATGTGATTTAAGTCATGTAAATACTGATTGCAAGTCTTTAAGGGGAGCTAAAATATTTCCCAAAAATATGATGGTAGGAGTAGAAATTAAAGACGTTAGTGTTATCAAAACTAAGCGTGGAGCCAATCCGGGTCAGGAAATGGCATTTGTAAAAATTTCAGATAGCACAGGTTCGCTTGATGCCGTGATATTTCCAGAAGAATACTTAAACTTCCGGAACTTATTATCTGTAGACAATACTGTAATCATGAAAATAGAGCCTTCTAAGCAAAAGGACAGCATGATTATTAAAAAGGTTTGGCAGGTTTAGCACTGTCTGCTTGACTGAGGATCGTGACGATTTATAATAGTGCATTGTATTACTTTTTTGTTAAACAAGGAGCTTGAAATGAATTTAGTACTTTTAAAGGGTAACTTGGCTAGGGATCCAGAAATTAGATCTATTAATACATCTAATGGTAAGAGTACATCTGTTGTAAACTTTACAGTTGCTGTATCTCGACGATACACAAAAGCAGATGGTACTATGGATAAAGTTACTACTTTTGTTAATTGCGAAGCGTGGGATAGCGGAGCAGAAACTATCGCATCTTCTTTTTCGAAGGGTGACCTAGTAATGCTCGAAGGATCTCTTAGAAATGACACATGGGAAAAGGATGGTGTTAAGAGATCTACTATGAAGATCAGAGTGAGTGATTTTGCTAAGATCACCAGGGCGTCAAAATCCAAGCAGGCTCAGCTAGACACTGAACCAGTAGCATTCTAAGGAGCTAATATGCGCAAGAAAAGGATATTAATGTGTGCGGAATCTAGTCATGTGGATTCTGGATTCGGCAATTATACTAGAAATATTCTGTCGAGACTTCACAATTCTGGAAAATACGAAATAGCAGAATTGTCTTGTTATCGAACTGCGCAAGTTCCAAAGAAAGAACCTTGGAAAATTTACCCCAATGTGCCAAAAGACCCAGAGGCATTACAGAAATATAATTCTAATCCTGGTAATGCTTTTGGGTCTTGGGGTTTTGATGCTGCCTGTGTTGATTTTAAACCAGACATTGTTTTTGATGTTAGAGATTATTGGATGCTTAATTTTGTGGAATCTTCTATGCTTAGACCATATTTCCATTGGTTTGTAGCACCGACCATTGATTCCGCTCCACAGAAAAATGACTGGATTAAAACATTTAGCAATGCGGATACAGTATCGGGACATACTCAATGGGGTATTGATTATCTTAAATCTACTGGCACACCAATGAATCTTGTTGATCCAGTTAATGACGCTGTAGATATTGAACTCTTCGATATTTCAAGCCAAAATAAAGAATCAATAAAATCATCTCTAGGGCTTAACCCCAAAGACTTTATCGTTGGCTCTGTGATGAGAAATCAAAAACGCAAACTGATTCCTAATCTTATTAAGATTATCAAAGAAATATCCAAAACACAACCCAATATTAAACTATATTTACACACAAGCTTTCCTGATTTAAATGGTTGGGAGTTAGCGTCTATTTTGCTAGAACATGATGCATTAGATCTAGTTTATGTAACATATAGATGTCAAAAATGCAAGAAGTTTTTTGCTAGAAATTTCTGCGATTCAGTTACAGGATGCCACTTCTGCCAAAATAAAACAGCTACCATATGTAATGTTTCAAACGGAGTTCAAGATAGCGAATTATGTCAAATTTTTAATTCTTTTGATCTTTATGTACAATATGCGATCTGTGAAGGCTTTGGTATACCTCCAGTAGAGGCTGCTGCTTGTGGCGTACCGGTATTAACTGTAGATCATGGAGCAATGCGAGAGGTTGGAGAGAACATAGGGGCTACAATCCTGCCTGTACAAACTGTTTTTAGAGAATTAGAAACTAATGCAGATCGTGTGTACCCTGATGATCAGGCTTGTATAGATACTATTTTAGAAAAATACAATGAAATTTCAAAGATGTCTTTTAGTCAGAAATTAGAACAAAAAGAAAATATCAGAAATAAATTAATATCATCATATAGCTGGGATAAAACAGCTAAAAAGTTTGAGGAAATATTTGATAATATAGAATTAACAGGACTTCAAGGAAAATGGGATAGTCCTTTATCATTGCCAAAGACAGATTTAAAGGTCCCTCCACTACCATCTAATAGGCATGTTATTAATTTTATTATCGATCATATTGTTGGTGCTCCTTGGGTTAAAAATATTGCATCCATACAATCAATGATTAAAGCTGTTGATATTGGATATATGAACATAGGAGGTAAAGTTAATAAATTTACTATGGAGCAAGCCGTCAAGTCTTTAGAAAATCTTATGAATACAAAATATGCATGGGAAATGGCGAGACATGATAAAACTAAATTTCCTGAAATAATGAAAAGCGTCATAGATTATTAGTGTGAATATTCTATACATAGGACATTATAGAGAAAATTCTTCATTCGGATATGCTTCTAGAAAGTATGTCGAAGCTTTACATTTCGCCAATGTGGAATTATCTATTCGGCCCATATATCTTCAAAGGCAAGAAATTTATAAAGAAGTTCCAGACTTTTATCATCAGCTAGAAAACAACAAAAGTGATAGTTATGATATATTGATTCAGGATACTATACCTCAATTCTACGAGTACAATAAGAATTTTGGTAAAAATATATGTGTACCAAAGATAGAAACAAGATCTTTGTCTCACACAGGATGGATCGAACGAATTAATATGATGGATGAGGTTTGGGTTAATTCTTTTTTTAGTCAAAAGTCCCTACAAGAATCTGGGGTTACAAAAACTATTAAAGTTGCACCGATACCTTTTAATCTAGATCAAATATCGAATAATATTGCCGATAAAGTGGATAAAGAATTTAATTTTTATACCATCACCTCTATGTTACAAAAAGATAATTTGCTTAAATTATTAACTGCTTATTTTTTAGAGTTTAATAACAATGATAATGTCAGGTTGATTGTAAAGCTAAAAGAAAAAGTCGAAACCTCAATAAGAAATATTATAACTCAAGCATACAATATATCCAGGAAAAGTGTTAATAAGATTAATGAGCCTATAATTATTAACGGACATATTAATGAGCAACAAATGATAGACCTGCACAACAATTCAGATTGTTATATAGATGCCTCAAGTTCTTCATATGCAGGCATGGGATGTGTTCAAGCGGCTTTGTACGGCAATCAGTGTATTTGCACAAACGGCACAGCTCCATCTTCTTTTATTTCCAACAACAGTGGGTTTAATATTGCTAGCTCTTTAGTGGATGTTATATCAGAGCCTGTATATGGCATTAATAACATTTATACCAATCAAGAAAAATGGTATGATATATCTATACAATCTTTAAGACAGCAAATGCGAGCTGCTTACCAGACAGATAAACGCGAAAAAGAGCAGAAATTAAAAAACTTTAACAAAAACATTTTCGATCACAAACAATTTAAGCATTATATATGATTAGTAGCTTGCTTTCTAGGGAACTAGATAATATTAATATATTATGGATACCTAGCGATAACAGATATTACGAAAAATTTATGTCTAGTCTAGGTTTAAATTTATTTTCAGTTAATGATATTTATTTTGGTCAGTTTATACCTGACTTAATTATTTCTAATAATAAAATGAATCATTTGGAGACTGTAGTAAGTTTATGTCATTATCATCACTGTAATTTAATTTTAGTAGACCACGAACCAAAATCAGATATGATAGACATTACAAAGCTCAAATCCAAATTAGAAGCATTACCGAATGTATATCAAATAGCTGTATCAGAAAATATTAAAAGATCGTGGCCAGATATACATAATCAAGTTATAGGTTTTGACTCGGATAATGATAGAACATCCTGGCTAGATATTATTCACACAATCAGAAATAAAAAATTTATCTATGAACAAAATTCATCTATATAATACAGAAAATATCCTTGAGATACCCAATACTCAGAAAATAAATATAACAGAATTATCAAAACTTGAAAACGATTCTGTCGACTTTATTTATATGCAAGATATATTAGATACTATTTTTCCAGAAGACCATGATAGTGTTTTGCAGATATGTGGGGAGAAAATTAAAGAAGATGGTTTTATTAGTATACAAGCTCCTGACCTCAAGCAATTAGCAATAGCAATTACGCTTGATCAAATTAATACCGACATAGCTCAAATGATACTATATAAAGATAGAGTTTTCGTTCATACTGCGCAAAACATCAAAGATATTGTAGAAAGCAATAAGCTTACTGTACACTCTCAAAAATACATCAACATATTTGAATATTATTTTATTCTCACAAAGTAATGGCAGCATCTTTTATTATTATATCTTCATTGCCAACTAAGGGCATGAAAACTGCTGGTAACATAGCTCTAGTAAAACACAAAAAATCTACGCTCATAGAAAGACATATCAATAATATTAGGAGTGTATATCCTAGATCAGAAATTATAGTGGTAGGTGGTTTTGAGCACAAAAAAGTTAAAAAGGCAGTATCAGAATACCATAATATAACATATGTATATCACAGTATAGATGAAACGTCTAATGAGACAGAAAGCTTATTATTAGGATTAAACCACGTTAAAAATAAAAACACAATAGTATTTAATGTCTCTTGCTTTTTTAACAAATCGCTGATTAAAAAAATTCCTAGAACAGAAAAATCTTTTGCTATAATCAATACTAATAAAAATTATGAAGGCAATATAGGGGCTACTATATCCAATAATCATATAGATAATATCTTCTTCAATCTGCCAAACAAACTAACCAATATATATTATTTGAATAAAGAGCATATTAATTATGCGATATCTTTGGATAGTAGTAGTTTAAAAAATAAGTACCTGTTTGAGTTTATGAATATGCTTAATCATTATAATAACTTTGAGTACAAAAAATTTAATATTGCCAAATTTCAGATTATCAACAACAATAAAGACTTTAACAAAATAAAGGTATAACATGCATAAAGTAGCCCTATATTCACAAAAACTAAACAACGAAACAGATATTCTAAAAATATATCTAGAAGCCGTACATAAGGGACTAATATCTAAGCCATTATTATTTTCAGATGATTCTAGCATTATACTCAATGCATCGCAATTGCACACCTATAATCTGTTATCACAAAATCTATTGGTAATGACAGACAATACTATTTTCAATATTGTAGACATCTATAATTCTAATAAGTTTATATGTATTGACGATAAATCTAGATATGATTATAGTAAAGTGGATTTTTACCCCAAAGAAAACTTTGTACAAGAAGAAGAGCGACTTAAGCAACTACAGGAGATCTTTGCTAAAGAGGAGTATAAGAAATATGAAATACAATGAACTTAGCGATAAAGACAAGATTAAACTAATAAAAGATAAGTATGTTAAGCAAGGGCTGAGTTTTGCTGAATTAGCAAAAAGCTGTGATACTTATGCTAACAAAATCAGAAGAGATGCAGCAAAATTTGAAATTCCAATACGCACCAAGAGTGCTGCTCAAAAAAATGTTCTAAAAAAAGGAAAAAGTAAACATCCAACTAAAGGCAAGAAAAGATCTAGTGAAGAAAAAAGAAAAATTGGTAAAGCCTTGTATGAGTCATGGAATAATTTAAGTCAAGCAGAACGGGATAAAAGATGTTATCAATCCGCTGCTGCTTGGTCTAATTTGTCTGACGACGAGAAAATGAACAGAATGCAAGCTGCTAATGCAGCAGTCAGAGAGAGTAGTCGCACTGGTTCTAAGTTAGAAAAATTTCTATTAAAAGAATTGATTTCCAATAATTATAAGGTGGAATTCCACAAGGAACAAATACTCTCTAACACCAAGCTACAGATTGATTTGTATCTGCCAGAGTTTACTACAGCTATAGAAGTAGATGGTCCATCTCACTTTGCTCCAGTATGGGGTGAAGAAGCTCTTAAAAAGAATATTAAATACGACAATAAGAAAACTGGACTAATACTTGGCAGAGGAATGAGGTTGGTTAGAATCAAACAAAGCAAGGACTTTTCTCCTGCAAGAGGATATGTAATTTTTGATAAGTTACTTAATATTATTGATAAGATAAAAAGAAACGACAAAAGTAAGATCTTTAACATAGAGGACGAATAATGCCAAGAAAAAAGAACGAGGAAAAAGTGGAAGAAACTGTAGTTGTATCACCTAATGATTTGGGAT
>Ga0181568_10001038_pt1 | contig 25497 bp, 28 predicted proteins | sample 101ome_20_FD_133758 | JGI IMG/M metagenome (GOLD analysis project Ga0181568, IMG submission 133758) | Coastal salt marsh microbial communities from the Groves Creek Marsh, Skidaway Island, Georgia - 101404AT metaG (megahit assembly) | ecosystem: Environmental > Aquatic > Marine > Intertidal...
AAATCATCAGCAATTCCATCTTTAATACCAACTAACAAACGACAAGATGTCCTATTTTTCCTAGGCTCTTGAGCAATAAGATCATTTGGTAGATTGTAACTATAGGTATTTAAACTAAATTTATTAATCTTTTTTTCCCAAAATTAAATTTTTGTTTATAATTTTTAATTATCGAAGATAACTAATTTTACTTCTTAATTAATAAAGATATATTTTTTTGTCAAAACTCATGAAACTTTTAATTTTCTTATTTTTTTTTCTTTTCAGTGACTTTCTCATTGCTGCAGCAATTAATATCAACGGTTTTAGTATCACTGATAACAATAAGTTGATAAAACAAAAAGCTACAGCTCTTGGTTATATGTGTGTTGATCGTGATGACAATATGACTAAATTTAATTATGCTCCAGTTTCATCCTGTGATGGAATAGATATATACAGATCTTTTTTGACGATTCATTGCAAACTTACTAAAACTTGCGATAAAGATCTAAAGTTTGTGGCGAATATGCTAATTCAAAATAAAATTGTTAATTCATTAAAGATTGAATGGGACGACAATTTAGCAACACAGTACTATTGGGGTAGAGGTGAAGACGGAGATGAGATATTAGTCTATGAAAAACGAATTATTTTAAAAAAAGGTAATCTAAAAAATTGATTGCATAATTTTTTTTTATAATTCTAATGATATAATTTTACTTATAGCCGAGGTGGCGGAATTGGTAGACGCAGTGGACTCAAAATCCACCGGTAGTAATACTGTGAGGGTTCGAGTCCCTCTCTCGGCACCATTAAATACTCTTAAACAATTATATTTCACATAAATTAAAAATTTATACACGAATTTATCTTAAAAATGATAACTTTAAATTTTAATGAATAATGGAAATATTCATTTTGATAAATTATGATTTCTAGAATTTTTAGAAGTATCTTATTTTCAATTTTAAAAAGACTTTTTAAGTTTGTAATAATTAATTTATTCAAAAAAAATAGGAAAAATTGAAGATAAAATTTGAAATAGTTTCTTTTATAAAAATAATACTTAAATACATCTACTCTCTTCATAAATCTGGATACATAAAACTTTTTATTTTTGGTATGTTTATAGCCATTCTGTTCTACCAAATAGTGCCCATACTAATATTTCTTTTTTTTATTTATAATTATATTTAAATTAATAATTTGATCTTGATTTGAAATCTTTTTTTATTATTTCGTTTCTTTTTGTCGTTAATAGTGTTTTTTCACAAGATAATAATGTAAATTGGAACGATATCATCCAAAAAAATAAAATTTTTTATAAAAAAAATGAAAAAGAACCATTTAATGGAAGAGTTTTTGGCTCAAAATCAGGAATTATTAAATATGGTGTTAAATCAGGTATTTGGAAAAATTTTTATAAAACCAACATCACCGAATCCATTGGACTTTATGTAAACGGTAAAAAAAATGAAATTTGGAGGTATTTCTATCAAACAGGCAATCTTCAATCAAAAATATATTATTTTAATAATTTAAGAAATGGTATGGCTGAATTTTTTTGGGATAATGGTCTAATACAAACACAAGGCTTTTATTCTAATGGAAAAAGAATTGGAAAATGGACATCTTATGATAAGACTGGTTCTATTAAGTCGATAATTAATTATAATTCTGGATTAAGAGATGGCGTTTCAGAGAGTTTTTGGAAAAATGGAAAAATTAAAGTAAGAAGCTCATATGTAAATGGTATCTTGCATGGTCGATGGGATAGTTATGATAAAAATGGAAATTTATATAGTTCATCAATTTGTAATGAAGGTACATGTAAAAAAACCTCTAACTAATCATGAAATATTTTATTATTATTAAATTACTGTTAACTTCTTTTTATGCTTTTTCTGAAAGCCTAACTTGGGAAAAATTAATTTTAAAAAATGGCTTAATTTATAAAAAAACTAATTTACAAGAACCATTCTCTGGGATTGTAAAAGGACAACACCAAGGTAAAATTATTAATGGGAAAAAAGAAGGTAATTGGGTTTATAAAAGAGGAAATGGTCAACTTTGGATGACTGGACAATACCTCAATGGTAAAGAGCATGGCTTGTGGAACTATTATGATCACAGGTCAGGAAAAATATATAAATCTGAGGTGTGTAAAAAAGGTAGATGTAAACGATATTGAAATCTTTAAAAATTATCTTAAATTTTGAATGTTTAAATATTTTTGAAATTTAAAATTGATACCTATGTTCTTCATATAATATAATCAAATTTGTACGGAATTCTTTTCCAATAGAATTTACTTTCTACTTGTTTAAGCTAACATAACACACATGAAAAAAATATTATTAGTTTCCTTAATCCTACTTTCATCAACTATTAACGCTGAAACTAGCTATTACAAAAATTTAATTGAAAAGGAAGGTTTATTTTATAAAAAAGGTTCCGATGAGCCATATTCTGGGTCAGTTAAAGGTTCTCAAATAGGTTTAATGGTAAAGGGAAAAAGAGAGAAAGAATGGAAGGAATTTTACCCTAATGGAAATATCAAAAGAGAGGTTTCATTTAAAAACGGTGTTCAACACGGTTTAGGATCATCCTATTTTCCTGATGGTAAATTATTAATGAGAGGAAATTTAATAAATGGATTACAAGATGGAGTGTGGAAAAAGTTTTATCCTAACGGAAATGTGGAAGTTAAGCTCACATTTAAAGAGGGAAATCGAGAAGGGTTGAAGGAGGAATTTGATGAAACTGGTGAAATTATTTCTAAAAAATGGTGTGTGAAGAACTTCTGTACAGATATTACAGATCAATGATGGGTTTTTTGTAACTAAACTTTTTTTTCTTACTAATTCTTTTTCTCCAAAGAACATAACTACTAAATTTGAGATTTTTTTTCATGATTTTTTTTACTTGAGATTCAGAATAAACATGCAGATCTCTGGAATTTTTTACAAGCTTAATCTTATCGTCCCAAGCCCAGTCTATGAGCTTGGATTCAGCAGGATTCAAATGTTACCCCTAAAGATATAAGGGGTAACAGTTTTCAATTGATTATTTTTCAACAGTATTTTCTTTATCGTCATGACTGTGATCACCACCGCAATGTCCAGCGATAGATGGTGCAGAAACAAATAAACTAAAAATTAAAGCAATAGTACTAAATATAGTTTTCATAATATCTCCAAAAATTTTAATAGCTTAAATTTAACATTTTATATAATTGTTGTATATATTTTAATTATACATAATATACACAAAGAATAAATATTTATGATATTTAAAGTTTTTTATAAATCATTAAAAAATATGCTTAAATATTCATTAATGAATAAAAAATTAATTGAATCAATTGATCATCTTGTTATAACAGTAAAAAATATTAATAATTGTAAGAATTTTTATTGTAATTTTCTTGGCATGGAATTGGTTGAATTTACTGATGAAAATGAAACTCGCTATAGTTTTAAATTTGGCCGACAAAAGATAAATGTTCATTTTTTTGAAAAACCATATTCACCTCACGCATTAAATGTGATTCCTGGCTCTCAAGATATCTGTTTTATTACCAAAATGGATATTCAAATGTGGGCTAAAAGGTGTGAAGATTTTAATATAGAAATTGAATTAGGGCCAATTAAAAGATCCGGAGCAATATTCGAAATGAACTCTATTTATTTAAGGGATCCAGACTCAAATTTAATTGAAATTGCAAAACAAATTGAATAAATTAATATATTTCATTAAATATTTTTCTTTTCTTCAACATTGCACCTCCATCTCTAGATAATGGTTTCCATTGAATTTTTGCGAAATTATTTGAATATATAGGCATAATATTATCAAAAGGTATTTCAAAATAAATTCCCTTATCAAATGAACCTTCTCCAAAATCTTCAAAACTTAGATCCGTCCTTGTGAAAAAAGCTCCCATTTTTGAGCCATTGTTAAATTTTCTGAATAGATTAATTGTATAGCCCTTATCACCTGCCAAATACTTACCATAAGCATAATTTAATACAAGGTCGCTAATAGGTGTTAAATAATAAAGATTTATATGACTAGTTTCAATACTGTAATCTCTTAGACTAAATAGTTGCCGAAACTCTCTTTGCCTCACGAAATTATAATCATAAGATATATAAAGGTCATCAAAAATAGGATGAAAAAATTCACCCCCATAACCAGCAAACATTTCTTCTGGTGCTCCAACATAGAGCATATATTTTAATGAATTATATTTTTTTAATGTTAATAGTTGTAAAGAGGGTAATGTTATACCTGATTGAGTTGAATATTGTCGCAGGTAAGTCCTTACTTGAGGAACATTGGACCTTCCAATTTGTTTATACTTATTATAATTATCAATTAAACCTTTTCTGGCCTCGACTATAATTTTAGAGTCTTCATCAAATTTTGCTTCAGCTTTTAATTTTGCTCCTAAACTATATAAAACAAAACCGTCAGGACCACCTAATGTTTGTTTATATGATGGATTTAATTTAAAAGAATAGACATCTTTATTTTTAAAAATTTCATTCCCATCAAGATCTTTTTGTTGTTTTTCTTTGAAAAAATTATTTCTATCCGCCTCATCGTTTACATACAAATACCTTTTTAAAACAAATTTTTTTCTGTCAATAACAAAAACTTTATTTTCTATTTCGAGATTTAAGAAATTGATCTCAAAAGTAGAATATTTTTTGGGAATTTCTAAATTAATAATTTCACTTGTTAAAGCAAGTTTTGTTTCAAATGAATTTTTTTTGATTTTATTGCTTATAACAAATATTAAAGTATTTTTTCTATCAACAATTGAGGAAATTTCCCAATTAATAGAACTCTTAACTTTAGATACAACATTATTTATCCAACCTGATGATTCATTATTAGTTTTACTTTGCTGAATTCTCTTTTTTTTATAAACTTGATCGGTTAGATCACTCTTTATAGATACTCCAAAATTAATATCATTGCTCGACCCATAACCAGCATGCAAATACATCCAATCATTTGAATCATAAACGATGCCGTAATTTAAGATTGATTGTTTATTGAAATATTGTTGGTTATATTGGTTGGATGAGTAGTCAATCTTAAATGATAAATTGTCGTTAAATGAATAGTTTGCTCCACCAAAAAAAGACCCTCTACCGCGAAACCAAGTTTTATTGTTAAAATCACCCCCAAGAACTGAATAAACCCCAGGACGTTCTTTAAATTCAGATTTTAAAAATGATAAAGGATTTTCAAAATTATGATCTGCTGATGACAGATAACCAAAACCACTACCTAGCGTAAAGTCAAAGTTTCCAAGCCTCTTGCTAGAAGTTAAATATTCTGAACTAAAAAGGCCAGTACCAGCAAAATCTCTTAATCCAATTGCAAATTGGGGTAAATAATTCGTCTCCTTAAGTAACCTTAATTTAAATTCGAAATTTTTATCCTTATAACTCTGTGTCCCACTAAATGCAATGTCTTCGGAGTAATAGCGATTTTGGACACTAACATATCTAAATCCACCTTCAAACCAATCAAATGGGGAGAAAATAAAGTTATATCTTCTGATTGGATGAGTTTCATTAATTTGCAATAATAGACTACCTACAGGTCTAAATCGTGCAGATGGTGAATCTATTAAACCTGTAATTCCCCAGGAACTTGGACTTAAATTGTTGTTAGTCTTGATTAAATCCTCACTAGATGAATCTTGTTTTGAAATTATGCTTTTATTTATAATCGAGAAATTAATATTTAAGTAATCAAAATTGTGAGAAATCCATTTTATTATTTTTTTAAAGAGAGACTTATTTTTAAATTCGAATGAATCAGTTATTACAAGAGATCCAGCACTAATGGGAATATTTTCATTATTATTCCAATCAGAAACACCAAATTTCTTGTAATTTCCTTTAGAGTCGATAATCCAAAGGAATGAGGCCACCTTTAATTCACAGATATCTAAATAATCAAATATATTTAACTTGTTATTAATTGTAACCTTACATAATTCATTACCCTTAAAAAGATAAAAACTATTGTTTTTATCCGAATTATGAATAATTACTCGGTCATTCTTACCTAGTATTGGATTATACTTTTGATTAACTTCTAACCATCTAGGGTCAAGATTTAAATTTTTTGTTATTCCGGATGCTGGAGTTTTTAAGAAAAAATTTGTAATACTATATTTTCTATTATTATTTATGGAACCTATTCTTATTTCTGATAATATTTCCAACTTCTTCTTGACCTGAGACAATCGATTTTTTTCAGAATACCAGAGTACGTTCAGATCTTTTGAAGGCAGTATTAATTTTTCATCGACTAGAAATTGATGAAAAAAAATTTTTTTACTTATAATTAATTCGCGATCATAATGTGCCTCAGCAGAAAGCACAGATTTCGAAAAAAAAATTAAGAATATATAAAATATTAATTTCATATTTTATATGTATACCCACCTTATTGAATTTTCATTATCGAGTTCTTGATAAACACATTGGATTTTATTGTCACCCTTCAGAAAACCGTAATAAGATTTTAACTTATTGCCAAATTGGTCTATTGCAACTTCTGTAACCCATTGAGATTGCTCACTTAAATTACAAAACTTTTGAAAACTGTTTGGAACTTTATAATTAATGGTTGATACTATTTCATTAACTTCAGTATATAAAGATTTATTTCCAAATCTAATTCTTTTAAATGAGTCATTATTTGAGAAATTTTTACTTGGTTTGGTTAAATATTTTTGACCATACCATAATGGGGATAAAGAACTTATGGAATGTAACCTGCCATATTTAGTTCTAAGAACATGTTTATCAGAACTATACCAAACATAGATTAAATCCCCATGAGCGTCTGAATCAGTGTACCCAAGAGCAAGGTAAGAAAAATCGTTAGAATTTACTTGGAGTTTAATATAATTGTAGTTTTCATTTAAAGTTAAACTAGATGAAGATGAAAACAGATCGGAAGTGATAAGTTTTAAAGAACTTAATCTTTCCCCACAACCTTGAAAGAAGAAGAATAAAAGTAGAAATAAAATCAGACCTCTTAACATATGTTGAGAGGTCTGACGAAAAAATTAGTTAGATGATGAAGTAGTTGTTGTATCGTCGTCGTCAGAAACAGCAACAGCAATAGCAGCAGCAACCGCAACAGCAGCAGCAACCGCAGCAGCGCTAACGCCTGCACCACCAGCAGCACCAGAAGCTCCACCACCGCCAGAACCTTCGTCCTGGGCAAATGTAGCACCGGAGAAACTAAATACTAGAAATGTTAGTAATGATATTAATTTTTTCATTTTTGAATCCTTAAATTAAAATAATTTTTTTATGATTTTAACAAATATAGCTGTATTGTCAATCATATTTGATAATAATTTTTTTCTGTTGTTTTTTTACAACACTTTAAAAAATTATAAATGATTGTAAATGCAATTACTTCAGTGAAGAATAGGAATTTCAGATAGGTTGAATTATTGATGTCATTTAGAGCTAATATAGAAAATGTAAAGAAAAAACTTAAAATAAATATAGTTGAAAAAAACATAATAATGTTTTTATTCCTGAATTTAGTACTGATAAATTCAGATACAAGATGATGAAGATGGAGATTATCGGGTTCATGAATAGATTTTCTATTCTTAACCCTTCTAATTATCGTAAAAATAGTTTCTATAATTGGATAAGAACAAAATATCAATGAAGTCCAAGGAGAGATATCATAATTTCTTGCTGGAAGTTGTATAGCTAGACTTGCGAGAATAAAACCAAGTAAGTAAGCACCACAGTCCCCTAAAAATATTTTTCCTGTGGAAATGTTAAGTAGAAAAAATCCCAAAATAATACAAATAAATATCAAACACAGTAAGTTTAAGTCAGTATCACCTATTTGTTTTGAAACAATTGATATGGAAAAAAGAGCCAATATTGCAAAACCACTGGAAAGACCATTTAATCCGTCAATCAAATTTATTGAATGACACACGCCAGCAATGCAGATTAATGAAAAACATACTGAGAATAATGAAAATTGAAACATATAGTCCACAAAGGGCAACTCAACATTAGTAACCAACAAGCCAGAACCCCACCAAAGATATAATGCACCAAACATTGTTGCCGTAAGCCTAGTAGATGCACTTATTGAATGAGTAATATCATCTAATAAACCAAAAAAAAAGGCGGGAAAAGCTCCAATAATAATTGGCAAAATTAATCCCTGAGTGAATTGATATTCGCTTAAAATAAAATATACAATTACAATAGATATAAAAATTGGAACCCCACCGATTCTTGGCACTACTTTATTGTGAAGCTTTTGAACACCATCAGTGTAATCAGAACTAAATTTTATATGGTATTTCCTCGTAGCAATAACAATACTTGTCATTAACAGTGAAACAATAAACAGAACATAAAAAATATTAGTTTCAAAAAATTTAGAACTATCATTACTTAGATAGACTTTTTGATTTTTATCCGCGACTTGATTTTTTTTTACCAAAAGAGTTTTAATTTGATCTTTATTCAGGCAATTACCAGAGGAATTCGCATTTAAATTTTCACAAATTTTATCAGACACATTCTGATTATCAGTCAATATCTCAGCAAAACCATGCTTAAATTTAATTAAATTATTAGACCCATTTATGTTATCAATGTCATCCCTTGTTTTTAAAGAACAGACCGATTTTTCTATAGAGCAATTAGAGCAATTCTTAGAAAGAGCAGTCTCAAAATTCTTAATGACTAGTTTACAAAAACCTAGTGATGGTTGTTGGTTAAGTATCATCTTTAAGCTAACACTTTCGTAAAAACCATCCACAATTATCACTGGTGTGTGTTTTAAAGGAGTTTTAAAAAAACTCAAAATGACTATGCAAAGTAGTAGCAGTATAAAAAAGGAACACTTAAAATAAAAGTTTTTGAAAAAAAGAAAATTTTGCAAAATTATTAACCTAAAATTTTTCTTTTATCATCATCACTGAGTCTAAAAAAGAGTTCATAGATAACTGAAATGAAACCAGTAAACATAAAGGATAAGATAAAAGTATAAAAAACAATCTTTTTTTTAGATGGTAGATTCGGATTTTCCAATACTTCAGCTTCATCTAGCACAGTCAAATAGGTGCCACCAGACTCCTCTAGTTTTGCAACTTCAAAATTATTGATGTGAGATCTAAGAGCAGCAGAATAATAAAGATAATCTCTGTAAATTTCACGCCATTCTTTTAAGTTCTCCATTTTCTGCTTATCTATAGGCTTTAAATTTGATTTTTCTTCTAAGACCTTAATTTTACTTCTAAGCTGCTGAATTAATTGGCTACCCTCGCCATATATGTTTTTTTTCAACTCAAGTTCACTTTCTAAAGTTTGTAATTGTTGATAAGCTTTAGCCCTTACGCCAAGTTCATTTTTTGGATCTAAGCTAATAAAAGCCTGATCCTTAAACTTAGAAGAATAAATTAAAGCTTCAGACTCATTCAATTTCTCAATAGTTTCTTTAATTTTTTCTTCAAAAAATTTAACTTTTATCTGAACCTTTTTGCTCACTATTTCATCATTTAAAGTTTCAATTTCCCTAAAAGTTAAGTCTAAAATTTTTTTTGTGAAAATGGGATCTTTTGACTTAAATGATAATCTTTCTAATGCTGATTCCTCATCAATTGAATATGAAAGATTTTTCTTCAACTTACTAAAAGCATCTTTATTAGTTTCTGTATCATAATGATCTTTAATGTTTCCTTTTTCAGCGACAGAGATAAGTAAGCGTTTACTTTTCAAGAGCTCTGACAGGTCCATAAAATTAGAGTCAGCCTTTTTAAAAGAATCAAACGGGTTATTCATTCCTCCCATAAAAAAATTTTGAGGCATACCAGAACCACCACCAGTAGAAGTGAAAAAAGTTATTTGTGTAGCGTAATATTTTGTCGCAAAAGCACTTGCAAAATAAGCAACCAGTGAAATGAATAAAGGCACAAAAAGAACAATCAGAAAATATTTTTTTACAAAAACTATCAAATCAATAATTGTTATTTCTTTGTCATCTGTTACCATTAAAACTTCCTAATAAAAATTTCATTATATCAATTTATTGGAAATTTATTCATCATGAAAATCAAAAGTAAATTAAAAAAAAATATTGATGCATTCACACTTATAGAAGTAATGGTGGTTTTAGCAATTATTGGAATTTTAGCATCATTAATTATTCCAAATCTTACTGGAAGAGCAGATCAAGCAAGAATTATTGCAGCAAAACAAGACCTTATGTCCATAGATCAAGCTATTTCTCTTTACAAACTTGACAATGCCTCAATACCAACAAACTCTCAAAGTTTAAACAGTCTTGTCAAAAAACCTAACATTGAACCATTACCCAAAAATTGGAATCCATCTGGATACTTAAAAAAAATACCGATTGATCCATGGGGAAATAATTACATTTATTCTGTTTCAGAAGATGGGTATGATTATGAAATTATAAGTCTTGGTGCTGATGGAAAAATTGGTGGTGAAGGTATTAATGCGGACATTAACTCTAAGGATTTTTAATAAAAAAAATTATAATGGGTTTTCTTTATTAGAACTTCTAATAGTTTTACTGATATTATCAATATTTATCGGAAGCATTAATTTTTTTGTCTTAAAACCACACAAACTTGAAGACATTGCTGTCAATGTTGCTACTCAATTAAAATCTGCTCAAAATATATCAAAATATCAAAATAAGATTATCTCTTTTAATCTAAACACGGAAAAATTAACTTTCTCTGTATTTGATGAATTATCTGGCAGCTGGGGTCAAAAGATGCCCAGAGAATTTGATCTTAAAAATATTGAGTTCAATAATCAGGTTAAAAAAACAAACGTTTATGTATCTGAAGTAAATCAACTAAAAAAAAGGGTTATTATTAGCAATAATCCTATTAATGAAAACATTTTGATAGAATTGATAGGAAACAAGATATGCAGAATTTTCTCAGATTCAATTAATGACATTGTAATTAATTGCCAAAATGAAAAAAGAGAATATTAATGATTATGGCTTTAGTTTGTTAGAAGTATTGGTTGCTTTATTTATTTGTACGATAAGTATTTGGGCAGCAATTAAAGGCATAAATAATCTAACAAGGAATTTTTCTGATATCGAATCAGCAATTTATGCAAGTTGGTCTGCAGAAAATTTGTTAATTGAAGAAGAATTAAAAAAATACGGTTTTTCAAACAAAGATAATAAATATTCATGCAACCAGGGTAATAAAAAATTATCTTGCTCAAAGTCATATTTAAATACACCTAATCCAAACTTCACGAGAGTAAAAATTATTATTTCAGATGATAAAGGAAAACAATTACTTCTTGTTAATAAATTGCTAAACTTACATGAACTCAAATAACAATTATGGATTTACATTGTTAGAAGTGTTGCTTGCACTTTCAATTCTTAGTTTAGTACTACTTATTAGTAACTACTCACTCAAACAATTAACAAATTCAAAAATAAATCTTGATAAAAAACTTGAATTTGTCAAAAGAACAGATCTTTTTTTTTCTCATTTGGAAAAAAATTGTAAAAATTTATCAAATCGAACATTTCAAAAAAAAGAAGTAATTGTAATCTCAGATAACTTTACAATATATAGCTCTATTCTCGACCCATACAGGGGTAGAAAGAATATTAAAACCAACCTTGTGCATAAAGATAAAACAATTTATTTGCGAACCGTTAGAGATCTTAACCTAAATAAAAATACGTTTACTAATTACATTAAGGTAATTGAAAATATTGATAAAGTTGGTTTCAAATTTTTTTTTTCGAACTCTGGTTGGACTGAGTATTATTTCTTGAAAAATCAAGACAATAACTTAGCAATTAATCCTTATCAATTAAAAGCAATAAAAATACTTCTGCAATCCCCTGACTTCAAAAAACCATTTATGAAGATACTAAAGTGTTCAGTAATTTAAAAAATGATGGTATTGCATTAATTAGTGCATTAATCTTAATCGCAATAGCTACCTCTATTACTACTATCATATTTAAAAACCAACAATCAAAAATTAATGAAATAAATCTTCAGAGAATTAACTTACAAGCAATTCAAATATATGAAGGGGCTGTAGAATGGATAAAGTTAATTTTAGATGAAGATTTAAAATTTTCAGAAACAGACACGTTAGACGAACCTTGGACTCTTAAATTAGAAAAAATTGATATTAAAAATTTTACGGAGGATATAAGTTTACAAAGAGAATTTTCAAACGCACATATTAATGGATATTTAATAGATGCAGAAAGAATATTTAACATAACAAATCTTATATTGGGTGATGCAAAAAGAAAAAAATTTTACAAAAAAGGATTTGAAAATTTACTTAATGAATTTTCCGACTTAGAGCAATCACAAATTGAAAAAGTTTTATTAAATATTGAAGCTTTTAGTGTTAATTCTGATAAGTTCAACTTTAATGCTCAAAAGGAGGATTTAATAAATATCTCAAAGATTGATTCAAAAAATTTTGCAAAAATACATCAATTAATAATATTTTTACCAGTCACATCCAAAAATAATATAAATACAATGGACCAATTAATGATAAAAAATCTTTGCTCAATTGATAAACCCGATGTTGAACAAATTATTAGGGCTAGAATAGTTTCGCCTTTTAAAAATAAAAGAGACCTGTCAAAAAGAGTAAATTTAATACAAGGAAATGATTGTATGAATTTTCTAAAAGTTTCCTCAAATTATTTTATTGTTCATGGATTAGTCAAAATTGATAAAGTTATTATTAATGGATCAAGTTTGCTCGATAGGACATCTGGAAAGACTAGATTATTATGGTCACGAATCTAAAAAACAAAAAAAATATTTACTTATTATTAAAACCAAACCTAAATTTCAATAGTTTGAATGAAATCATATCAACAGCATTTATTTCAAACGATAGAGAAAAAGAAAAACCATTAAGCTCTATAAATTTTCATATAAATCTTCTCAAAGAAAATAAATTTGAAAAAATTATTATTTTAGTCTTACCTGGTTTTTATAATAAATTCACTCTTTTGCTACCAAATTTAACAAAACGTGAACTCTCAAAAGCCGTAATAAATTACTCCAAACAATTCTCACAAGAAAATGAACCTTTATTCACAATTTCAAAGGAGAAAGATAAATTAAAAACTATTTATTTAATCAATAAAAAAATTGTTGACCTATTGCAAGACATTAAAAATTATTCAAAAGCTAAAAATATTAAATTGATCTTTTATGATCAATTTTTAGCAAATGATATGAAACACCAAAAAATAATTATTTCTGAAACAAAAAATTCTTTTGGAATTGTAATTCAGACACCTGACTCGGAAACTATCAGTGTTAATTTGACAAATGATGTTCAAGAGGTAAAAACATTAATTTCATCCTACCAGTCTGATTTTCCAGTGAAGATATTTTTTGACAATGTATCAATTACCAATCAAGATTATTTAAAAAAAAATTTATCAGAAGCTCAAAAGAATGAATTTTCAGACCTATTAAATAATCATAATTTAAATAATTTAGAACATTTTGAAATTTATACAAATAATAGCAATACAAGTCTTAAATGGAGATATTTTTTAGGCAGTAAATTAAAGTACTTGTTTATAATTTTTTTATTAAACCTGTTGCCACTTTCATACATAACTTATAAAAATCAAAAAGAGTACAATAATAATTTAAATGATCTAAATTTTATTTTAAATAAAAGTAAAGCCTCTAATCAGTTGGATTATTCTGAAATAAATATTGAGGACAAAATCAAAAAATTTATTTCGTTTCAAAAAAACAAGAAGATTACTGTTTTTATTAAAAATTTCGATATCATATTAACAAAATTAATCGAAAGTGGTACTAATTATGAGATTGAGTTTATTGAGTTAAAAAAAGACCATATCGATGTAAAGATGAAAATCACCAATTATGATCTATTAATGTTAAACAAGTTGATTAAAGAACGATTTTTAAAATTTGAGACAGAAAAATATGACACATCTTTATTCATTATTAAGATATTTATAAATGATTAAATTTAAAATTGCATCATTGTTTTTTTTGATTTTTATGACATTTTTTTTATTTTTTTATAATGAAAATACCATAAATAAGATAGATGATTTAATAAGTCTTGAAAAATTAATTTTTCAAAATGGGAATTTAATTGAAAATATAAAACCTCTTGAAGAATATATTACCAAAGTTGTAGCTGATAAAACAATAAAAAACTATGAAATTCTAAATAATCAAACCTCATTATTGGTAAGCATTGAATCTGAGAAAATTTCAACACTGTTAAATATTATATATAATATTGAGAGTTATTCGATTTTCCAAGTAAGTGAATTAAACATTACAAAAAAAAACCTCTATAAAATGAATTTTACAGTTGAAAATTTATGAAATTTTTTTTTTTATTTTATTTTTAATTTCGTTTATTTTTTTTGCACCTGCCAAAATTTTTTTATTAGTTAACAATTTAAATTCAAGTCCCATCAAGATTACAAATTTAAAGGGTACCGTTTGGAATGCCAATTTTAATTTGGTATTAACAGATGGCACTTCCGTTGTGAGTTTTATGGATTGCGAAAAATACCACTGGTCGTTATCAAGATTAATTTTCTTTACTAGAGTGAATATAAATGCCATTTGTGCACAAACATATAGGTCACTTTTGACAGTAGAGGGTAATTTTAACAACGTCAGAATAAAGGTTAATAAAATCATTTTACATAATTCAAAGTTATCGTTTATCTTACCTTCACCATATAACTCTATTGAATTCAATGGCAGGACAAATATTAATTTTCCTGAAATAAGTCTCAATATAGATGAAAAAAAAATCACTTTAAATAATGAAAATATTTCTATTATTGTTACTGATTTATCAACAAAATTATTCCCCTCAAATCTTGGCACCTATAAAATAATTGGCAATTATGTCGATAAAAACATAAAATATAGTGTTGAAACTGTCAATGGCTCACTATCTGTATACGGAAATGGTATTATCAATGGCAAAGTCCACTCATTTAGTGGTTACGCTGAAAATGTCGATAATAATCCGAAACTTGATAATTTTATGAATTTACTAGGCGCATGGGAAAATTTAAACAGAAAAAAAGTAGTAAAATTAAATTTTTAAAATTTAAATTTTTATTTATAACTTTTCTTTTTTTAAATTCCTACAACCTTCAATCTCAGGAGAATGAGCTCCAGAATTTAACTTTTAATTTTAATAATGCAGATCTTGATGTAGTTGTTAAAAATATCAGTGAGATTTTAAAAAAACCAATTATTGTTGACCCAAAAATTAAAGGAAAAATCACCTTAATATCTAGCGGATCCATTAAAAAAGAAAACGTATATTCTTTTATAGTTGATTTATTAAGAGTTCAAGGCTTCGCCTTGATCAAAGCCTCTGACTACTACTTGCTGGTCAAAGATACAAACATAAACTCTTTTTCAAGTTTTACAGAAAACGATCCGAAATTTCAAAAGGATAATAGTAATCTTGATGTTGAAACTAGAATTTTTGAAATAAAGCACGAATTATCTAAAGATTTAGTTTCAACATTAAAGCCTCTTGTTACAAAAAATCAACTTATAGTTTCTAATGACTCTAACAACACCATTATAATTACAGACTATTCAAAAAACCTTGATAAACTGCAAAAAATTATAAAAATTCTTGACAGCCCAGGAAAATTTATATTCAAAACATTCAATATTAAAAATTCATCAGCATCAAAAATAGCCCAAATTATAAATAAGCTTTTCGTCAAAAATAACAATAACGTTGAAATATTTGTTGAAAACTCAAATAATCTTATTATTGCCAAAGCAAATAATCCTAAGACTTTTGAAGATATAGAAAAGCTTATCTCAGAGTTTGATCTTCCATATGAAAACAACAGCAATATTCATTTAGTGCACTTAAAAAATGCTAATGCAGTTGAATTAAGTAAAATATTAAGAGGGATATTAGAATTTAATAATTCGAATAATTCTAATAACTCAAATAAAAATAATACTCAACAAAATAATATAAAAAGTAATATTCAAGCTGATGAAAAAACAAATACTTTGATAATAAAAGCCAGCCAAAATGAATTTAAGGAATTAAAAATTATTATTGATAGATTAGACTCCAGACGTGCTCAGGTTTTTGTTGAATCATTAATCGTTGAGGTAAGTGCTGATAAAGCTGAATCATTTGGTATTCAATGGGCCGGAGTAGCCGGTTCAAGTAGTAGTGATTTTAGAATAGGCCTTTTAGCTGGGGTTGCTGATGCTAATATTGCGCAAAGTGGAAATGCAATTTTAAGTCTTTCTGACTCTAACAGCTCGGTTGAAGGAATGAGCGCTTTAGCGATAGCTTTAGAAAACAATGCTGGTGCAAATATTTTATCTATGCCTAATATTCTTACATTAGACAATGAGGAAGCAAAAATTATAGTTGGTAAAAATGTTCCTCTAATTACTGGTCAGTATTCCGCAGTAAATAATTCTAATGTTAATCCTTTTCAAACTATAGAAAGACAAGATGTAGGATTATCATTGAAGCTTAAACCCCAAATTTCAGAATCGGGTTCTGTTAAATTAGAGATTTATCAAGAAACCTCAAGTATCCAAGAGTCTACCTCTTCTGGAGTAATTACAAATAAAAGAGCCATTGAAACTAATGTCCTTGTAAATGATGGAGACATTGTTGTTTTAGGCGGATTAATGGAGGATACCGTCAATGATAGTTTACAGAAAGTTCCATTACTCGGGGATATACCTATATTAGGTAAGTTATTTCAATTTAAGTCCAAACAAAGAGTAAAAACTAATTTGTTGGTATTTCTGAGACCAACAGTGTTGAGAACATCTTTAGAATCTAATACTTTTTCTGTTGATAGATATAACGAAATTGGTGCTCAAAATAATGATATTTCAATAGACGAAGAAATTGTAATACCTCCACTTGGGGATCAAAAAAATGAATCAAAAACAATCGATTTCAGAAATTAAAAATAATAGTTATAAATCACTTTTAACTTATTCCTATTCCAGCAAGCACAAACTATTAGCACTGGAGGAAGTAAAGTCAAAAAAAAATTATATCTTTTATATCTCTCCACCCGATGCAAATGTACTTAATGAAGTAAGTAGGGTTTATGGGCCAATTTCTATAAAAAAAATTACCCAAAATGAATATGATCAATTATTCGACTCTAGTTTTATTTCAAAAAACATTGAAAGCCTTAGTTTTGGGCAAGAAAATGAAATAAACAAATTAATAGAAGAACTTCCAAAAACAGAAGATGTTATGGAGTTTGCAGAAAGCGCACCTATCATTAACATTGTAAATAAATTATTTTCTGATGCTGTAAATTCAAATGCTTCTGATATACATATAGAACCTTATTTTGACTATTCATCAATAAGATATAGGATCGATGGCAAATTAAAGGATATTTTATCTCCTCCGAAAGGAATTCATTCTGCTTTGATTTCAAGAATAAAAATAATGTCAAAACTTGATATTACTGAGTCACGTTTACCTCAAGATGGCAAAATAAGTTTAAAAATTAACAGTAAAAATTATGATGTCAGAGTCTCAACTTTGCCAAATGCATATGGCGAGAGAGCAGTATTGAGAATTCTAAATAAAAATGACAATTTCCTAAGTATTGAGCAAATTGGAATGAATCTAAATGATTTATCGACATTTAAAAAGTTAATAAAACGTCCAAATGGTTTAATTTTGGTAACTGGTCCGACAGGATCAGGTAAAACAACAACTCTTTATTCAGCGATAAATGAGTTGAACAATACTAGCAACAATATTCTTACCGTTGAAGACCCTGTTGAATATGACCTTCCTGGAATTGGTCAAACACAAATTAATACAAAAATAGATATGACATTTGCAAATGCTTTAAGGTCTATGCTTCGACAAGATCCTGACATTATTATGATTGGTGAAATTCGTGATAATGAAACCGCGCAGATTGCTATTCAAGCTGCCTTAACTGGCCATTTGGTTTTTGCCACATTGCACACAAACAACGCGATATCTTCAATAAATAGATTACTTGATATGAAAGTAGAACCTTATTTGTTAGCATCAACACTATTAGCTGTTATTTCCCAAAGGTTAATTAGAAAAATATGTGGCAATTGTAAAAATGATGAGCCAGCGTTATCTAGTTGTGAAAATTGCAAAAAAACTGGCTTTAAAGGTAGAACTGCTGTCTATGAATTATTAAAAATAAATCCGGAGTTAAAAGAATTAATTTATAACAAAAGTAATGAAAAAAAAATATATGAAGCTGCAAATGAAAACGATTTCAAAAAAATGGCGGATAACGCCAATGACCTTGTTGAAAAAAAAATAATTTCAAAACAAGAATTAATTGCCTTAACTAGGTCAATTGAATATTAATAATGGCAACTTATAAAATAAGATTCATTGACTCTCACGGGAGAAAATTGATAACTACGGAAAATTACAATAATGAAGAAGATTTATTTTTTACATACGCAAAAAAAGGTTTTACAGTAATTGATTTTAAAAAAACAAATAAAACGCCAATTTTCTCAGAGAAATTTAAAGCCAATTTTAAACTTTCTCAACAAATTCAATTCATCAAACAACTATCCGCACTTATAAATGCCTCTTTTACTATTAAAGATGCCTTAAACTTGTTAATTAATGAAAAAAATAATACAAAAATCAATATTTTTTTAAGAAAATTAATAAATGATTTAGATTCGGGATTCTCTTTTTCTAAATCGTTCGAGAATCAGAATACGAATTTTCCAAAAATTTTTATTCCACTATTTTCAGCAGGAGAAAAAACTGGAAAGATAAAATTTATTCTCAACAAATTAGACGTTTATTTGTCTCAAAAAGAAAATTTAATTAATAAGTTACGTTTGGCGTTCACATATCCAATTATAGTAACAATTGTTGCTATTTTCATTATTATCTTTTTAATGGTGTATGTCATACCTCAGGTAATAGTTGTTTTCAATGATAGTGGACAAACTCTTCCATTATTAACCAAGATATTTTTGTTTTTTTTCGAAAGCCTAAGATCAATTTTTCCTTATTTTTGTCTTGCTGCTTTGTCGACACTATTAGTATTTTCTTTCTTTTTTAGTAAAAATGAAAAATTTAAATTTCATGTTCATAAATTACTCACCAAACTTCCATTTTTCGGTAATTTTTTGATAAAAATTGATTCAGCTACTTTTGCCAGCACATTAGCAATCTCTCATGGGTCTGGGATTTCGATATTGGAATCTCTCGATTACGCCATTGATAGCGTTCAAAACTTACAAATAAAAGAACAAATAAAGCTCATAAAAGAGGACGTAAAAAAAGGGGTGAAACTGTCAAAATCCTTAAGTAATTTTCATCATTCTCCACAAATACTTTTTCACATGATTAAGTCAGGTGAAGTATCCGGTAGCCTTGAAGAAATGTTATTGAAAGCATCGAAAATGTTGGAATCTGAAGTCGAACAAGATGCTCTTAAATTTGCTAGTATTCTTGAACCTTTATTAATTTTAATTATGGGTGGTTTTGTTTTAGTAACAGTATTAGCTGTTCTTTTACCAATTATCAAAATTAACCAATTGGTGGTAAATTAATGAAAATAAAAAAATTCATAGACTATATTTTAATTTCGTGTATTGTTATATCTCTAGCTTTTTGGTTACCAAGGGCATTGCTTTTTCTTGATTCAAATTTTGAGGACAGACCAGTAAAAAATGTCTACTTAAATAAAGAACTTAACTTATTTGAGAATTTTGATTCAGCAATAAATAAACCCCAAAAAGCTATTGAACAACCTGTAAATTTTAATATAAATTTAAAAGGGATAATTACTTTCTCGAATCCTAATTCCAACATTGCAACTATTTCAATAAATAATAATGAATTAAATCTTTACTCAGAGGGACAGGAAATTAGTAAAGGAATTAAGTTATTCAAAATTAACATTGATCATATTGTTATCCTTTCAGCTGGTAATAAAAAAATCATATATTTAGATGAAAAAAAATAAATTTATCTATCTGATAGATGAATCCAATGATGATGGAAGACTCGATATGATTAATAAATTCCTAGAATCAAATTGGGAAAAAGAAGTGACAGACTTTAAAAATCTGAAGTCATTAGAAAAAAAAATCATTAATGCAGATGCTGTAATAACAATGTCTTGGGACTATAATTTAAATTATGGTAACAATTTAAAACTAATACAACTTCCTGGTGCTGGAGTCGATGAAATAAACTTTAAATGTATACCAAAAAATATTTCGGTATGTAATGTTTATGAACATGAAATACCAATTTCTGAATTTGTTTTAACTGGAATGCTTAATTGGGTATCAAAGTTTATAGAAATAGATGAAAATTTAAAAAGAGGTCATTGGTATGGATCATTTCTTTTTGGGCCACGACACAATGAATTATATGGAAAAACTATCGGTATAGTTGGGTATGGAAAAATTGGCAAAGAAGTTTGGAGAAGATGTAAAAGTTTTGGAATGAAACTTTTTGCTTGTAATAAAAGTAAAAAAAAAATTGATAGTGTTAACTCTACTAAACCCATGGAGGACATTGAAGAATTATATAAAGTTTCTGATTTTATATTGTTATCAGTGCCTCTTAATAGTGACACGAAACATTTAATTAATTTAAATTCTTTTAAATTGATGAAAAAAAAAGCTTTTCTGATTAATGTGTCCAGAGGAAAAATTATCAATGAAGATGATCTTTTTACTGCTTTATCAAAAAAAATAATTGGCGGTGCTTTAATCGATACTTGGAATAAATATCCTACAAATAATGCTGATGTTTTTTATCCATCTGAACTTAAATTTCATCTATTAGATAATATTTACATGTCAAGTCATGCATCTGCTTGGACTGAACAACTTAAGCCTAGACGAAATAAAATAATTGCTACAAATTTGAATAGATTAGCCAATGGCAAAAAATTATTAAACGTTGTAACATGAAATAATGAATAGCAGCAGTTTAAAAACTATTGACCTTTTAGAAGGCTTCAGGGCCAATTCAGAATTTACCAAATATAATGCTAATGACTTTGAATTAAACTTAGATCCAAATCATGCTTATGAAATTTATTTTCAGTACATAAAAAAAAAATATTCAACGCTTAAGCATTGGAAAATAGCTGCAACAAGTATAGAAGGCCAAAAACATATTAATGTTTCACAGCCACTTGCAGGGTTTTACAAAATGGAAGATGTTTTTGAAAATGGATGTAAGGTAAATATTGAAAAAAACTTAATGAGAGTATTAGAACCTGAGTTCGTATTTCTGGTAGATGGAAAAAAAATTAATGGATCTAACCCTAAAAATGTTGATTTCATAAAAGCAGTTGCCCCAGGTTTTGAGTTACCAAATTCTAGATTTGAAAACTTTCATGAAGCAGGTGAAAACCTTTTAATTTTTGACTCTGCATGTGCCCATAATTTAATTATCGGAGAATTCAAAAATTTTAAATACCAGATTAAAGATTTTGATGATTATTCAGTAGAGATATTTGGCGATAACAAATTACTAGGTATTGGTAATAGCCAAAATGTATATGGGAATCCTTTCAATGCGTTGAAATGGATCATAAAACAATTCACTAAAGCCTCAATGAAATTTAATCATGATATTATTGTCAGTACTGGTACATGCATCGACCCAATTAAAGTTATTAAAAATACTCACTATCTTGCTGATTTTGGAGAAATTGGAAAAATTAATCTATTTGTTGAATAAAACTTATGTCTGAAAAAAAATCGAAATTCAATTGGGGTGACCCACTTTTTTTAAACTCTCAGCTCTCAGATGATGAAAAAATAATACAAGATCAAGCTCAGAAATTTTGTACTAATGAATTACTACCAAGAATTACAAAAGCCAATAGAAATGAAACATTTGATAGAGATGTGTATTTTTTGTTAGGAGAAAATGGTTTGCTTGGGTCAACTATTGATGGTTACGGTTGTGCTGGAACTAATCATGTTGCTTACGGACTTATTGCTAGAGAAATCGAAAGGGTTGATTCTGCTTACAGGTCATTGATGAGTGTTCAATCTAGTCTTGTAATGTTTCCCATTAACGAATATGGTTCAGACGACCAAAAATCTCAATTTCTTCCTGAACTTGCGAAAGGCAAATTAATTGGTTGTTTTGGTCTAACCGAACCTGATTTTGGTTCGGACCCTGGCGGCATGAAAAGTTTTGCTAAAAAAGTTGATGGTGGGTATATTCTTAATGGTTCAAAATCATGGATAACAAACTCACCAGTTGCTGACATTATGATAGTGTGGGCAAAAACAACTGATGAAAATTTAAAAGGTTTTATTTTAACCCGCGAAATGGATGGTATTTTGACCCCTAAAATTGAAGGCAAATTTAGCCTTCGTGCATCTGCAACTGGTCAAATATTAATGCAAGATGTTTTTGTTCCTAATGAGAATGTTCTTCCAAAGGTTGAAGGTTATAAAGGGCCTTTTAGTTGTTTAAATAAAGCTAGATATGGTATTTCGTGGGGAGCAATTGGAGCTGCAGAATTTTGTTGGAATGCCGCAAGAGAATATACTTTGGAAAGAAAACAGTTCAATAAACCACTTGCTTCAAATCAACTAATACAACTTAAATTAGTTAATATGCAGACAGAGATTGCAATTGCCTTGCAATCAGTTTTAAGAGTTGGAAGACTCATTGATGATGGATCACACAACCCAGAAATTATTTCGTTGGTCAAAAGAAATTCTTGTGGTAAAGCATTAGAAATAGCAAGAAATGCAAGAGATATGCTTGGGGGTAATGGAATTAGCGATGAATACCATGTTATCAGGCATGTCATGAACCTTGAGGCAGTTAATACATATGAAGGCACTCATGACATTCATGCTTTGATATTAGGTAAAGCTCAAACTGGTCTATCTGCTTTTTAAAATTTATTTTTTAACCACTCTGAAAATTCATCACCCAACTCTTTATGCTCACAAGCCAAATCGACTGTTGCTTGTAGAAAACCAATTTTACTTCCACAATCATAAAGTTTCCCTGGGAATTTATAGCCCATGAGTTTTTGATCGATTAAGAGTTTTTTAATGGCATCAGTGAGCTGAATTTCTCCACCAAAACCAGTCTGTTGATTTTCTAAATGTTTAAAAATCTTTTTAGATAATACATACCTACCGGTAACTGCCAAATTCGAGGGAGCATCTTCTTTTTTTGGCTTTTCAACTAGATCTGTAACGTTGATTAATTCATTCGAATAGTTATCAAACGAAATAACTCCATATTTATGAATGATGCTTTTATCAACCTCTCTAATAGCTATAACATTGGCATTTGTATCTTCACAAATTTTAACCATTTCATGTAAGGAAGGAGGATTTTGTATGAGCAAATCATCTGGAAGAATTATGGAGAAAAAATCATCAAAAATTAAATGTTGCGCACACAAAATGGCATGGCCAAGTCCTCTGGGGTTTGCTTGTCTGACATAAGTAAATTTTAAATCTGCTGGTGCAATTGAATTAATTTCCATTAAAAGTTCATTTTTTTTGTCAATTTCAAGAGATCTTCTCAATTCTGGATTATCATCAAAATGGTCTTCGATTGATCTTTTGTTTCTGCCAGTGACAAAAATAATATGACGAATACCTGAATTATAGGCATCTTCAACAGAATATTGTATAAGTGGTTTGTCAATTATAGGCAACATTTCTTTGGGACTCGCCTTAGTCGCAGGAAGAAACCTTGAGCCAAATCCAGCTACTGGAAATATGGCAGTTTTATATTTAATACTTTTATTATTCATGGGGTTCAATTTAATTTTTATCTGATTAATTATAAATAAAAATCGTTAATGTGTTAAATTATGAAAAAATAAACTAATTAGAGTAACTATGAATTTTGATAAATCACAAAAAGTTTTAGAATTAGAAGAAAAAATTAAAAACTTCATGGATGAAAATATCTATCCAAATGAAGACAACATAGAAAAAGAAGTTGAAAAAAATATTGAAACTGGCAATCCGTGGATACCCTTAAATATTATTAAAGATCTTAAAGATAAAGCAAAGTCAAAAAATTTATGGAATTTATGGAGACCCATAACACATGGGGGTTCTCTTACTAACCTAGAGTATGCTCCTCTATGTGAAATTATGGGGAGGTCTAAATGGGCTCCTGAGGTTTTTAATTGTTCTGCTCCTGACACTGGAAATATGGAAGTTTTCTTAAAGTATGGTACTGATGAGCAAAAAAAAGATTGGTTAGATCCACTGTTAAATGGTGATATAAGATCTGCATTTTTAATGACTGAGCCATTTGTTGCATCATCGGATGCAACAAATATTGAATGTTCAATTCAGAAAGATGGTGATGAATATGTGATAAATGGTAGAAAATGGTGGTCTTCTGGAGCAGGCGATGAAAGGTGTAAAATTTTTATTTTAATGGGTAAAACAGCCCCTTCCAATCCAAACAAATATGAACAACAATCAATGATTTTAGTTCCTAAAAATACACCTGGAGTAAAGGTATTAAGACCTCTTCATATTTTTGGCTACAACGATGTTCCTGAAGGTCATATGGAAGTTGAATTAGATAATGTCAGAGTTCCTGCAAAAAATATACTTCTTGGCGAAGGAAGAGGTTTTGAAATAGCTCAAGGTAGATTAGGACCAGGGAGAATCCACCATTGTATGAGAATAATTGGTCAAGCAGAAAGAGCTCTTGAAATGATGTGTCAAAGATTAAAGTCACGTACTGCTTTTGGTAAAGCTATATCTGAACAATCAATATGGCACGACAGGATTGCTGAATCTAGGATACTAATAAATCAATCAAGATTACTCACTTTCAATGCCGCACATATGATGGATACGGTAGGAAATAAACAAGCAAAAGCTGAAATTGCTATGATCAAAGTTGCTGCGCCCATGATGGCTCAAAAAGTTATAGATTGGGCAATTCAAGCCCATGGAGGTGGTGGTGTATCACAAGATTTCAAGCTTGCCTTCATGTACTCATGGAATAGGGTTATGAGAATTGTTGACGGTCCAGATGAGGTTCATAAAGCACAAATTGCAAAAATAGAGTTAAAAAAGTACTTAATTTAGGTTTTTTTTGACTCAAAAATAAAGTTTTTTTTAATTTTATTTTTTTGATAAATTTAAAATCTAAACATCGTATTCAAATGGCTTAAACACCACTATTTATCTATCATTTTGAAATGTTTTTCTACTTGTTTATTCATAGTTATTAGTGTAACTTAACAGTTAGTAACCATGGTGGTTACTAATGTTACGTAACATTAAATAATAACAACCTACCTACATTTTAAGGAGGAGTTTTAAAATGAAAGTTAGTTTTAAACTAAATGGTAAGAAAACAAACGTTG